>SDBU01002397.1_pt1 | contig 24981 bp, 24 predicted proteins | sample 2277071 | NCBI WGS metagenome assembly SDBU01 (sample SAMN10397929, study PRJNA504765) | marine sediment metagenome | isolation source: marine sediment core GS08_GC12, 126 cmbsf | place: Arctic Ocean: Gakkel Ridge, Loki's castle | collected 2008
GGACGATCGATATAGAAATAACTACAAAATGAGTGTGAAGGATAATTTGGAATACATTGAAAATATGGGGATCGAAAAATTTATTAAAGAACAATACAAGATAAATCGTTGTTCAAAGTGTGGTGGTCTAATCTCAATCCATAATAGAAAATGCTTTAAATGTGATGCGGTGACACGATTAGTTGAAATATATGATAAGCTGAATAAACATTAGTGCTTAACCCCGCTGTACTCCGACCGCCTTGAACAGACAGAGGACCGGGGACTGAGGACCGAAAAGGCAACTCGGCGGCAGGTGAGCTCATCCGTTAGGATGCACTATTTCCCAAATAATAAATGAGGGCGCTTATGAAATATGTGTGGATTTACTTAGTTCTTTTTGGAGTAAACATATTGACCGCGTGGGGAGTGGGTATGTGGATGCCGGATTACAAGGCTTATTTAATAAAGGAAGATAGTCTGGTTGAAAATCTGAGCGCTTTTTTCTTTCTCAGTACATTCTTTCTAAGTTTCCTATTCATTTTAAAAAGAAAAAAACATCGAAAAGCGCTAATAATTGTATCGGCGGTAGGCCTCTTAGGTTTCTTAGATGAAATAAGTTTTGGCGAACGGTTGTTCGCGTTAAATATGCCTTATATTGGCAGTGTAAAAATTGATGCCCTTCATGATTTCTTTTTTCTAGGATACAAAGTAATTAAAGATTTTACACATTCTCAAGCTATTTTTGTATATCTATTGATAGGGGTCGGTGTAATTATGGGAGTAATAGTGGCTTTAAAACATCGATACAAATTGATTGGTATCATTTCAAACGGTAATTACAAGCAAACATATATTCTTGCATTATTTTTCGCCTCTCTAGTTTTTGCTGCCCTTATAATTGATTTAGAGATAGTGCACAACAAGGCTTTGTTTGCTTTAGAAGAATCATTTGAAATGAATTCTGCAATAGCATTATTATTTTGCTGTTTGAGTTTGTACGATCCAAGGTTATCAAAAAAACCTCCAGTTAAGTCTGCCTGACAAATCATTGCATCTGACATTTTTCCACTGTCGCTCCAAAATGAAGGTGAACTCAAACATTAGGTTGTTTCTATTCCCCATTTTGTTTCTGTTTAGTGATTAACGCTTAGCGTTGTACGCTATATAATACATTTATGATTAGATCATTCAAGAGCAAAGAGACCGCAAAGATATTTACCCGGTCTCACTTTCGAAAGCTTTCTCAATCCATCCAGCAAGTGGCTTATCGCAAACTCAGGATGATCAATAACTCGATAAACCTGGAAGATTTGAGTCTCCCACCTGCAAATCGATTGGAAAAGTTAATAGGAGATAAAATGGGGCAACATAGCATCCGGATCAACAACCAATGGAGAATTTGCTTAGAATGGTCAGATGGTGATACATATAATGTTGAGATCACAGATCATCAATAGAAGGCAAGGTACAAAATGGCTGAAAAAAAACTAAACCCGGTGCATCCAGGAGAAGTGTTGTTGGAAGAATTCCTAAAGCCTATGGAATTGAGCCAAAACCGACTGGCAATCAATATTGGTGTTGACACCAGACGCATCAATGAGATAGTTTTAGGTAAACGACGAGTAACTGCCGATACCTCACTGAGATTATCTCGCTTTTTTGGCAACTCAGCACAATTTTGGATGGGTTTGCAGAGTGACTACGATCTAGATATGGCTGAAGACGAATTAGGTGATCGTCTAGAGCGCGAAGTTAGAGCATATTCTGTTGCTTAATTTAGCTCAACCTAACCTCCGCTCCAGCAGACCCTTCGATACGACCCGTTCGCTACGCTCAGGGCTACTCAGGGCCGCTAAGCTCATCCGTTAGGCTTTAATTGGGATAGAATTATCAGACTCAGACAGACAGGAGCAGCCATATATGAAAAAGCCATATTTAATTGTTATTGCCTTTGGTATCTTCTTTCTCTTCTTGATTCAAATGGCTGGTTCACTGGTCGAATCCATATATATCCTCGATCTGATGAATACCTCCCTGGATGAGAAAGCGCTGGGCGTGCTGTTCTTCTTTTCACCGGCCTTATTGTTTTTCTATCGCAAAAAGCTGCCGGCTCAGACAGCATGGATTTTATTTGGGCTGCTTTTCCTGGCTCGCGGCCTCACACCCTATCTGAATACCCTGGGACGTATGCTAGCATCCGGGATCGGCACAGGTACTGCATTGATGCTGTTTCCCTTCATGATGACCGCCAAAGCAAAAGATGATTCTAGTTGCTGTCCCAGCCTTTGGATCTCTGCCGGACTCGCCCTGGCGATTGGGTTTTCTGTTTTCCTGCGGACCATGAATTACGGCTTAGATTACTCCCTTCTTCCGGAAGGAGGCTGGGCTGGCTGGGGGTTGGGAGTAGCATTGGGATTTTTACTAACCTTATTGGATTGGAACAGCTCGGATAAGGCACAAACCAACTCCAGACCTGTTACGCTGGCCGTAATAGGAATTTTCCTGGTCGTTGCCCTGGCCTGGTTTGCCTTTTCTGCTCCGTCGGTGATCGCCCGCTGGACGGAAGGCGATTACAGATTGATCGTAATGGCTGTAAGTCTGCTGGCTCTGACTTGGGTCGGAGTATCACTGGGCAAGGCGAGATGGGTTGAAAATATCTCCCCTACATGGTTACTGATTTGGAACCTATTGTTCACCTTATCATTGATTATGACCATCCTGGCCCATCGGGTTCCTTTCCCACAGACGCCGGATTCACCTGTCGTTGTGGTTGGCGATCCTACCTGGTTGCAGCAGTTGCCCTTGGTTTTGCTGCTGCTGCTCTTCCCCGTCATTTTTCTTGACCTGCGCGTCTTCTCTAACCATATAAGGCAAGCAAATCCAAGACCCCGTGATCTGATTCCTGGGATGCTCCTAGGGAGTCTCACCCTGGTAGTTTTGGTCTTCATGCATATTTTCACTAATGTGTGGGGTTACGTTGAGCCGGTCAGTCCCTGGTTCAGGAATAAGTTCTGGCTGCCATACCTGTTGATGGCCGGGCTGATCACCTTGATCATTGGGCGGAAAGGATTGAGCACTTTGGATAACCAATCGGAGCCAAATAGCGCAATTTCTTTGGGATGGATGGCATTCCTTGCGATCATTTTTTTGGGAACTGCGGGGAGCGCCCTGAATACCACCCGAGTCCAGACGTTTGAACCCCGGAACAACACTATCGTGGTCATGACCTACAATATCCAGCAGGCAAATGATGATTTTGGCGAGAGATCTTATAAAGAGCAACTTGCGCTTATCCGGCAGGTTGAGCCGGATATCCTTGCATTACAAGAATCAGACTCAAGCCGGATTTCCTTGAACAACAATGATTTTGTGCGTTATTACGCAGGGAAGCTGGGCTACTATTCTTATTATGGGCCGACGACGATCACCGGTACATACGGAACGGCGATATTATCAAGATACCCTCTTCAAAATACACGCACGGTATTCACATTCAGTGACCAGGATGAGATTGGCACTGCAGAGGCTGAGATTGAAATAGGTGGACAGCTTTTCACGGTCTACAACGTCCATCCCGATGGCTCGGACACGGCTATGCTAGTTTGGGCCGAATCACTCCTGGAACGTTCCAAAGACAAATTGAACGTAATCGCCCTGGGGGATTACAACTTGCGGGATTATGAGGAAGCCTATCAATTGATCGCCAGTGTGTATACAAATGCCTGGGTAAGCGTATATCCTTCCAAAATTGGCTCTGATGGTACGGATATGTCTGGCGAAAACCGTATCGACCACATTTTCTTTTCTCAATCACTGATAGCGCGTAATCCTGCTTATATCTTGCCCCCCGAATCAGCTACGGATCATCCTGTCCATTGGGCTGAAATAATATGGAAGAAATAGCACGAAAATTGGTAAGAAAATGGCTAAGAGAAAATTATCTCATTTTCTATTTAGGAGATATTTATAGCTTTAATGAAGCATGTACCTGATTTGCAGCAATTTGGGGAACATTGGGCATTAAAACTGGCAGCTATTTCGGTTGTGAACAGTGGGAATAGTATTTTGGACTAAGAGGACCCTGGTCAGGAGTGAAATCTATATGATATGCAACCTAACCTCTGCTGCACCGGACCGCCTCCAAACTGACTCGGTGACTTTGAGACAAGGTGATGGGGTGAAGTGAGATTCGCCGAATTGGAATATACTGAATACCGATTACTGATTACTGAAAACTGGAGACCGGCGGCAGCGAAGCTCATCCGTTAGATGGCTGCGTTATTTCATTATCTCCAGCCATTAGTAAAAAGGAGTCTTAGATGGAATGCGCACTTGACAATATTACAATACACTATGAGATCTATGGGGAGGGTCAACCAATACTAATGTTACATGGTTGGCCAGTAGACCATACCTACATGATGAGAGCTTTCGAGCCCATATTTGATGATCTTGAGGGATGGAAACGAATTTATCTTGACTTGCCAGGAATGGGTAAGACATCAGGGGCAGATTGGATAAAGACCCATGATGATATGTTAAAAGTTGTCCTTGATTTTATCGATCAAGTATTAACGGACGACCAATTCAATCTCATTGGTTGGTCTTATGGAGGATATTTGGCGCAAGGGATTATCTATCAGAAGGGTGCATCAATCGATGGATTAATGATGTATCTTCCAATGATATTTGCCAACAGTTCAAAAAAGACTCTTCCCGAGCATGTAATTCTGTTTGAAAACCCAGAATTCCACGAAGAACTCAAAGCGAATAATCTCGAAGATTTGATAGTGTTAGTCACAGATCAAAATGATGAGTGCTTGGCTAACCTTAGGACTGTCGGAATTCCATCAATAGCAATGGCAGACCATGAATTTCTTGATGCAATAGAGTTTGAAAAAGAATTATCTTTTGAACTAGATGATGGATTTCCCTCCTTTTCGAAACCAACATTGTTTGTCGTTGGTAGGCAAGATACTGTGGTCGGATACCAGGACGCATGGCGATTAATTGATGGTTTTCCGAGAGCTACTTTTGCAGCACTTGATTATGCTGGACATGTACTTGGTGTTGGAGAACGCAATACCCTTTTCAGAGCGTTAGTCGAAGATTGGCTTGACCGTGTAGAGAGGCATTCGAAGGACTAGGAGTATAAATTCAGTAAGATCTGACCTATCTTGCCCCCATTTCCCTTTGATAAACCTGTCCTGAGAGAAGTCGAAGGGCTTTGCAAAGCTCATTCGTTTGGGTGTTATAAATTAATCGCAGATCAAGGAGGTAATAATGGAAACTCGTCGTTTTGGCCGCACCGGACATATGAGCACGGTTGCCGTGTTTGGTGCCGCAGCGTTTGGGCAAGTCAGTCAAGCTGAAGCCGATAAAGCCATAGAGGAAGTCATCATAGCTGGAGTTAACCATATAGATGTGGCACCCTCTTACGGCAAAGCTGAGGAACGTTTAGGATCCTGGTTGGCCCGAGAGCATGGTCGCTTCTTCGTAGGGTGCAAGACCATGGAGCGCGCCAAAGCTGGCGCAGAGGTTGAATTGCGTCAATCGCTTGAACGTTTAAAGATCGATCACTTTAATTTGTACCAAATTCACGCCATCACCAGTATGGAAGAACTGGACGAAGTGACGCGTTCCGGCGGTGCACTTGAAGCGCTCATCGGGGCAAGAGATGCGGGTTTGATAGATTACATAGGCATAACGGGTCATGGGGTCGACGTCCCTGCAATCTTGCTTGAAGCCCTGCGCCGTTATGACTTTGACTCGGTGCTGTTTCCGATCAATTTTATCCAATATGCTAATCCTACCTATCGGAAGAATACTGAAAAACTCCTCAAGCAATGCCGGGCTAAGGATGTGGGCATCATGGTCATCAAATCGATCGCCAAAAGACCTTGGGGTGAGCAAACCAAGACGCATGATACCTGGTATCAACCATTTACAGATGCAGATCAGATTCAGCAGGCAGTTGACTTTGTTCTGTCACAAGATGTAACTGGGTTGTGCACCGCAGGAGACATAAAAGTGTTACCGCTTGTGCTTCGAGCTTGTGAGAACTTCACGGCTTTGACCAAAGGTGAACAAGAAGAGCTAATTGATAACGTAGCAGAATGTGAACCCCTATTTACCTAACAGTTATTAGAACAGAGGTGCGGCGGCCTCGCTCTGCGCGCGCATAGAACCGACCATGTCATCAAGGGCCCTTTTGAAAATTGCTTCATTTTAGGATATGTTTGGTGTCACTCCGAGACCCGCGAGGCGGCTTATGCGCCATCCGTTCTGCTTGCTAAGAGTTGTTATAAGGAGAAAATATTGTTTTTTGTTGATAAACCATACGTCTCAGATTTTTTCAAGATGACAATCAGAGATAATGCCATAACAGTAGTAGATACAGATATGGCAAAAGAATTAGACCTCTTTCCAGAAACAAAAATTATTAGTGCAGCCCAAGCAGTTAAAATGGCTCAGGAGTCAGATAATCTCTCCCTGTACACTACATCTGAAAATTCCATAGGCTGGATAGCGAAGCATTTATCCATTAGTGACTTACCTGAAAAAATTGACTTATTTAAAAACAAATATAAGTTTCGTGAATTAACAAAATCGATGTTTCCTGATTTTTACTTCAAAGCAGTTAAAGTTGAAGACTTATCCAATATTCAGTTTTCTGAATTACCACTGCCATTGATAATAAAACCATCTACCGGATTTATGAGCATGGGCGTTCATAAGGTTACAAATTCGGAGGAGTGGAAGCGTACAATAAATTTGATTTATGAATAAATAGATCAAAATAAGGATTTATATCCTGCTGAAGTTGTTGATCCGAGTTTATTTATTATCGAACAATGTATAAAGGGAGAAGAATTTGCTGTTGATGCATATTTTGATTCGAATGGTGAAGCAGTTATCCTGAACATCCTTAAACATTCTTTTTCATCAGATGATGATGTTAGTGACAGAGTTTATACAACATCTAAAGAAATTATTGAGAGCAATCTTGAAGAATTTACCCAATTTACTGCGAAAATTGGCAATTTGGGGGAGCTTGCCTTTTGGCTCAACCTGTCCGTTCTTTTTCTCTCCGGTATCCTCTTCCTCTTGCCATCAATCAAACTGCATAAACGTGGACGTGTGCTTGGGTACTAAACCCATCCACGCTTTACAGCAAGATCCATTATCGTTTGCATAGATGCTGAAATAGCAACAAACTTCCAACCTTGGAAGAGAAGAAATTAATAATCCCTGTTTGCCATAATAATATCTCTCCATCTAAAACCGGTTGAAAAATCCCTCTCCGTTTAATCTAGTTGGGGTTTTGCTGCCCAGCTGGAATCCTTCGGTTATACTCAGGGTATACCTTCCTTAACTCATAAGGGATTCCATAAAAAATGAAAAAGAAAAAGACCTTCTCCTTCTGGAAAATCTTAAAATACCCTCCGCAATTCTTATATGCCATCGGGCTGGGACCGATTTATGGCCGCGTGGTGCTGCTGCTGACCACCATCGGTCGAAAATCCGGGCTGCCAAGGGTCACACCACTGCAGTATGAAGAGATAAACGGCTGTATTTACGTCGCCTCCGCGAGAGGAACCAAAGCGGATTGGTACCGTAATATCGTCGCAGATCCCAACGTGAAAATCCGGGTTAAAGCACGTCAATTTGCTGGTGCAGCCGAACCGGTTACAGACCTGCAGCGTATTGCCGATTTCATGGAGTATCGATTAACAAAGAATCCCCGGATGATCGGTTTTATCATGTCCAGGGAAGGGGTCTCTAAGAAACCTACCAGAATTGAGCTTGAGAAACACGCGGAGGGAAAAGCGTTGGTGGTCATTAGGCCTAAGACTACAATTTGAAAGGAGCATTTTCGTGTCAACATTGGCTAAGTCTTCCTTATCTAGAATTGCAGGGATCATGGCAGTTGTGCTTTTTGGCATTGTTATTATCCTGCAGCTGATGCTGGCTGCCTGGATTCTGCCTGTCTCCATGTCCTGAGGCGGCCGTCAGACTGTGTTAACAACCGGACTGCGTTTTACTAGTCTTGGAGCAGTAGTGGTTTTGGCTTGTTTTGCTTTTGTTATTAGCCGCCGGGCAGGTCTGGTAGGGGAGACACCCCCTTCGACTTTGATTAAAGTAATTTCCTGGCTGATTATCGCTTATTTGGCATTGAACACGCTGGGCAACTTCACATCTCTCGGTGCCGGGGAATAATGGCTTTTTGGACCCATTACTCTGGCACTGTTGATCTGCTATACGGTCGTCTCGGTTTCCAAGTCAAATGTGAAACTTTCGGCTGATAAGAGATAAAAGATTTTTCGGGAAAACGAAATGACTAGTATAAATATATTTATCATCTTGAGCCCTTCGTCATTGCTCCTCTCGATTACACTCGGATCTACGCAAGATAGGCTCTGCGATGGATCTATTTTACGATCAGGATCCAAACTCACCTAATCATACTAGCCCTGACAGGATGGCCTTTTAAGCTAATGATAGATTTCTCATTTCCCTTCCTTCGCTTACACTCGAAAGGGTCAAGATTACTGAACTCGTAACCAGTAGACTGAACATATTAACTAAACTAGATCTAAGGAGGTATAGTCATGGGTGAACAGGCTCCAAAATCCGATATCTTCTATCAAATCAAAAATGTGACTCGCGCAACCGCAGCGATGCTCGCCGCTATGAAGCTCGATCTATTTACCCCACTAAAAAATGGTCCACTAGACACTGATCAGCTGGCTTCAATTCTTAGAGTTAACGCTGAAAAGCTGGGTCCCCTCTTGTATGCCCTCGTGATCGCTGGTTTGTTGATTGAAGAGGATGGAGCTTTTTCTAACACACCTGAAACGGGTGAGTTTATGGTAAAGGGCAAGGACGGATACTTGGGCGATGCGCATAAGATCTGGTATAGCAACTTGCTTGCCTCATTAAAAACAGCAGAGTCTATCCGAACCGGTGTTCCCCAGGCCAAATACGATTGGGCGAACATGGCCGAAGGCGAATTAAAGGCTCTAATGGAGGGGATGGGTACACACGATGCTGCTTTTGCCAATCAGTTATCGACTCAATATGATTTTTCCCAATTTCGGAGTCTTCTGGATGCGGGTTGTGGATCAGGGACTTTAGCCATTGCGATGACGGAAATTCACCCCTACCTTACTGCAACAGTCGTTGATCTCCCCCAAGTGACTCCCATCACGGAGCAGACTGTTATGGATGCTGGTGCCTCAGATAGGATCAATGTGGTGTCGGCGGATCTAACGAGTGACCCCATCCCGGGGATGTATGATGTGGCAATAATCAGCTCGGTGATTCAGACACTTTCTAAAGAAGAGGCACGGCAGGTCATCAATAATGTAGGAAAGGTGGTCAATCCCGGAGGGTGGATTTATATCTTCGGAAGCGGCATGCTTGAAAATTCACGCTTATCACCAAAAGCTGCAGTTGATATAAATCTCGTTTTCATCAATACTTATGACAATGGACAATCTTACACAGAAGATGAACATCGAAATTGGCTGAGAGAGGCTGGCTTCGAAAATCTCACCTTCAATTATGATGAGTTAACAATCAGGGCGCAAAAAAAAGCAAGCTAAGATTTAAAATGAAGCTTTTTACAGGTCCGGTAAATAATTCATTGCCCCATACCTACCCGGGACGCCGCTCCGCAACGGCTGTGGGCTGCTTTTATAAGAAATTTATATCGGAAGGAATAGTTTGTGGGAAAGATATCTATGAACAAAAACAATAAACACGAAAAAAACCATTCAGGAAGCAATCATGGATTATTATCATGATAGTCATGCTCTATACAAACCCGTCCTGTACGGCAGATCCTGCATCCGGAATGGGAAACCGAGTTTTGTTACATCGATATGACGGGGGATCTTGCTGCTGTAAAATTGAGAATAGAGAACCAGAATGTTAAGTGTATCGATTATCGAAATCTGATGAAAATTCAAGGTACCTGGTGGATTGTTTATAAACTATCGCAGGACCAACAAAAAAAGTGAGGACAATGATGAACGATATAAATGACTTAATCAAGAGTATTGACTTGGTACGGAATGAAATGAAAGTAATGGTGGAGAATGTCGATCCCGAAGTGGAAATCTGTCCTGGCTGGACTATAAAAGAGGTCCTGGGAAATATCACGGCCTGGGAGATTGTCATAAATAAGGCCTTAAAAGCCTTCCGGGCTGGAGATTCACCCTACTTTTTACATCAGCAAGACTTTGATCTTTTTAATAAAGACGAGGTAGAAAAGCGTTCGAAGTGGACTCTGGCTGAAGTGATCCGGGAGTGGGAGGAGGTCAGGGAGGACCTGAAAAAAACCATCACTGGGCTAAAAGAAACGGATTTATCTGTGGAAATGGTTCTTCCCTGGGGATCTGAAAGGACAGTTTTGGAACTGATCGAAATCATCGCCGAACACGAAGAGGAGCACATGGAAGAGGTGGATAGGGTTAATAATTAGCGTTAATCGTGATTGTGAGATACTCTCAATAATTATTAGGATGAGATAATTCGTTCCCGAGCTAAATAACCATAAATTGTGATCCTTGAGAATAGTTTTTGAAGGAAGATGAGATTAACAATAAAAATCAAATCAGTATTGATCTTTTGTGGGATGGTGGTATTTATTTTTGCTCTGGGATATATGTTTTTTCCGGCTCAGATATTCTCCTTTTTAGGTTACTCAACTGATGCAACTGGCCTCTTGATCCTTCAGTTTGTCGGTGTTTTGTGTATGGGGTATGTTGCCAGCATTTGGCAAATTCGGGATGCCGCCAAAGAAATACAAAAACCAACAGTTTTCAGTGCCATGATTGCCATGGGCTGTGCTTTTGTTGTCTCCCTCATTCATCAGCTGATGGGCACATTTGGCGCCCTGGGTTGGATTTGGGTGGGAAATTTTGCGTTGGCATTTCTGGTTTTTGGTTATTATTGGTTCTATAAGATGTAGATTGTTAACTGATGAAGAAAACATTTGACAGATAATTCCGCCTCTTGGAAATAGTAAAAACTAGGTTCTTATCTAGTAAGGAAAGTTGTGACCCAACCAAATAGTAAAACCCATCAATCAGGACAATATATCCATGCCAATGGGCTGGAAATCTATTATGAGGAACACGGCCAGGGAGAGCCGCTGATCCTTTTACACGGCGGAACGAATACCTCCAGTTTCTGGAATCTGCATATTCCCTATTTTTCTCCACATTTCCGGGTCATTACTCCCAACAGCCGGGGTCATGGCCGGACGGTAAACCCGGCAAGAGAATTGAGCTACTCGACCATGGCTGATGATCTGGCTGCCTTCATCCAGGCTTTAGGTTTGGAAAAACCGTTTATCTTTGGGTACAGCGATGGAGGTCAGACCGCCCTGGATTTGGGTATGCGTTACCCGGATCTGGCCAAAGCGCTGGTAATAGGCGGCGCCTGGTACCGTTTTTCTGAGGAATATCAAAATGCATTAAAGAATGCTGGATATGAAGGTCCGGGACTGGTGAATTATGAGAAGATTAAAAAAAATGCGCCGCCGGATTGGATTGAGCGTCTACAGGAGGCGCATCCCGATCCTGATCCCGCGTATTACAAAACACTTCTGGAAGGAATTTCAACCATGTGGTGGACACCTTTGGATTATGGGGATGAGGATTTCCAAAGGATTATCGCTCCAGCTCTGATTATCATGGGTGAGCGGGATGAAATGATCCCCCTGGAAGAGACCTATGAGATGACCGATTTGATTCCACGGGGTGAGCTGGCAGTGATTCCGGGGGCATCGCACAATGGAACTCTCAAAGATGAGGGTTTATTTATCAACATCGTACTCGAATTTCTGGCACGTTACTCTGATTAACAGATTAAATAAAACGTTTAAAATGCCATCTAGCTTGCGGGATTAAGCGGTATACTTATCTTCGTTGAATTGCCAAAACAATCCAGTGGATGAACTCCTATTGGTAAGTTTTCCAGCAAGGGAGTTCCCCAAAAATCTTATTAATAATAAAGGATGAATATTTATGAAAAATTTCAAATTCTTACTTGACCCCATGCGGGTTCCCTTCCTGATTTTGACTCCCGCTTGTGTGGTGCTAGGGCTGGCCACAGCAATCTGGACCTCCGGCCAGGTCAATTGGTTCCATTTTATTCTGGTGTTGATTGGTGCCCTCTCTGCGCATATCAGTGTCAATGTTTTTAATGAATACTTTGATTATAAAAGCGGGCTGGATGCCAATACAAAAAGGACACCTTTTAGCGGCGGCAGCGGCAGATTACCCGAAAGCCCTGAGATGATCCGACCAGCTTTGATTATGGCCTGGATATTTTTTACTGTGACGGTCCTAATTGGTCTGTATTTTGTGTTCACTATTGGCTCAGCCTTAATCCCCTTGGGTTTGCTGGGTCTGCTGATCATCTATTTTTACACCGATTGGATTACTCGTTATCCACTGCTGTGTTTGGTAACTCCTGGGTTGGGTTTTGGACCATTGATGGTGATGGGAACAAATTTTGTTCTCACAGGGCAGTACGGCTGGACAGCCTTTATCGCTTCATTGGTGCCGTTTTTCCTGGTAAGCAACTTGCTGCTTCTTAACCAATTTCCCGATGCGGAGGCAGATCAAAAAGCCGGAAGAAAACATTATCCCATCATGATCGGTAAAGAAAAGAGCAGCTGGATATATATCGTTTTCCTGCTGTTGCCCTATGCTGCTATTGGTTTTGGTATTGCCACAGGATATTTTCCACTTTCCAGTCTGATCGGGTTTCTCTCTTTGTTGATGGTCATCCCCATCAGCCGGGGAGTCTTGCAACATAAAGAGAATACAGATGAATTGATTCCTTTCCTGGGGCAAAATGTAATTATAAACCTGGTTACTCCGGTGCTGGTCGCGGTCGGTTTATTTATTGGTTGGCCAAGTTAAATACCCCAGGAAAGAACTGAGACCTGGTGACATTGCGACTGGGAGCAAGTGTATCTTTAATCTGTCATTGCGAGGAAGGAATTGCAGATTCCTGACGCGGCAATCTCCTGTTTCACCATCGCCCAGCGAATTCCCTTCAATACGCCGCCGCTGTGGATCAGCTACTCAGGACAGACCCTTCGACACTTCCTTTGGTCGCAGGACAGGCGGAATGACAAAAGAGAGCGTCCCCCCGTATGTCATCCTGAGTGAAACGAAGGATCCATACGGAGATCAGAACCAATTGTGACCCTTGCTGCAAATGTCGCTCCGAGAAATGGCTTTGATGGCCGCATTTATTATCCCCTGGTTGGGGCTGATTCTGGGATGACGTTGGTAAATGCTCGGTGACTCCCAGCATTTACCAATAGAAGTAGATGGAAAGTTTTCCCAGCAACGGAGAGAATTAAAAAAATCTAGGCAAGGCTAGAACACATTTACTTGTGAAAGAATTGGCTTCTTTCATTATCAATTAAATATGAGGTTAGAGAAAATGGAACATACTGACTTCAAAATCTATGGTTATCGATGGATTGTACTGCTTGCGTTCATGTTTGTCGTTGCCGTCAACCAGCTCTTATGGATCACCTTTGCCCCCATCACGGGCAGTGCTGCCTCATTTTATGGGGTTTCAGATCTCAGCATTGGTCTCTTATCTATGAGCTTTATGATCGTTTATATCGTTGTCTCTATCCCAGCCTCCTGGATGATTGATACCTTTGGCATCCGAGTGGCCGTGGGTATAGGTGCTGCTTTGACGGGTATCTTTGGCTTGTTGCGAGGTCTCTTTGCACCTAACTACATAATCGTTCTTATTGCACAAATAGGGATTGCCATTGGCCAGCCATTTATCCTTAATGCTGTTACTACTGTAGCTGCCCGCTGGTTTCCTGTCCGGGAGCGTGCTACCGCTGCGGGGCTTGGATCACTGGCGATGTACCTGGGCATAATTGTGGCATTGGTGCTGACTCCTTATCTTACGATCCAATCTCAAATTAGCGGAATGCTCCTAACTTATGGGATCGTTTCTATGATCGCCGTTGTTGTCTTTTTTGCCCTGATTAAGGAACATCCTCCAACCGCTCCTTGCCGCCCTGATCAGGTAGAGCGATCTCTTGTTTTTGACGGCCTAAAAGAATCCATGCGAAATAAGGATTTTATTCTTCTCTTAATTGTCTTCTTCGTGGGTTTGGGTGTATTCAATGCGGTCACAACCTGGATCGAAGATATCGTCAGGCCGAGAGGTTTTTCGATCGTCCAGGCTGGAAACATAGGCGGGTTGATGATCCTGGGAGGCATTATCGGTGCCGTGGTTATCCCATTACTTTCTGATCATTATCGTAAAAGAACGCCATATTTGAAATTGGCTGTGATCGGTGCGGCTCTGGGACTTCTCGGCATTACCTTTGCTTCAGGTTACTGGCTCCTGCTTGTATCTGCTTTTGTGTTTGGTTTCTTCTTGCTTAGCGCTGGTCCGGTCGGATTTCAATATGGCGCCGAGATTACCCATCCAACTCCAGAAGGTACGTCGAATGGCATGCTTTTGCTCATGGGCCAAATCTCAGGGATTGTATTCATTTTGGGAATGGACATATTTAAATCCCCGGCAACAGGTTCGATGACCTTACCCTTGATTGTGCTCATAGGGCTCCTGGTTCTTAGCCTACTGTTTTGCACAAGACTCAAGGAGGCGACTACCTTGCTGGCGGAAAATTAAACCAGTTGATGGGTCACCTTGTAACAGATAACAGCCTTACCCCGTGCTAATCGCAATCGCCTTTGGTTGGATGATCCCTTAAGGTATGGTACGCACTGTTTCGTAATAAGTAGAGCCTATTTTGCCCGAATCCCTCAGGAAAAAAAGTGTATTTCCTAATTATAGTCTGGGCAGGTAGCGTGAATCTTCAAGTTGTAAATTGTTTTACGAATGCCATGAAATAGTGTATATTTAGAAGAAGGGAAATCCCAACCAGTACCATTGAGTACCAGATGGAATTTATTAGCTGAATGCCAAGGAGAAGAGGTTATGGCTACTTATTTTATGTTTGGAAATTACTCCCAAGAATCAATAAAGGAAATGGATGTTAAGCGTACCGAAAAGGCAATTTCCGTGATTGAAAACCACGGTGGTAAATTTACTGCTGGTTATGCGCTGCTGGGAGATACTGACCTGGTTCTGATTGTGGACTTGCCCAATACAGAGCAAGCGATGAAAACTTCAGTTGCCTTATCTAAATTGCTGGGAATTGGATTCACAACCTCACCAGCGGTGAGCTTTGAAGTCTTCGATAAACTGATTGAGGACGTTTAATTGTTCTTTACTGCAGCGAGTGTTTCTCAAGCTTGTAAAGATAATATTCTTAATCATTTGGTACTTAGGGATTTCCCAATACTTCTAACTAAATAGAGCTAGGGTGCAAGTTTATCAGGTCAAGTATTTTTGTAACATCAAACCGGGCGCCAATGCGGATGGGTTGAGCACGGTATGTCCCTTGAATATGGAGTGACCCACGTCCTAGTTAAACTTACTCCGGTTATGAGCCTTTTCACACTCTGATTAGGTTTTATCGTTCCATTTTTTGATTCTTCCTTTGTCTTCCTTTTACTAATTATTGTATTCCTTGGGTAAATTTTGCCCCCGCTTTTTTTTAGGAAATGAATGTCCTTCCATTGAATTGTCAAAAATCATCAGTCCTATGAATGATATATAATGAGGATAGAAACATTTCTATAAGAACTTAGACTGGATAAAGAGATGAAGCTCCAACTGCGGATTCTCTTGTCTTCGATCTCCCTCTTTCTTTTCTCTGGATGTTTTAACGATCCATTTTCTTATATAGATTGTGACATCACTGCACAAAATGAGGAAAATTATGCAATGAATGACATAGTCATTGAAATGCAGGACTTCACCAAAACCTACGATGGTTTTATCGCTGTAGACAGAACCATTTTTGACGTCAAAAGTGGGGAAATATTTGGCTTATTGGGACCGAATGGAGGGGAAAAAACCAGTACGCTGGAATGTCTGGAAGGCTTGCAGGAAAAATTGCCCAGCTTTTGGCTTCTACTCAGGCGATGAATGCTTTTAATGTTTTAGCGATGGGCAGAACGGCTGATTTTTCTCCCTGGAGTTCTGTGACCGTATTATTTGTTAGCGGAGTTCTCGCATTTGGATTAGCGATTTACCTCTTCAGCTGGGACACCCGCAATTCCTCTAGTCGGGGAAACCATAGTTAGGAATATTGGCTTTATTGCCGAATATTATTCAAATTGTATTGTTGAAGTGAACTGGGCAAGATTTCCCTCAATTGGTTTTATCCCATATTTACTAATAAAAAACCCCTGAGAACCTCCTGGTAGAGGTCTCAGGGCTTTTTAGTAAACTCGGAAGGTTACACTCGTTCGTGTTTCAATTTTAAGAAATGGGTTGAGCAGGATATGCAGGGATCATAGGAGCGCAGTAAATGCTCCAGCGCTACGCTGGCTTCCTTGTGGGAACGGTCAAATAGAACTTCTGGAGCAAGTTTTGCCAGATCAGCTTCCATCTGGGCGTAGTTTTGTGCTGTTGGTGGTGTGATTTTGGCCTTTTTAATCAGTCCATCTTTGCCTACTTTATAACGGTGATAAAGCAATCCCCGAGGTGCTTCTGAGACACCATAACCTTCCCCGTCTTTTAAGTCGAACTTGGCATAGGGAGGTCCTTGAGGATCGTAAGCTTCCATCAGTTCAATTGCCACGTCATAAACTTCAATTGTTTCAATTGCTCGGGCAAGTAACCCTTTATAAGGATTAAACTCCGGGGGTACAAAACCAATTTCCTTGGCGATTTCCATAGCTGTGGGTCTGAGCTGTTCAAAGTTCAAGTTGTAGCGAGCCAAGGGACCTACAAAGTAGGAATTACCTTGAGTGGTATGGCTGTGCAGGGCAGTGGAGTGAGGAACATGCGATTCCAAATAGCGGGTTTCATATTTATCTACAGGGATTTTATTACCAGATGAGGAAAGCACATCCCCATCATATATTGCATAGTGGTCAGGGTGGCTGACAGCAACATACTCATATTCCATCTCAAAATCCGGAAAATCCAGACCGACTGCCCAGCGGGCAGTTTCCTTGGCAAATTCCAGACCCCACTTATAGTCTTCCAGCAATCCTTTGATTTTGTCTTCATCTGGCCAGCGATAAAATCCGCCCACCTTGGTATTCACCGGGTGCACACTGCGACCGCCGATTGCTTTTAATAGGTCATTACCGATCTTTTTAGATCGGAGAGCTTTCTTTACCACATCTGGAGCGATAGCTGCAATTTCGATTACACTATCTACACCCAGAAGATCTGGTGCCTGAAGCATGTACATATGGAGGACATGGCTTTCGATAAATTCCGCACAGTACAGCAGGCGCCGCAGATTGTAGACATCAGGTGAAATTTCTACTCCAAAGGTATTTTCCAAGGCTTTGGCGCTGCTCATTTGATAGGCGACTGGACAGATCCCGCAGATTCGGGCGGTGATATCGGGCACTTCCTGAAAGTAACGGCCCTGCAGGAAACCTTCAAAAAAGCGGGGCGGTTCGTAAATATTCAACTCAATGTGTTCAATCTTATTGTCTTTGGTTCGGATATAAAGCGCCCCTTCACCTTCAACGCGGGTTAGGGCAGGGATTGAGATATTTTTTGTCATTTCTTTGGGCTCTCCTCTAGCATGGCGTCAACCACGTTCCTGAAAGCAGGGGCATAACCGGCAAAATTCCGCAGCAAATGTTCAGTTTGGTTGGGATATTCTTCCGCCGCTTGTAACAAGGGGATCATGGCATCAAATTCCGCCTGGGGCGCAGGACCAAAACAACCATAGCAGCCCCGCCCGTTTGCCGGGCATATTGCACCGCATCCGGTCCGGGTGACAGGTCCTACACAGGGAATTCCCTGGGTTACCATCACACAAACGGTGCCGTTTCGTTTGCAATCTAGGCAGACGCTGTGGGTGGGTAAATTGGGGGTTCTCTGCTGGAGCAGGGCGATAATCGCTTCCAGAATTTGGTATTTATTCACCGGGCAACCCCAAATTTCCAGATCAACCTTTACGTGTTTGGAGACCGGTGAAGCCTGGTCCAAATAATCCAGGTATTCTGGATGATCGTAGACAGTGTCCGCCATCTGGCCCGGCTCGCTGAAATTACGCAGTGCCTGGATGCCACCCGCAGTAGCGCAAGTGCCGATCGCGACCAGAACGCTAGATTCCTTCCGAATTTCCTGAATACGCTCAACTTCGTGTGGTGTGGAGACAGAGCCTTCCACCAGGGAGACATCATACGGTCCGGGCTGAATATTGCTGGTGGCTTCCAGGAAATAGGCGATCTCTATCACACCGACCAAATCCAGAAGCTCATCTTCCAGGTTTAAAATTCCCAGCTGGCAGCCATCGCAGGATGAAAATTTATGTACTGCTACCCTTGGTTTACTCATTAGAAATCCTCCACTTCGAGATAAGGGCCGATTTTTTCATAGCTGAAAACCGGACCATCCTTGCAAACAAAATAGGGTCCTAGCTGACAATGACCGCAGGAACCAAACCCGCATTTCATGTTCTTTTCCAGGGAGACAAAAATTCGGTCCCTGGGAACACGGCGGGCGATAGCTTCATAGGCGGCGAAATGAATCATGATCTCCGGTCCACACGTCAGCAGAGCGCCTTTTTTGGGATCAATCCGCAGGCTGTAAAACAACATGGGGACGACGCCTACTAACCCGGTCCAGGTATCATCGCAGGAATCAACACAGACCATGAGTTCAATATCGGCTTTCTCCCAGTCATCAAATTCTTTGGTGAATTGCAGATCTTCCGGAGTCCTGGCACCATAGATTAAGACCACTTTTCCGTAGTCAGATCGATTTTCCATTATTTGATAAATAGCCGGACGCAGTGGGGGAAGACCGATTCCGCCGGCGGCGATATAAATATCTCTTCCCTTCAAATTATCCAGGGGCCAGCAGGATCCAAATGGTCCCCGCAGACCCAGGGTTCCACCAACGCCCAAACGGTCAATGGCGTTGGTAACGTTGCCTGTCAACCTGATGGTGTGCCCAATGGTTTCTTTATTCTCGGGATGAGAACTGATGGATATTGCTGCTTCTCCATATCCAGGGATGGTTAGCAGGTTAAACTGTCCCGGTTGAAACGAAAAGGTTTCCTGAACCTTAGGATCAATAAACTGCAGCCAGTAGGTGTTAACTCCCGGCGCTTCTTTCTCAATTTTCACGATTTTTACCCAAGTGGGCAGCATGGGATCTGAAGTGCAGTCAGTGATGGTTTTTGTGGCGGTTAAGACGGTCATGAGGGCTCTCCTTCACGGATTGCGGCTATTTCTTCGAGATGGTTAATTTCTGCTGGGCACCAGCTGATGCAGCGGCCGCAACCCACACAGCCAGAGCTGCCGTATTGTTCGTACCAGCTGGCAAATTTGTGGGTTAACCACTGCCGGTAGCGTGCCCTGGTATTGGGACGGGTATTACCGTGGGCCACATAGGTATAATCCGGATTGAAGCAGGAATCCCATGTGCGTTCGCGGATGATGGTATCTCCTGGTAATTTGGTGACATCCGTAGTATCCCAGCAGAAACAGGTGGGACAAACCTGGGTGCAGCTTCCGCAGCTTAAGCATCGTCCAGCAACATCAGCCCATTGGGGATGTTCCAGGTTGTTGAGTAGTTCTTCTTTTAATTTTTCCGGTTGGGGAAGATTGAGGTTTATTTTCTCCCGGGTAGCTTGCAGCGCGGCATCACTTTCTTTGAGGATTTTATCGTCGGCTGCTTTCCAATCCAGACCGGTTAAGACCTTACTGCCAGTTTCTGAGCCCACCTCAATCAGGAAGTGATCCTTAAGTTCAGTGAGCGAAAGGTCAAAGCCGGCTTCAGCTTTGGGTCCGGTTCCCATGGAGGTGCAGAAGCAATTCCCGCAGGGCTCGGTGCAGTTGGCGGCCAGAATAAAGGCTTTTTCGCGCCTGTCCCGATAAATAGGATCACAGCGGTCGCCTTCAAGGAATATTTTGTCCTGAATTTGAATTCCTGCTAGGTCACAAGGCCGGACGCCAATCAGGGCATAACATGGCGTATCTTGCACAGCGTTTGCCAGTGTCCAGTCAGGTGATTTGTCAGGATCCTGCTGGAAGACCATCAATTGCGCTCGAGGAGGAAAGAAATACTTCTTCCAGGCCTGGGGTCCGGAGGTTACATCAAAATAATTATCCTTGCCATTGGGAGATAAGGTATATTTTCCCGGCTCTTCCTGGCTGGTATATCCTTTCGGTAGATCCGAAATACTTTGAATGGGACCTAAAATGACTGTGTGATCCTTAACTTTAGGACCCTCCAATTCATATTCTAGGTTTGATAGGGATTTGAGAATGGTGTCAAGTTCAGGTTTTGAGATGACAATGGTCGCACCGATCTCAGGGCTTTGTTTAGGCATTTTTTACTTCCTTGCTGGAGTGTGAGAAGATGTCAAGAAGTTGCAACCTGGTGACTAGCAATCTGCTGGCAGCCACGTTGGCAATCCTTCGCATGACAAGATAACCCAATGAATGATTTTGTTCACATAAATTTTGCAGTTCTGAGGCTGACATCCGAATCAGGATGCTGGGCAGAACGGTCACTGCGCTGGAAGTCCGCTGGTGGACAACCGGGGTCACACTGGACCAACCCAGCATTTCTGTAGGCTCCGCAGTATAGATCCTAGTCCGTCCTTTGCCTGGAATAGCGATTTCAATAGCAACCCTTCCTTTTAGAATAATATAGAGAAAATCCTGTTTGTCCCCCTGGTGGAATAAATCCTCACCTGCGTCAACCTCAATAACACTGGAGATTTCCGCGAGTTTTTCAAAATACTCTGGATTGAGCTCCTGAAACCAGGGAATGGTTTGTAATGCGCTGATAAGTTCCTGTTCTGGGGTCATATGATTCTCCTTTCCTGTCGCCGGCTGGGGGGTGGAAGTTACGGTCCGGGTTAAATATTATATTAGTGATTCCGCTTGAGAAATATTTCACGTGAAATCCATCACATATACTAATACAGAAATTACTGATTTACAAGTGAAAGGAATGTCATATTTTTATAGCAGATTAACTGATAAAAGTTAGAACGTCTAAACCTTTTACCTTCGGCATTTTAACCCTTATCAAGTGTGCAAAAATAATCACAGCCTACCAAAGTCACTAGCTAATTCACGAACGATACAAGACAGGGTTTCTATCCCTGATGCATCCAAGAATGATTATCTCTTCCGCTAAGAGATTGGGGGAAATAGCTCCTTTTGTTTCAAACCTGATTCTCTGGGAAAATAAGCGCCAAGCCCGGAAATTGATTTTTATTCCCTCTCAAACTTAAGTACCTAAGGCGATCAAGGACGCCCTCGGCACACATTTTCAGAATGTATAACTACTTTACCAGTCTTGTTTTCATGTTGGTGAGGATGACTATTTTCGGAATCACGGGATTGTTTCACCGGAATATGCAAGGAACCTCCAAAAGATTTGACAATACCTCGAAAGAAAAATATAATTGGTCTGTAAATTATGAAATGGTTTATCCAAAAACAATGACGCATTTCGGTTATGAAAACCCTAAAGACTAAACTGCTAAACCTGTCAAATGAATAATAAAATAGAAAATAAATTACCTAACGTAAATACATCCGTACCAGCCCCAAATAGTATTTCCTTCTTTTCTCGCCATAAGGAATATGTTGGGCAGAATAGTCCTTTCCTAGGTGTGGTTGAAAAAGCACAAGGAGCGATAATCCAGAATATTGATGGAAACCGATGTCTTGATATGGCATTTCCCAGCCAATCAGTTACTGGTTAAAACTCGCGAGGTTGACCTCTTGTTGGGTTATCGACCACCAGTTCCAGAAACAATCCTGGTCTCACCTACTTGCTTTCACCAGCCTTAACTAACATTGAGTCTGGTACGAATCTCGGGGGCAGAAAATCTCACCCGTCTCAAACATTTCCTAGGGCTAAATATATACTATAATAGCGACGTTGCAGTCATCCATTCATGAAGGTAGTGTCACATTAAGGAGAAAAAGGAATGAAACCCGCCAATGTACATAAGACTATATCCAAGAATATGATTTTGGATGGCAAACCCTTTATATTTGATATAGAAAAATCTCATGATACCTTTTTCGTAGATGCTCTTACTGGCCGTGAATACATCGATTTTTTCACCTTTTTTGCCAGCAACCCCATTGGATATAATCACCCCAAGCTCAAAGAGCCCTCTTTTTTAGATAAACTCACCTCATCAGCCATCCACAAGCCATCCAATAGCGACATTTACACAACCTTTATGGCTAAGTTTGTTGATACATTCAGCCAGGTGGCTATGCCAGACTCTATGCCGCACCTATTTTTGGTTAGCGGAGGTGCATTAGCAGTGGAAAACGCATTAAAGACTGCATTTGACTGGAAAGTGCGCAAGAATTTAGCTCAAATAAAAGAACAGAAAGCATCAGCCAACAACCCTGTGTTTTATTATGGTCTTGGTTCTAAAGTGATTCACTTCAAAGAGGCTTTTCATGGGCGATCTGGCTACACACTTTCACTAACAAATACCGATGATCCTCGCAAGCACATGTATTTCCCAAAATTTGACTGGCCCCGCATAATCAATCCCAAACTAAGTTTCCCCATTACAGATCAGGTCCTGGAGAAGGTCAAAAAACTAGAAGAGATTGCTTATATTCAAATCGAAATGGCGGTAAACCAATACAAAGGTGATATTGCGGCGTTGATCATCGAGCCAATCCAAGGCGAAGGAGGTGACAACTACTTCCGACCTGAGTTTTTGCAATCACTCCGTCGGCTGGCGGACAAGCATGAATTTCTACTGGTTTTTGACGAGATTCAGACCGGAATGGGTGTTACTGGAAAAATGTGGGCTTATGAGCACTATGATGCAGAACCAGACATACTAGTTTTTGGCAAGAAATCCCACGTCTGCGGCATCATTGCGGGCAAACGCGTGGACGAAGTTCAAAACAATGTGTTCGAGGAGTCCAGCCGGATCAGCACCACATTTGGCGGGAATCTGGTGGACATGGTTCGCTGTACTAGAATTCTAGAAATTATCGAGGATGAGAATCTTCTCGAAAACGCTGCTGTTGTGGGCGAAAAAATGCTGGATGGCTTCCAGACAATTGCAGCTGAATCTAGAGAGGTCATCAGTAATGTACGTGGGAAAGGGCTTATGCTTGCTTTTGATCTTCCCGATCAGGAAAAGCGTAACACGATGCTTGATCTCCTCTTTGAAAATGGTTTGTTAGCTATAAAGTCTGGCCACTGCTCAATACGCTTCAGAGGGATGTTAGATACTCCAGGAGAAGTAGCTGATCAAGCTTTAGAGATAATAGCCAAAAGCATTCCAAATGTATAATACTGTTTCAGGACGCAAGAATGGGCAAGAGGCAAGAATTGATTATAATATATGAGAATAGAGCGACCCGGATAAGGGTGTGGCGGCACTGGGGAGGGTAACTGAATACCCTACCTCGATTAGAGCCAAGTTAATTGTGCGAGGAGATATTACCGAAAGAGGAATAGTACCTCCAGAAGATTGCATTTTTGGTGAAACCTACAACTCTCTTATAAACGAGCTAGCCAAAAGAAAAATAAAGATGAGGGAAGTTCCTTAATATTCTTGATTTTCTTTGGACAATACCCTATAAAATCATCAAATTCCATGTAAGACCCTGACGAGTGCAATCATGGACTCTCAAAATAACCAAAGAAGAAACATTCGGAGGATTTTGAAAGTTATTGATATGAAGATTGTTGCTTGGTATACCAAAGCTAACTATAATGAATATCCAATTTTTAATGATGACGGAAACGTTCTAGGTTTTGAGATTTTCACAGCCCATGGGGTAAGATCCGTATGGTGGACGAAAGATAACGAATTACAATAAAGTAATGAAAACGACTCAACCTAGTTTCATTATTGATTATCAGATCAGTTATAGAAACAAAACAAAATAATGTCTTAGTTCAGCGGGAAACAAGAAAAAGACCATTATAAGATAGACGCTCCTCAGCAACTAGCAAGAGCTGGTGTTTGCGATTGATACTGAAATTTATTCCACTTTGAGCATCCGCCTCCTTTTTCTAGTCACTTCCAATTTGCGAGCTCAGCCAGTAATAATTATTTCTTCCCTGAGATCAAGCCCGATGGGGTGCGCCATATTGGAATGGCGCAAAGTCAAAGCCAGCTTGAGCAGAAGGGAGTAATATTTATACTTGCTAGTGATCCATTGAATATCATGACCGGCGCCGTTACTTCAGGTGAGATTGAGAGGGCAACCTCATTTGAAATCCTGGAGGATTGGTACCCAATTGTGGACGGAAAGGTAGTTCAAGATCATGAATCGGATGATGCTGCCGTGATATTGAATCTCTAGGAAGGTCTTGTCATTGTGACAGGCTGTGCGCATTCGGGAATTGTCAGTACGATGATGCATGCAAAAAAAATCACCGGAGTGGACAAGATCCATGCTGTGATTGGCGGGCTTCATTTTATTGATGCAAGTGAGGAAAAGATTGAAAAATCCATTGAAGCATTGTATGAAGTGGATTGGATTTTTGCCGGCCACTGTACGGGTTTTGAAGGTTTGAGGAGGATAACGAATGAACATGGAAAGCGATTTGCCAGGATCCATACGGGCTCAATGATCCAGTTTCCAAAAAAGGATGCTTCAAATCCCATTTCAACGATACCAACGGTTGATAGAGATATTCACCGCTCATACCAAGAATGAAATGAATGGTTCAGTAAGAAAAGGCAATAAGTGATAAAAACAGGAGAAAAAAATGGCATTTAATTTAAGAAATAGACATTGTGTGAAGCTGCTGGATTTCACACCTCAAGAAATTGAATTCTTGCTTGGGCTGTCCGCGGATCTAAAGAAGGCGAAATACGCAGGAATTGAACAGCAAAGATTGAAAGGGAAAAACATAGCACTC
>SDBU01002398.1_pt1 | contig 24974 bp, 31 predicted proteins | sample 2277071 | NCBI WGS metagenome assembly SDBU01 (sample SAMN10397929, study PRJNA504765) | marine sediment metagenome | isolation source: marine sediment core GS08_GC12, 126 cmbsf | place: Arctic Ocean: Gakkel Ridge, Loki's castle | collected 2008
CTACTATAACGCTAGTGCCCTGTCAATGCCACTAGAAAGTAGGCACAGGGAATAGGAAGTAAGCATAAAAAAAGAGAGCCGTACAGCTCCCCCAGTGTCCTTTATTCTCTTGTAGCCTCAGTTATTCTTGTATATACTATCTATCTTACTTAATGCCTTCTCAAAGGTCTCACAGACATAGTTTAACGCGCAAGGCTTGTCTTTACATCTAGCACAGTGTGAAAGGATTAACCGCTTAACCACATTCTTGACGAGTTCCATTCTTGACTCCTAAGTGAAAAGTTGTAATGCAGTAAAGATTAGTGTCACAAGTAAAAGAACTCCCCCTCCTGAAATTCCCCATACAGTCTTCCTTCCTAGCTTGGCTGTAGTTCGTTCATCAACTTTAGTCTCAACTGTAGTCACCCTTTCCATAAGTCCCTCAATGTGTCCATTTTGTTTAGCAAGATGCTTCTCTTGCTGCTCGGTAACACGCCAGATATTCTGCGTTCTTTCATCCAGCCTACCTAACAATTCATCTCTATCTTTCGGATTCATTACTCTCTCCTAAATAAGTTGGATGTTCCTGTTGACCAGGAATGTGCTTCTTACCCCATAGAACGTGTCCTATAACTATACAGATAAGTCCCACCACAATATGACTGAGAAGCGCTGAGGCTGAAATCTGAGTGGTGTAACGTCCTAACAAGTAGAATCCTATTGCTCCGAATACAACGACTAATAACGGGGACTTGTAATAGATGTCCCTCATTATGAATGTAAACGGTCTCCTCTTCTCAGGAGGTAAAAACCACTCGCTATAGAACCAGATTAGTTTATATAGTCTTTCCATCTTATTCAATCACCACGGAGTTATCTATTACCTCCTGCTATTCCATTCAGCATAAGTTAGGCCAGGTAATAGGTGGTGAACATAGGTTATAAGGAGGGAGCCTACCCAAGCACTGACTGTAGTGTACTCAAGGTAAGCACCTTTCCAGCCCTCTATCTTACCCGTAAAAGCTACAGCTATGTTAATAGCAGCATCATCAACACTACCAACAAATAGAGTATCGGTAGTTGTGCCATCATTCCACCGTATCGTTAAAGTACCAGCAGCCTTTTTGGAGCCTGATACAACCAAGTCAAGTATCTCAAGAGTACCCTTTGCCCTTGGGGTAGCTATCCTAGTATTAGCTTCAGCTCCGACCCATGACTTGGTAACAAAGACACTGTGTTCTCTTCGGGAAGTAGTAACAGCTAGTTCTTCCTCTCCCTCAACATGAATAGTGTCCATTTCGGTATGAAGAGGCTTACCTTTTTTCCCATAGAGTATTGTAGGTGTTCCCATTATCTACTCCTAGTCGTGATAGTAAAAGTCAATACCGCCATAGAATGTATTATCGTTACCCACATTGTAAAGACTAAAGACCTGACCAGTCGGTACTATCCAGCCTCCTGGGTCTTCAAACCTTATAGGATACCTTTCAAACACATAAATACCACCGATAGTAGAAGTACCCCCAAAGGTAGTTATGTCTGTACCACCTGAAGCTATGGTATAGAAGTCACCAACTGCTCCACCCACCACACCTGACTTAAGATTGGTCGGAGTTATTGCTATGCCATTGGCAGCATAGATGAAGGTCTCGTTCAGTAATATTTTAATCCTAGTGCTATCCTTGAATGTAGCTACAAATAGCGTGATAGATGAGACCTGAAGTGTCTGAGGGCTAGTGTTCTTCATTACTGCTAGATGTTCTGCCCCATTAGTACCAACCCCATCAATGGGGAGATAAAAGGCTCTGCCCTCTAGTGCTGCTTGATGATGCTCAGTAGAGGTAGTAGCATGAACAAAAAGTTCTCCTTCACTATTAGAACCAACAGGTATTCCACTGCGTCCTTCTAATGTTTGTCCCATATTAGTCCTCCTCGTCTATATTTAATCCTGACATACTGGAAAGACACCTTAGAATAGCCTTTAGCTGTTTAGCTAATCTCTCCAATAAAGTCTCCTGGCTTCTGAGTATCTCTTCCATCTTCACATCCTGACCTCCTATAATAAACCATTCGTCACCGTCACAGGCTACCGTAACATAAGCAAATTGTAAGTTTAATACGACTGTTTGTTCACCGTCTATCGTCTCGTTTTCATACCCGTCTATTGTTACCGAGTTACCCGAACTGTCTATCTTCTTAAATATATATACCGTTCCCTCATTATCACTGGCGGCTGGTAGTGTAATCGTTACTGCACTCCTAGCGTCTACCAAAACTAAGATGTGATTAGCTACTAGCGATATTCCTGTGACTACATCCTCTACTGCAAAGGAAGGGTCTTCAACACTGGTGGTAAAACCAAACAGCCCCATTAAACTACCGTTCCTTTAAGCCATCGTTCAACTCCATAGGCATCCACATAATGAAGCCTAGTTTCGACTATCCTTATCGGGCCAGCCCTATCTCCGGCAGTAGGTGCTCCAGCTATAAAAGTCACCTGTTCACCATAAGCAGTTCCTTCTGTATTGGTTGCATAAGCCCTGATAAGATAAGGTGTCGCTACGGTTAATCCAGTTAGACTTGATGTAAATGCCCCTGTAGCACTCGGCTCCCCGTTCTCTGTCTTGCTATCGGAGGTTGTGGGTGGGGTAGTTGTCTCATCCACTCTTACCTTCCAGCAATGTCCGTGTTGAGTAACCGTTGGCCCTCCTAAATTAACTATATTACCATTCCCCGTAGCAGTAGTTCCTTCTATTTCAGTTACGGCCTGAGTGGTTACTATTGGGCTGTAGATTACAGTTAATCTGGGTCTCTTAGCAATTTGGGGTTCAGTTTTAGTTTCATCAGCAGAGTAGAAAAACATACTAACAAGCTTACTAGCTGACCAAGTTGGTATATTATTTGGAATATCGTAATTAGATTCCCGCAAACCAAACTTGGTGATACCGTTCTTCTGTATAGCAGCTAAGCCAGTAGCATTTAGTGTGAACTCTGCTTCAGTATCAACCACCAAGCTAGAATAGGCAATCTCAGTAGCATAAAGCGTTGACCCCATAGTCTGATAGTCTGAGTTTTGCAACGCAGTATCCGAGACTGGACTTGAGTCTACCACATTTACGGCAGGAGTCACACCGAGAGTATTTTGCAACACCCTGGGAGTAACAGTAAGAGTAGCTCCAGTAATGTCGGAATCATCAGAAAGGGTGGATGTATCAAATAGCAGTATTACCCGAATAATAAGCGACCACCTATCTGTATTAGAATGAGCCTGGAAGAATACTCCCATTGTCCCGTCATCAAAGCTGCCAGTGCCATCCCCTGTAACAAGGCCTGACCAAACAGAGTTCCCCGCTGTTCTAAAAACACGACCATCTACACTGGTGCTTTCAGGATCAGCGTCTGGATAAAAAACTACATCAGCCATTCTGTCTCCCTATGCAGTTGTCGTAAAAGTCCTCTGTATCCCGTAGCCTGTACCCGAAGTATTGGTGGCATAGGCTCTGTAATAATACTTAGTCTCTGCTGTTAAACCTGTAATGGCAGAGGTGTATTCCCCAGTTAAGATGACAGCCCCCTCATCTGTTACAGTATCGGTAATGTAAGGGTCGCCTGTTGTGTTGTAACAAATACCATAAGCTGTCGGGTCAGGTGTCCCTAAGCTCGTTATATCTAAATTGCCCGTAGCTGTAGTGGCAGCTATGTCCGTTGCTACATCAGTCTCTACCAAGGGAGCGTTTGGTATCAAGACTGGAATTACAAGTTGTTTCTCCACGTGTAGCTTTGGTATAACCTCCAATAAATCCAGTAGCCATGATATTAGTTGACTAAACCTCTCATCAATATATTCCATTATAGTATTCAGTTCGGTTTGCTCAAAGGCGGGTCTAGTTAATCCACCCTTCCTAGTCTTACCGAAACCGAAGTTCATTGAGAATTGATTAGAGGGTTCTCTAGCATTGTAATTGTATTCTCGCTCAATAAAACCTACATTACCTACCCTGGTATCGCCCGTCCAGGAGTCGGTTATTTTGACAAAATCAAATACTTCCTGCCCACAGTTCATCGGGACTTTACCATACCCTTTACCCGCAGCTAATCGGAGATTCTTTATCCTGGCATCGGCTATGTCATCGCACTGGTCATCACTCTCTACTCTCAGGAATTGATACTCAGTTACGTATCTTCCTAAAGCATCGAAGGAATCACTATCAGTAGCTTCGCCAGTATATTGAGGGGAGTGATCCCAATGACTCCTGACCACTGCTTTGTTGGGAATTACTAACCGTTGCCTGACCCCCTTTTCATAGAAGTTGTGTTCTGTTGCTACATCGTTATATTCATAATCATAACTCCCAGTTAGTTTGGGAACGAAGATGTGGATTGCACCGTCAAGTTCTACCCTTGCCTTACAACCTGTATAAGCTAAGAGCTTCTGCAATACAGCCAGTCTAGTCTCTCCAGGCATTATGCTGAAGTAATCCTTTGGCATGAAGCTATCAATAATAGCATCCTCACTGTCAAAGGTAATGGTATATGCCTTGGTATGATTAAAGGGGATTGTTAATCCCCCTACAATCCACTGTATAAGAGTCTTGACCGTATCACCCAGCACGTCCCCTGGTCTGTAGGCTTCTGAGGCTTGGTCTAAAGCCAACATATCAAATACCCCGGACAGGTATAATGTGGTGGTAATATGATCGGGACTCGTATGCGTTCCCTGAGCTACCACCTCCATTGGGGCAGCTTCTGAATAGTTAGCCCCGTATCCATACCCTAGATAACCCAACCAACCTGTTAAATCCAATCCTCTTAGAGTAGCGTCTGAATCCTGAATAGTGACCCGCCCTTTTTGACTCCACTCCTGCTCAAGATGATTTACATTGAGTATCCTGTCATCACCTGAGTCAATGTAATATACCTTAGCGACCTCCCCAGTTTTACCCAGCGTGAGTTTGAGTTTTGCATCGCCCATTGCCTTCTGGTCTGCTGTTAATGTAGCTCCTAATGACCTCATAATCCCCTTACGGTAAACAAATACTAGGGGCAGTGAATCCTCTTATAGATTCCAGCTCCTCTATAGCACTGTCATACATTGCCTTACCCGTCACGTATGTATCTGAGTACACCCTAGCGCCACCTTTGTTTATTAAGTTGATATACTTAGGTGCTTTGCGTATTAAAGCCTTACCAGCCACTAAATCAGCAAACACCCCCTCAAGTTTGAAGTCCATAGTGTTGTTGATAAACCTGACCACATCATCATCAGTGGCAGCATCAAGCAGTGGAGGCCAGAAACTAACTGTAAATTCTCCACCAGTTACTGTTCTCGGGTGGTCAGCAACATAAATTCCTCTTACACCATCAATAGTAAATTCCTGACCCTTCACAATAGCTTCGCTCTCTGTTAAATCATCAACTACTATTGAGGTAGAGCCAGCGGCATAACCGGCAATCAGGTCAACCTTACCAACATAGGTGCCAAGCTGCGAGAGCTTATGGCGACAGGCAAAGTAAACCCAAACCTCATCACGGGCACTTGTGTTCTTAGTATTGTCTGGCTCACCATCTACCTTGAGGTAAATTATCTGACCTTCCTTCTCTTCCCATTTACCTGGCTTTAGGTAAGAAGGCGGGTTTTGGAGAATGGGATATTCTATCTTATCAATCCAGAGGTAGTCCATTACCCTGCTACCTATATTACTATCAAGGTTCTGTGGTGCCCTGATATTGAACTCTCTCCTATCACTACAGCCTTGATTGAACATCTGGTATGGTTCATTACCATCAGGGAATATATCTGTTGAAAGCGTCAGTTGCGTCTCAGATACATAGGCAGTAACCTCTGCCCAGGTTCTGTCCTCTGAGTTATATACCCACTTGCCAACATCGGTAGAAAGGAACTGGTCAAGTGAAGTATCTACTAAAGCCCCAGCAGTGTCAGTGTCAGCAGTTCCCCTACGAGACTCAAGATTAAATTCAAACCGCAGTATATGAGGATGATATTGCGCTATCTCTCTCAAACCCTCAGTGATATAAAGGTCAATCTCAGCAGCAGTCCAAGTAGCATTTGAGGTGTCCTGAAGTTTCTGCTCTATCAAGTCTCTCATTGAAGAGTATACTTCTGGGTACGCCATTACTTTCTCCTATGACCCTTACGGGGTTTATAACTTTTTTTCCCTTTATGTGGCATTATTTTTCCCCCGTCTCATCTTAATAATCCAATAAGGTATCTGCCATAAGAACCAGCAGGCACAGGCTATTGCTACTAGTAATTCAGCAAGGGCAACAGCAAAGTTAGGCTCATAGAGGGAACGGCCACCTAGAATAAGAGCAGTCATTACAACACTAGCAACAGCCCATCCAGTACCTAATGCAATATTTATTATAGTTATGTGACCTATCATTTCTGTAGCCAGCCCCTTTTTGCTGCTAAGGAAAAGACCCAACCACTATTATTTCCACTATCTGTATTGTTATTAGAAAGTAGCGCCTGCCAAGTTGCCCCACCCTGTGCGGTGGAATAAGTGATGTCAAGATAACTATAATCATTAGTTCCTGCTGCATCAGAGATTGTCCAACCGCCAGTGCTCGAACCCTGTAAGGTCTTCACCTTTCCTGAGGAACCCGTAAATACTGGAGTGGTGATTGTTTGGGTAGTCCCATCTGTGAATGTTATTGTTTGCGTAGTATCAGCCTTGAGAGTGAGGGTAGCGAATGTGTTTGACTGTGTTATAGTATGTGCCGAACCGTTAAGTTCTACAGCGTTGTAGGTTAATCCCCCGCCATTAAAAGGCAATGTACCTGAAACTTTGATAGTTGCGGTATTGGCAGTGAAGGTAAGATTTGTTGTAGTTGAAAGCCACCACCTAGTACAAGTTACAACAGACGCACCGAGGGTCAAAGTTCTTACATTGGAATTATTGGAGATAAAACTTGCACAGGTTATTGCCTGTCCATTTGTATCTAATGTGCCATTTGTGTGAGTTATATTAGCAGTACCATTATTAAAAGCATCCTGTAATGTCCACCCACCACCTGCGCTAATGAAGTTTACAGCACTCCCTAATACGAGTCCATTTAATGTAATTGTCTTACCTGTTGACGTTGACCGAAATACAAGCGAGCCAGACCACGTTCTTACCATACCCGCAATAAGAGTTAATGAACCATAGACATTTAAGGCGTTTGCACCAGCAAAAGTAGGAGTATTTGTTGCCCCCGTCCAATCCATATCAAGACAGTTCCCCTCTTCATCTAAAGTTACAGTCTGACTACTATTATCAAAGGAGTTAGCATCAAAAATTGCATTATCATCCGTACCAGGGGCAGCGCCATGACCTCCTCCACCCCCATCAGTAGCATTGAACCAGTGAGTAGCGTGGTCAGACCAGTTGCCACCATCTGCGTGCCAGTATACGTTAGCCATCTAATCCTCCTAAATATACCCTACTATAATATCCCCTGCCCCTGTTGGTACATCAAGGAATATACCCGTATCAAATTCCAAGGGTGGGTCAAAAATAATATGACCGTAACCATCAGCGGGTATCGTTATCTGCCATAGATCAGTACCATCATCAGCACTACCTGTACTATCGTTTAACTGGATTACACAGGCTGCGGTATCTGATATGGTCAACCAGTAAACATTACCAGCAGTGGATTTGATCTGTGCATCGGCAGTTTTGAGACCACTGCTTGTTACTGGAGATTTACCACGCCATAAAGTACCCCTGATAACTGGGGGGGTGTGGATGATGTCACGATCATACCACCTGATAACTAACGTAGCGTCCACTGATTCGGCTTGAATAAATCTGAGGTTGGTTAAAATAGACCGCATACTATCACCCAATACGGGTAAAACGTCACTGGGATAGAGTAAAGGGTCTGACGTTGTTGCGTCACCACCATCCTGATGATAATGAATTGGCGCAGTTAGGACAGTGATTACAGCTTGCCTAGCTCCGCTTGTTTGGGCCGCTGCTAGCGTGGGACTAGCACTTGAAAGCCCGATTGAACTGCTTGATACTGTTAAAGTAGACTCGTCAACTATATTTAATGCCATAGTTTACCTCCTGCTTCCTTCTTACCCCCGCCTCTCTTTTTTGGCGTGAGGTTATTTTTTCACACCCTCAGCTATCATCCTTTTAAGGTCACTCTGAGGTGTTGTTCTAGCTATCTTGGCAGCTTTTTCACTGAAAGAAAATGGCGTATCCCCTCGCTGCATAGATAGTGCAATCCCGAATAGAGCCAGTTGTGCCTCCGTGAACGGCACTTACATTCCCTCGCTCTTTATTTTCTTCATTGTAGAGAACCGCTTGCCCTCTTTCTGTTTCTTGGCTACTTTAACTAGATTACCAATAGCCTTAGCGGTATCTGATTTCTGTTGCTTACTCTGGACTATATCCCTCTCTTCCTGAACTAGAGCTATGTGGTCAATCTCTTCTTGCTCCAATGCCCCTTCGCTGATAACATAAGATGGATGTCCACCTTCAACCTTGCTCTCGATTAACTGGCTCGGAGCTTTAGACCCAAACTCTCTGCGAACAGGATTGATGACACGGATGCCTACGCTCTTAGAACGCAACCAACTAGAGTATGACATTCCCTCTGGTTTCACTTCAAAGTTTGGCATTATTCTAACTCAAACTCAGTTATAATCCCTTTCTTGATGGCTATCTTCTTGAATGTTCCCTCAAACTCTCCTGTAATACCGTCATCTCCACCCACAGCTATTGAGCCAGTGAAGTTTATGTCGCCCAGTGTGGGGTGAAGATGGCTGGGAGCTTCTGTTTCTACCCACGAGCCATCAATACACTTATACCACTGACCTGTACTAGGCTTAAACCACATCCAGTTACCCATAGTGGGGTTATAGGTTATATCCCCTGATGGTGCTGACTCACTAAAGACCAAGATACCTGTAAGATTACTCATCTTTTGCTACCTCCGTCAAAAAGGGGGCTGGTATTTCTACCTTTAGGCTTGCCCCCAAAGCCCTTATGCCCTAGTCGCTTGGTTTAGCTTCCTTCCTAGGGTGCTAATGTGAGCATAAAGAACTGGTCACCTTTTGCGTGTTCTGGTAACAGGTAGCCCGCTATTTGGTGGGCAGATGTAGCACTATGGGCAGAGATAATGTTAATTGACCCATCATAGTTAAAGACTACTACCCTTGCATAACTGGCATTGCCCAGTGCCGCAGCCTGCGGGGTGCAGAAGCAAGGCCCCCAAGTTTGCCCCCAAAAGTATTGATTAGCAGCTACAGGTGTATTGGGCACACAAACTGTCGCAGCCTGTGAAGAACCGCCACCGTGCACACGCTCCACTTGTGAATAAGGACTGGGGTGAATAGTGCAAAAGACAGCAGAAGTCTTAGTTTCAGGTATCCCACTACCACCAAATGTCAGGGTTACAGTTGACCCATCACTAGCTGTGCTCTTTCTTATATAAACCATTCGAGTATTCACAGCATAAAAGAGAACAGCATAACCCCCTGCAAAAAAGTCCTCAGTGTGGCCGGTTTGAGTGTCTGCGATTACCATTGTCTTATCCAGAATAGTTACGGCAGCTGAGGAATTTCCCTCATAGCTATCATCGGAACTGCCCTCATCATAAAGACATCGGCTTTGCGCTCCCCAGTAAGGTCTTTCAACCCCGTTGGCAGTAGCTTTGCAGTAGCGGTATATCCTACCATCTTCTTCTATTACACCAGGTGTTCCGAGAGTGTGCTGTGCTGTTGAGTGGGTGCCTAATTCAGCCCCCCCAGATAATGACGCATAAAATGGAAAACTCATCTTTCCTCTTCCTCCTCTATTTTATATTATGCTTACTTTTCATGTGCCGTGCTAGACCTACATAGGTTTTAACAACGGCAGTGCAGTCAGGTTCAGGGCAACTTATCTTGCCCTTACTGGAATCCACCTTCCCCATCGCTCCTTTCAGGTTGGCAGCTTGTTCCTCAAGAACTTTAACCTCAGCATCAAGCTCTGCCTTAGCATCTTCGCTTTCAGCCGTAGCTGATTTTAGGGCAGCAGCTTGTGCTTCAAGGCTCGCCACCTTCTCCTGTGCCCCAGCCAACTCTTCCTGTCCAGGTTCATGTCCTGGAGGCCAGAGCTTAAACCCCTTCTTGGTGTAATAGTTCAAGTGCCAAGGGTCTGCTGGAAGTGGTAGGGTCGGTATCCAAACCTTCTCCCCATTTTTTAGGTCAGATAGTGGGCGGTAATATATCCGTGTTTCCTTCTTCCTGTTCAGTTCAGGAGCATCTATATCTACAGGAATTTGTACCACGATTTTACCCTCCTATTTAATTTATTTTAGCTCGTTGGAACGGCATACTCAAAGAACATATCCCTTCCGTATGAGCCGTCTTCCTCAACCATCTTATAGTCGTGAACGATACCAATTTCCCAACCCCGAAGTGAGTCGTCCCAGACAACCCAGTTCTCTGGCTCATAACCCACTACATAGATAAACGCTTCCTTGGAATAGATTGCCCCATGAGTAGTAGTAGTGGCACTAATAAGTTCAATGTTACCATCAGCAAGCACTGGAAGGTTGTAGAGTTTCAGGTTGCCTACCCAGTAATCCTTAAGCGTACTTAACATGTACTCTTCAGGAAAATTACTTGTGGATGGGTCGGAGAATTTATCTATCAGGATGTGTAGAGAGTAGGGGTGCATCACAGTAATCATCGGGAGCGGTACAGGTTCAGTTTGTGCTCGGCACTGTGTAACACCCGCTAATAGATGACCCAGGGTAAAAGTGGTGCCATCTGCACCGACAGTATTATCAAGCCCACTGTACAGAGCCAAACCGTCCTTGTCTAGTTTCTTACCCATAGCATTGCCAATGACCTTACCAGCCGCTCTAAAGGCAGGTTCCTTAAGTTGGTTCCTTAGTTTCTTGGTAACAATTACCTTGGCCCCAACCTCATCGGTAGTATGGGTCGTACCAGTAATGCTTAGAGTTTGGGCGTTAGACATATCCACACCGTCTGTCAGGTCATTCATTTCAATAGACCCGAACTTCGGAATATAGATACTCTTCTCCCCCTGACCAATCATCATCTTGTTTACCGTATTAGTAAATACAGCATCATGTTCATCAATTTTGTTACTCCTCTTACGAGGGGGCTAGACATTTCTGCTAACCTCTGCATATCGCTATGCAGTTCGGACTATATCTTCTCTTTTAAGAGTCTAGCGTTAAGTCTCTGAGGCCGAGTAACTGTATGCTTGGCTGCTTGAATCTCATATATGATATTTATTTGCTCCTTAGTATAAGCCCTCTTGCCATTAGGCAAAGCATTAACATTAAGTTGCTTCCGCTGTTCGCAGAATCTATAGAGTAACAATGCTTGCTTATTTTTTTGTCCTGTAAGGTAAGGCATAATAGCTGGTAGAAATGTCAATAACTTAGTCATATTAAGTATTAACACATCTTTAGTAGTAGACCGCTTGCCTTTCCTCTGGGCGACATGAGGGTTTGCCCCTATTCTCTGACATATATCTACGACTCTTTCAATTATAGCCCAATCATTATTAGTGATAACTACCCTTGGGGATGCACTTCCCTTGTCTCTTGGATAATCAATTCTTATTGAGCCTTCGCCGTCTACTATGCCAGCGAGCCAAGCCTTTTCAATTTCAGTTACTTTCGCCTGCTGATTGTCCCCACTGTCGGATTGTTGCATATCAGCACCTCCAGATGCACGGGATTTTCCAGCATCAAGCTAGATTTTACATACCCAGAACTCTAGGTATAACGTGCCGAAGCCACCATCGCTACTGATCCAGCAGCTAGGTCAGCCCCAGTTGTAATAGCCATTTCACTTCCTCCTCATTAGATTTATCTATTAAATTGTTTGGCAGCTTTAGAGTATTCATCTCTACCGATTAGTCCCGCCATATATGCTTCGTCATAATCTCCCATAGTGCGAAGACTCTTCGCTGTTCTGCCCGTACTCGCTGCCTTAGCCCTAAGACCTTTAGCAGGAGTACCATCTTCGTCATCATCCCCATCCTTGGGGGACTTGGAGGCTACATCTCTCATCCTTTTGAGGTTGTAAACTGTTCGGTCATTATCAGTTTGGTCAGACCCTATCTGAAGTAAGAGGTCAGCAGTCAAACCTGACTCTTTAGCTAACTCATCAGCAAGTTGCGTTGCTCTTGATTTAGTCATCTCGTCTATGTCAGCTTGATGCTCAGCTCTTTCTCTTGTAAAGTCCGAGCGCTCCTTAGATAACTTGATAGTGTCATCCTCATTCTGGTGTCTGAGCTTAATCGCATCAACGACCTCAGTACTCCCAGCAGCGTCGCTCAATTCCTTTGTCCGATTTGATTTCCTCACTGAAGTAAGGGTATTCTCAAGATCAGTTAGTCTAGTTCCCTGACCGTTCATCGTTCTCTTGAGAGTGGTGTTGACATCGAGAGCAGCTTTGAGTTCACGCCCTAGGGTTGCCTTTTGGTTGTTGACATACTCTTCTCGCTCTGTCTTGGTGTAGGTGAAGATTTCCTCCTTTGGTTCTGGTTTCGGTGCTGGAGTAATTTCGGGTTTGACTTCAGGGGGAGTTACCCCGCCCTTATCATCTCCGCCAATTTCGTCCTTTTTCTTAGCCATTATTCCTCCTTAAAAATAAAAAAAGACAGTCCAAATCCTTCGATTCAAACTGCCTTAGTTCTTCTATTACAGTTGCTCTATTCTATTGTTAACATGCTATAACTCTATGCTCTTTCTAACTTCTTCAATACGAACAGGTTGTCCATCCTTTAAGTGTATGATAATCTGCCCATATCGTATTTTATGAAGTTCTTTTAATAGATTTTCCTCATGTTTACTTAGTATGACAGGTGTTTCTTTAGTTGTCAAGTCGAACTCCTTAGTCATATAGTTGCCTAATCGCTTTCTTTATTTCTTCCATCTGTTCGTTAGTTAATTCCTCTGGGGTTATATCAAGCCTGATACCAAGATTCTTTAATAGGTTCTTGAAGTGAGCTGCTAGTTCAAGCCAGTATTTCTTATTCGCTAACACTGGGTCGTGCGGAACTGTCCACCTAGTACCAACTGGCTTAAATCCCTTAGTTTCAACCAACCAGTCATCGAGGTCAAGGTTTTCGTGCCTGAAGTTTAACTTAGCCTGTGTCTTGGAAATATCGTTACCCTCTATCCCTAGATATTCCTGATAAGAACTGAAGACTTCCCTTGTAGGAACTTTACTTAAATCCCTTAAATCGGAGAACTTGCCGTAATCTACCAATGCTTGATGAAACTCAGGGTTGTCCTGTAAGAACCAATCATCCTCATACCAATCCGCTTCCCAGTCAACGGGTTTTACTAGGGTGGGATTAGTGTAGTAATCAACATAGGTATCAACTAATTCATTTGGAAACGGGTTGAAAGCCTTATCTCTCAGTCCATAAGCATCACGCCTATATCGAGCTTTATTGTATTCGGGCTTTTCAGATAGATACCTTTCTCTTTCCGTAGCAATACCAGCATCTCTAGCAGCCCGATTCTTATAAGCAACCTCAGCATGTTTGGCAGGGATTCCTTTATTATACCAGTCATCCTCTTTAGCATAATCCACATCTATTCTAAGGATAGGTTCTCTAGCCCTATTATCCGCACGGTTATCCTTCAGTAACTCATTCTCAACAGCCCAATCATAAACATCAGGATTATCAACCAGCCATAGTATCGCCTCAGAGCTACCCGATTCAAACTCATCTATCACCTTACCCCGCTCTACCCATTTCCCTACAATATCTTCAGAGGCGTTGTTCTCATAAGCATCAATGCGCCTCATATCATCTACCCATTCAGGGTTAGCATCTTTAAGTGCCTGTCTATTCTCTTCTGTTTCTAAGGTTTCATACTCATCGAATAAGTCTCGGTGCTTAATCTTTAGTTCTAAAACAGGGATGGGGGTATCAATGGGTTGCCTCCCCAAGAACTCTCTCAGGTCATTATCCTGAGCTACGATAAGACGGACTTCCCAGCTATTATAGCCCAAGTCCTCGCCTTGCTCTAAATACTTGAAGTAGTTTTCAACCGAACCTTCTGGGGGTAAGGTGAAGTCAGGTAATGCCTTATCAGGTATATCTAATTCCTTAATTAAACTCTGTGCCTCAGTGTAGGCTTTCATAGTATAGAGTTTTGCTTGACCCCAAACAGCAAGTTTGGCATTATCTTCTGGGTGAGATTTTAACCAATCAATTCTAGGGTTAATCGCAAGTTCAGGATGTTCTTCCAAGAAGGCTTTTTGTTCATCCCGTTCAAGGGCGTGGTATTCCCTGAGTAGTGCCAATTCCCTATGTGAAAAGTTACCCATATAATACTTGTCATACTCTTTATTATCCTTTAGCCATTGTTCTTTATCTTCAGCCTTCTGATAATCCTGCCATTGTAGATAATAAAGCTCAAACGTATCACCCTCTGCCAAGTCAGCATTTATCTTATGTAATGCAGAGCTAGGTCTTTCCTCGTAGACTTTCTTTATGTCCCTTGTTTCAGCAACTGCTCTTACTAAATTTGGGAAACCATGTTCAGGGGTTAGGTCAGCAATATCAACACCCCTAATCCTTAAAGTCGCATCACTATAGAAGTCTTTAGTGGTATAAATATCCTCAACATCAACGGAGTACGATAGCGTATCTACTGGAGCAGGTTGCCCCAACTGGTCGGTAAATTCTTCCCAGTACCCACCACCATAGGTTTGAACACCCACACCAAGAAGCCCTGGCATTGCCATTAAACCACCAGCTATACCTGAGTCATTTACAGCATCAACTAAGTCTTGGATAAACATAGGAACTAGACGATTAAATGCTTGCGTGGCTAAACTCTTAGCCTCAAGAGTCAACTCCTCGCCTATATACGTTTCTCCCTCCAGTATATCAGTTACTAATCCCGCCACTGGGGATAACTTACCTCTGACAAACCTGCCGATAACCTCAGCCCTCTCAGTCTCAGTCAGCCTACCAGTAGTTGTCGTTTTTCTTTGCTCTGTTATCATCTGGGCGACTGCCCTTGCGTACTGTTGAAAACCCGCCCAGAAATCTAAACGAGTATTACCAAATTGAACCTTGCCAAAATCGGGGGATCGTGGGTCATCTTCTACTTCAGCTCCTGCTAATTTCAATAACCCCAAAATAGCAAAATTGGCACTAATAAAGGCAACTATATTCCTAGCCATTACCCTTCTCACTGCTGGCGTAGCCGTTACAAAACCAACTGGTAACGCAATTCTACTAGCTTGATAGCGAGGAGAGAAGAAGACGGCACTTAAAATAGGGGCACTACCTCTCAAGGCCCCTAAATTACCACGTCCACTAGCCCGATTGATAAATGTAGCCAACTCCTTATAATCCTTCATTGTCTTATTCATGCCTTCCCACTGTCGGGCATAACTATCGAAGACATCAGCTCTTAACTTATTGAGATATGTTACGTAAGCTCGCTCAGACCTTCTCACTAGAGGTATCTTCTCAGCTAACCGAGACATAAACACCTCTTCCCTTTGTGACAGAGAGGCACTAACACCAAACATGGGAGCTATATATAATCCCGCATCCTCTCGGAGGTCGGCATATTTATTTGTCCTAATCTCTGTATCAATTACAAGAGATAGTTCCTCACTGGCAAAAGCTTTCAACATTGGCTTGAGTGCACTAAAGGACTGCTTGGGCTGACCCCAGAACAACAATGCCCCCTGCCTTAGTGGTGCAGATAAATCCCACGAAGATAGAACAGCTCTTGGTATATTCAGGAAGTCGAGTGTAGCCTCCCATATCTTTTTACTTAAAGTTCTCTTAGCTAATATTACACTAGCCAATTCTTGACCAAACATATTTTCAAGTAGTTGTAGCTCCCCCCTTGTGGGGATTTGCCCAAGCAAAAGTTTTCCAAGTGCCTCGGCAGTGTTCAATTTCTCAAAGTAACGAATATCCGAATCCTTGATTATATTGTATAACTCCTTAACTTCAGTATCAGTCATCTGTCCTTCAGGAGCAGCGAAATCAGCCGTAGGTAATACACCCCTCAATGCAGCCTTTGACCTCTGAAATGCCTCCCTACCCTCTGCTGTTTCCAGAGTAGCGGCAGCCCTGCCCACACGTTTTCTTAACTCTTCGTGCTTTAATGCTTCAGTTTCAGCCCTAGCTGGTTCTGCATCCTTAACTAATCTAGTTAATTTCTCTATAGCATTTTCAGATACTGGTACGGGTTCAGGAGCAACTTCTGTCGGAGGAGGTTCTACTGGAGGCTTAGCAAATGACGCTCTCGTTTCTGTGAGGTTTGACCTAGCTTCCTCTAATGTGTTAGCATAGAATGTAGTTCCTGTCTCAGCAACATCAGTGAATTGCATCCCTAAACCTTCTTGAATACCATCATACTGTAACCCTAATTCATCAGCAATGGCTATCCCTTCTGGTTCTGTACCTCGATGTACTATTTCTACTGGAGGTTTAGTAACTTCAGGTCTTAGGAATTTTTCAGCTACCCTTGCTCCTTCTTCAGACAGACCCTCAGTAGGAACTTGGATACCAGCTTCACGTAGTAGTGGAAAAGCTTTTTTTAGAAGTCTGCCGATTGCTATCTTTGATACGTCCTCTCGTCCAACAACATTACCCGCAACCAACCCCCCATCTTCTCCTTGCGTAACTTGAATGACTAACGCAACTTTACCTTGAGCATCTGTTCCAACATACCCATTCCTAACTGCTATGATAGAATTGGGTTCTATCATAGCAGGTGGTAATATATCAAGCTCTGCCTGCCCACGTATGATTTGCTCTCGTTGAACCTCTATGGGCATCGCTATTCTTTCAGGCACAGTAGGTACTTCTGGGGTAACGGGAACTTCTGGAGCTTCTCTAGCCTCAATGATTTCCCTATATCTCGCTGCTTCAGCATCAAAGCCTTCTCGTTTAGTTCTCTCAACGGCATCAGAGGTAGCAAGTCCACCTTCCTCAGTCTTTGCAAGTTCGTCAAATGCCTTGAGTTCAGCCTGCTCACGAGTAAGCCCGTCAGCCTCAAATCTTGTTATATCACCATCAAAGCTTGCTCTGTCTTCTGGGGTTAAATTCTCAAGAGTATAATCCTTAATCCTTGTAAAGACCTCACCTGCTCCACCTAGCCCGATACCAAAGATACCACCAATAGACATAACCTGCTGCATCTCGGCATCCAATTTAACCTCATCACCCACAGCCCAGCGCTGCAATACCTCCTGATACGCCTCCTCACCTGCCTCTGTTAATCCAACAATAGCTAACTTGCCACCTACCATTGCCATCTTCCAGAACTTACTAGCTGTTGGTGCCCCTGGTATCGGTATAAAGGCTATCGCGAACTGTGCAGCATCCCACCCACCTAAAACCAAGTTACCTAGGAAAACATCTAAGGCTGCTTTATTAGCTTCTTGCCGAGTCATTCCTCTGGCTGTAGCATCGTCATAGGTAGCTCCTGCCTCATAAGCACTTTCTAGTGGCCTTGACAAAGCTGCCCCACCGATAGAAGCCAGTACAAGTTCTCCATATTTCCCGATATGTTTAGTGATAAGAGGGGAAACAATGGGAATATGAGTTGCGATATAAGCACCAATTATTGCTGCTGGGGCAAGTGAGAGCGTAAAGGGTAATGCCCTCAAAACTCTAGTTGAATAGAACCTAGGATTAAGTAACATACTCCATTCAAACTCACCAAGATAATCAGGTGGAGCCTGTGCCTGTAGCTCAGAAGCAAATTTAGTTAATCTATCGGCTATCCCGTCAAAACCCATCCATCTCGTAACACCACCAGCAACAGAAATAACATCCCCAGTGCCAGCAGTCCACACCTTTTCCCAGGGTGGGCGTAGTGCTTCTATGTAATCATCCCAAGCCTTAGCTTGAGCATCAAGCCATCCCTGAAGACGCTCTGGGTTAGCTACTCGTCTTGCCTTCCATCCAAGAACTGTCCAATCTGCTACATCAGCAAACTCTTTATCAATTTCTATTACTAGCTTTTTATAATCTTTATTTATTTCATCCTTTGATGCTTGGGGTGGTTCTATATAGTTTGCAGTTAGATACTCAGAAAGACCCTTCGGATTAGGGCGAAACTCACCCGCAACATTAAAACGACCGATTAGTATATCATCAGCCCAAACCTGTAGATTAGGGGACTCTATATGCACTGGCACTTGGACTCCAGCAATCTCCATCTCAATGTCAATACCCTCTGCTGGCAAACGCTCAAACCAGGGCTTAAAAAGATTATCTATCTCTTCGGGAATAAACCCCATCTCCCTTAGTAATGCTTTATTCTCTGTCGTGGGGCCACCAGCAATCATCCTATCTGTAAAACCCTGCCAGTCCTCAGTAATGAAAGTGGTAAATGTTTCAGGAGTCATATCGGGAAAGACATCCGTAATTAACTTTCCAACCCTAGCTTCCTGCTCCCCAATGCTAATTTCTAAGTCTGGTATAAGTGGCGTTCCAGCACTTACCCAATCTTCAAGCCCAAGCTTACCACCAGTACGCTGATAATTGGCATAGATTCGAGCATAATCTTCTACAAGTGTATCGGTTATACCTTCTTCAGGTATCAGGCTGGGCGCTACACCAGGTTCTTCCAATGCGGGGGCAACTTGCTCTTCTGGAAATGGGATAGCCCTGACAGATTCAGGGGTAAACTGCTCTGGGAATAGACCCTGAAGTTCTCCTATCAGTTCACGACTAGCAGGAGTAGCGGGTTTTGTACGAAACTCCCTCCAGAAAGTCGGAAAGTCGTCTCTTACTTGCTTCAATAGTTCTATCTCTGTCTTCTCAGGGAAAACAGACTTGAGTATATCTTCACGAATCTTAGGTCTTGTAACCATTAAAACCTCTTACGAAGTGGTTTCTTCCTTAAAGTTATCTGTCTTATTCTACTTGCTAACGATTGTACTTGTGGTTGCACCTTGAGAGTAGCTTGGTCAAGAATCTGTTTAGAAAAATCCTCTAATCTCTTAGTCTTAAATGGCATTAGACACCTCCTCAAGTTCTCCAGTTCCAGGTCTCTCTTGTTTTCTACCAGTCCTAGTAGCTTGAGGAACTTCAGCGGGTATTACCGCAGTCTGCGGTACCTCCACACCAGTCGCCTCTGCTATCGCCTTACCAGTTTCACCCGCCAGAGCTCTCCCCATTTCTATAAGTAAAATCCTAGCCTGCACTTCCTCACCCTGATTATCTAACGACTGAGCCATCTGGAATAATGATAGTGCCTGACTAACCCTTTGTGCCTGTTGTACTAAAACCTTCTCAGACATATCATCATAGTCTTGGTATTTCAAAATAATCTTTCTGATCGACTTGTCATCCATCCAACCCTTAGCCATATCAGCCAATCCGTAAGCATTAGCAATCTCCTCTGGTAAGGCGGTCAGATATTCAAAGTCAATAGAATAACTACCCTCAAGGTCGGCCTTAGTATAAGTTCTTTTCTTTCCGATCCTACCAATATCAGCCGTCATGTCAAAGTGCGTGAATTGGGAGAAAATTTCTTTAGCCATCTTCCTCTTAAATCGTTCCATTGTATGCAATCTCGGAGTAAACACCTGCCTTGAAGCACCTGCTAGTGTGGCGATAGCAACCTGTGAAAGCTGGAACTGTAGATTACCCCAGTCAATATGACTTAAAGAACCCCTCTGCAAAGCCCCACCAAGCATACCCTGAAAGAAACGCATAGCACCGATTATATCAGGAGCCTCTATCTTTTGCAGCCCCTCCCCTGTTTCCAAGGCAAGTATCCTCCCCAGTCTATAAATAGGTTCACTCGGCAGCTTCTTACCACTCTTACTAGACAACACCTGCGGAGGAGCTAATGATAGCATATTCATTGTCTGCATAATAGAGGCAATCTTATTTAAGTGAGGATAAAGGTCTCTATTGGCACTATAGATAGAATCCCCACGCATCCTTAATGCACGGTTGGAGGTCTCAAGGAACGTACCCTGTTGGCAGAGTTGGCCTATAAAGGGCGGGTATCCCAATTTATTGGGGTAGGCATTATAAAGGCTATTGTTAAGAAAGATTAACTCTTCATTACTATTCCAGTAATCCCACCTAGTTACGAACTCACCCTGCGGTACATAGCCAGGATACTCGTCCAAACATTCCTCCTTACTTAGTACATCCCAAAAGGCAAACCAAGCAAACCCCCTTCGCCCCATTCTATAGCGACATTTATATCTGTCAAGGGGTAGAATATCGGGGTCAAACCCTTCTCCGTCTTGTGCTAGTAATATTCGAGCGAACACACCACCCCGAATCCCTACCTGCTCCCAGAAATAAGGGTCAAGACCTGGCATAAGAATATCATCCTGTCTCTCATCAGCGATATAAAGTACATCGTGAAAGAAATCCTCAATAACTTTAGTCTGCTTGGAGTCCATAACCTTTCCGTTACGCTGACCATTTATTTTAATGATTTCCTCCGACTCATTCAGGACAGCTATAACCCGCTCGCCAAATACTCTGGCATCATTTAATGTAACATGTTCAACATCCTCAAGCTTATCACCCTTTGCATCCCTGAGTTCAAAGGGTTCCTCCGTCCACAACTTCTCGTCCTCATCCATGCGGGGCCTGAGAGCTTTTCGCCACTCATCATCAGCAAACTGTATCTCCCTCATAATCGGATGATCTGCAATAGTCGGTTGTGTCATAAGCGGAGCAGATTGTGGTATCTCCCTCTTTTGCTGAATTATACTCTTCTTAGCCATATATCCTCCTATACCCTCCTAACAACAGGTGCTCTGTCACTACCACTTAATATTCCTACTGGGTTGAACTGACTTACCAGATACCTCTCAGCGTCCATCAGATGATAAATAGACTTGTTTTCTATCTTATCAGTGGGATTATACATATCATCAAGCTCTCGGCTGTATGATTGCTTCTCAGATATATAATTAACGCAGGTACTAAAGACCTTTTTCTTACCTAGTTTCTCATAACCGTAAACCTTCTGAATACCCGCTTCAACGCTGGAGATTAAAGGTTTGTCTATCCTCCAACCTGCTTGAGTAAAGTCACCCCTCCAACCATCCTCAGTTGAAGACCCACCATATCGGCTATCAATCCGCTCTCCCTGTGACAATTCAATCCAGTTAGTAACATGTTCAAAAGTAGACAACCCACCCATAACGTACTCTCTATAGATAAAAAGCTCTGAAGTGGCTGGGTTCATTGCTGCCCACAGAGCTACGGTATTAGTCGGCCCGAAGTCATGCCCTACATATCTAGGCCAGTTATTCGGTATGTCAAATGGTTTAATAACCTGCGTAGAAGAATCAAAGGAATTATAAATCATACCAGCAGGACGACTGAAACGACCCCGATGAAATAAGTCAAACTTCCAACTAGGCATAGTCGCCTTCATCCGTTCATATTCTTCTCTAGGAAAGGAGGGGTTTTCAATAGAATCAAATTGAATGACATCAATATCAGGATCAGTGTGGTTCTTCCAGGGATCGTATATCTCAGTCTTTAACCAACCCAATCCGTATAAGGTAGTAGTAAAGAGAGTTCGAGCTTTGTGAATGAAGGTACGTCGTTCATAAGCTCTATACGTTTCTCTCTTAAACTGTTTTTGGCCACACTCATCAAGCCAACCAGCCTTAATGGTTGCTGACTCCACTGACTCTGGGTTCTGGGCAGAACCAATTATAACACGGGTGGGAATATCAGAATCGGGAAATAGAATGTAGTCCGTTTCCTCTCGCCTTGTTTTTTCATTATGAAAAGTAAATAGCTTTTTCTGTTCACTAAAAGTTCCATAGTGGAATAGGTCTTTAAAAACATAAAGAAACTCTGGTAGCAACTTGAGAGATAGTAATGGGAAGGTGGCAGTACAAATAATATAATCTCCTGGCCCCCTAGTGCGTATCTCTCTATCTAGCCAGTGCGGGCCATAGCAGGTCTTCCCACCCTGACTGCCCGCTAACATAGCCACCTTCCTCTTCTTTGATAAATGAGTTCTGGTCTGCCCTGAATGTAAATGAAGACGCAGTTTGTTATCTTTTATCTCACGAAAAGGTGGAGCTTTCGTCACGCTAAATTCCCCTTAAATTCAAAATGAGCTATATAACCAAGTTGCCTTTTATTCAAAGTGCCACACTTGGGGCAGGGCCCTAAGCGCCTTTTCTGAGTATACTGTTGCAACTTAGAGTAGTTAAGCTTACATTTATGGCATTTATATTCGTATAACGGGATATAACACCTTCCTTAACTATGGCTAGGGATTTGACAGGATTAGCACCATGCACGATGGACTCGAACCATTTATCCTCTATCACCCTAGATGCTACCCAATATCATTCCAGAATAAGGGTAGCGGTTCAATTAACCAGGACAAGTTGCGATCTTGCCCCGCTGGATTTCCCGCGTCTACCTATTCCGCCACCATAGCTTTATTTAATTGGATTAAACTCTTCCGATGCTACGATTACTCCTATCAATTCCACTTTATCCCGATAGGCTAAGTCATTTGCCATCATCGCAGCTTTATTGATATCCTTAGCTAACAACACCCTAAAGCACGGTTCTATGCCTTCCCCTGCCTGAAACCAAGCAAACCATCTAGTCATATTGTAACCCCCCCTTACTTTCTGTACCTTACCATTCCCAAACTATAGAGCCATTAAGTCGAATAAAACCAACGACCTGTTCTTTGCAGTTTTCCAGCCAACCCAACCACCCAGCACCATCTGGATTGCTATACAATTTTACTTTCATACCCCCCCCCTTAGTTTATATTCTTTCCCGCACTGCTTACACTTCCCTATAATAAGGCATTCATTAAATGTCTACCTTACACCCTTTGATTAAACAGATAATGTTCATAAGTCGGTTCCATTTATGATTACTACGGGTATCGTCAACAAGTTAAGCCTTATAGCAGATACTAAACGGTGTACCCCACGTACTATCCTTAAATGTCCGTTCCTGTTAAGAAACTTAAGGGGTACTTTGATACCGTTCTTCTCTATATCTTTAACTAAACTCTCCTTTACAGATATTTCGTTAAAGGGTATATCAAACCCTGTCATCCTTTTTAATATCTCTTCTAACTTAACTTCCATATAAATCCTTTTTGTAGATTAAAAATACTCTACTAACCATTTAATATCACTTAAAAAGCCCATTTACGGACACCACTTACAGGACAACGTCTATACCCACCCTTATTTCCACCCTATATGAGACGCGCTACAGTAAACATCAGAGCTGCTTACTTCATACTTTAATCTACACCCCCGCATACTGTCTGTACTTACTATCTTTATGTATTCCGTTTATGAAGTTGGCCCCGTACCATAGAAGATACTTATAGACTCGTCTGAACCTTTCCTCTAATGTGATAGGTCTCTTCCGTATGCGGTCATACTCACCTAACGCCACGATGTCTTCTACTATATTATCCGGTAATACCTCTTTAATATTATCTAATGGTATTGTTTCCCATGTCACGCTAGAGGATGTCACGCTGTTAGATGTCACGCTCTCTTTGTCACGCTGTCTCTGCTTCCGCAACCTCGCTTGTTCCTTCTGCTTCTCTGTACTCATTACTTCCCCCCATTAGTTCTCTGGCTTCACCTTCAATTATCTGACCTCGATCCAACTCTATCTCAACGTATTCGATTCGATGCTCTACTTTACCACTGACCTCTACCTTCGTCCTATCTTTCCTACCCCATCTGTCAGGGTGTCTGCGCTCTAAAAATGTCATAGCCGGTAGCCATTCCTTCTTTATTGTAGCTGATTCACGTACAACATTGACTAATTCAGCTTCAGCTTTAGCTTCGGCTCTTTTTAATGCAATGATTAGCTTGGTGTATATATTATCGAGCCCAGCCTCATAGTCCTTAGTCCCCTGATCCACCCAGTGCCATAGAGTAGTCTGGTCAATGTCACAAAGTTGACAAGCAGTAACAGTGTAATTACCTTTTGCAATAGCCAGCGATAAGGCTTCGATCATACCATCGTTTAACTTCCTAGGAATAGGTGTTTTATTCATCTTGTATCTATATGTAGTAGTGTTATGGTTCCCCCATACCATATCTAGTGGGGCTGGCTAAAAGCCGACCTCTCTGCCTGTGCATTTTGGTACACTTAAACGGCATATCAGGAACCTTCACCCCACTATACCCAGTCAGTAGCTTATTAGGGGCTACCACGCTACTCATTATGGACTGTAACTAAGTAGAGTATCTAGTAGTTTATGCCTCAGCGTATAGGTGTTTAAGCCGTTCGCCCCATCTCTAGGGTGACTGGGATATTCTATTTAGCTCCTTATATCATTTAGTGCTGCGCTCTTAACACAATGACTCTCAATTGTCATCTTACAGACAGAGCACCTTCGATGCTGTATTATCTCTTTCCCCATCATTACTGGATTCTCGTGTTCCTCATACTCCGACATCACTATATGGAACGCCTGACAATTTGGACACCATTCATGCATTATAATGTATTCCTTTCCTTATATTGTACTCATTCGGTGCTGACGCTTCTTTCTAAGCGTATACCAATCTTATTGTCCATTCCTCATTTGTCTTGTGTTGTTTGTTAGCCACTCCCCACACACGTGCCAGCTAGCAGCCACTTGGCGGTAATCTTGCCTTCATTCATGCTACAACTTTTCTTCTAAGTGTCCCTTTCGGGTAGCTAGCATCTACACCTATAATATATCAACTAAGCCCCTTTGTCAAGCCGAACTAATTACACGGTAACAGTTAGTTTTTAAAAATAAGTGGAAATAACCCCAAAAACACTTGACAAACACTACATAAGTGCTATAATGAGAGTAATTAAACAAGGGAGGGATGAGATGAGAGGTATTTACTCAATACGGCAATTCAAGCAAGACATAGATAAAAATGACCAATGGTATGTGCAGGCATTAAGAGGTGAATGGAAAGGTAATCAAATAGATTATTGGAACTTTAATTGTTGCCTGCACCCTGAATT
>SDBU01002399.1_pt1 | contig 24974 bp, 26 predicted proteins | sample 2277071 | NCBI WGS metagenome assembly SDBU01 (sample SAMN10397929, study PRJNA504765) | marine sediment metagenome | isolation source: marine sediment core GS08_GC12, 126 cmbsf | place: Arctic Ocean: Gakkel Ridge, Loki's castle | collected 2008
CCACCTGATCCTCCAGGAGGTGTGCCATGGCGGTGAAACTTACCCTCAAAACGGCGGTTGCACATCGCACACGCTGCTCGAGGACGTCTATGCCGAATGGATAGAAGGCAAATACGGCCTCGAACCTGTTAAGAGATAATAACCACGGATGAACACGGATTGCACGGATTGCAAGAAGGCTGATACGGGACTTCTCCACGGCGATCTGACCCGGGAGATTATGGGGGCTGCATTTCAGGTACATAACACCTTGGGCTCGGGACTGCTGGAGAAGGTGTACGAAAATGCCCTTGCGTGGGACCTCGAGTTGAGGCAAAGGCAGATGAGCTCTCAGCGCGAGTATCCTGTAACATACCGCGGCAGGACTGTCGGCACCTATTACGCCGACCTTGTCGTGGACGATAAGGTCGGCGTAGAGGTAAAGGCGGTTGAAAAACTGGATGACGTACACCGGGCTCAGTTGATGAACTACCTCAAGATTTCCGGCCTGCGCATCGGCCTTCTGATGAACTTCGCGAGACCCAAACTCGAGTATGAGAGATTCATCGTATGATTTGACTGAATGTATGAAGAGACTCAAGAGAAAAGACCCCTGTTTCTTGTCGTCCGTTAAGGATCATTCGCCCTTGTCCGGACGATTTTCATCCGTGTCCATCCGTGTGAATCGGTGGTTTGAATAGAACATGGCAGAGATTCATTACTGGCAGGCAATTCGTGACGGGCTCCGCGAGGAGATGATTCGCGACGAACGCGTGTTCGTCATGGGCGAGGACGTGGGCATTTACGGCGGAGCCTACGGCGCCACGCGCGGGCTGTATGAAGAATTCGGTCCTGAGCGCATCCGCGACACGGCCATCTCCGAGGCGGCCATCGCCGGCGCGGCCGTGGGCGCGGCCATGTGCGGATACCGACCCGTGGCGGAGATCATGTACATGGACTTCATGACCATTGCCATGGACCAGTTCTGCAACCAAGGCGCCAAGAACCGCTACATGTTCGGCGGGAAGACCACCGTGCCCATGGTGCTTCGCACTGAGGAGGGCGCGGGTCGCTCCATCGCGGCCCAGCATTCCCAGAGCCTCGAAGCCTGGTTCGTGCACGTGCCCGGCATCCTCGTCGTCAACCCGGCCACGCCCTACGATGCCAAGGGGCTCCTCAAAGCCAGCATCCGGTGCGACGATCCGGTCCTGTTCATCGAGCACAAGCTTCTTTACGGCACAAAGGGCGAGGTGCCCGAAGAGGATTACGTCGTCCCGCTCGGCAAGGCGGCCGTCCGCCGCGAGGGAAAGGACCTCACCGTCGTCAGCTATTCCCGCATGGCGCTTCGGTGTCACACGGTGTGCGAAAGACTCGGTGAAGACGGAATTGACGCCGAGATGATAGACCTGCGCTGCCTCAAGCCGCTCGACATGGACTGCATCCTGGATTCTATGAGAAAGACCGGCCGACTCCTGCTCGTCTCCGAGGGCTGCGAAAACGGCAATGCGCTAAACGAAATCGCGATGCGGGTGAACGAGCACGCCTTTGATTATCTCGACGCGCCGATCCGCCGTCTCTGCGCCGCGAACGTGCCGGTGCCCATGAGTCCGGTCCTCGAGGACGCGGCCATACCAAACGAGGCGGCTATCGAGAAAGCTATTCGGGAGACGCTTGAATGACCTGTTTGCCTCAGCGCAAGCGGCTCCAGAGCAATATTTTCGATTGTTGAATACTGATTCTTGATTGCAGATTGAGGCACTAATGATTCAGCATTTCCTCATGCCCAAGCTCGGCCAGACCATGGAGGAAGCCACCGTCGAGCGCTGGCACAAGAAAGAGGGAGACAAGGTGGCGAAGGGCGACGTGGTCCTCGAAATCACCACCGACAAGGCCACGCTCGAGGTCGAGTCGTTCATCGCCGGCGTAGTCCGCAAGATCCTCGCGCCGGAGGGTGTGACACTTCCGGTGAATACGCCCATTGCCCTTGTGGGGGACCCGGATGATCCGCTGCCTGACAACTTGACGGAACTCGAGGCCGCGGCTCGCGGCGAGGCCGCACCTGCGCCCGCTGCGGCGGAAGCCAAGACCGAGGAACCATCGAGGGCCGAGGCCCCAACGGCAGTTGGCGAAGCGCCTCCTGCACCCCCGCCCGGGCGAGTGCTCATCTCGCCCCGCGCCAGAAGACACGCCAGGGAGGAAAAGGTCCCGTTCCAGATCCTCCGCGGAACCGGCCCGAACGGTCGAATAGTCGAGAAAGACGTGCTGGACTACCTCGCCCGGAGGGGGAAGATAAAGACTACGCCCACTGCGCTGGCCGTCGCCTTTGAACGAGGCGTGGATGTCACGACCCTCACCGCGTCAGGGACCGGCGGAAGGATCACCAAGGAGGACGTGCTCGCAGCCCCCGTCGCAGCCCCTGCCGCGGCGCCTCAGGCGAAGCGCATCGAACTCACCGCCATGCGCCGCATCGTGGCCGAACGCATGACCCAATCCAAGAGAGAGGCGCCCCACTTCTATCTCATCATGGAGATAGACATGACCGAGGCGGTGAAGCTTCGGACAAAGCTGAACGCCGAGGGCAAGGTACGGATCGGCTTCCACGATTTCCTTATCCGCGCCTGCGCCACAGCGCTCCGCGAACATCCCCAGATGAACGTGGCTTGGGCCGGAGACGCCGTCCGGCAGCGAGGCGAAGTCAACATCGGCCTGGCCGTGGCGCTGGACGAGGGATTGATTGTGCCCGTTGTGCGCGATGCGGACCGGCTCAGCCTTCAGCAGACCGCGCAGGAATCCGGCCGGCTAATCGAGCGCGCGCGTTCAAAACATCTGACCCCGGACGAGTATCACGGCGGTTGCTTGACCATCAGCAACCTGGGCATGTTCAACGTGGACAACTTCGTCGCGGTCATCAATCCCGGCGAGAGCGCAATCCTGGGCGTGGGCCGCATCGCTCAGAAGCCGGTCGTCATTGACGGCGGTATCCACGTGCGGGCCATGATGGGCGTCACCCTCAGCGCCGACCACCGCTCCGTTGACGGCGCCATCGCCGCCGCCTTCCTCAACCGCGTCAAGGGACTCCTCGAAGCGCCGGAGCAGTTGGCCTGAACCTCATCGCAAAGGCGCAGAGAACGTAAAGAACGGCACTGTCAATTCACCACCAAGGCACCAAGACACCAAGATCAGAAGAATCTTCATTTCAGGAGAAGTCGTTCTTGGTGCCTTCGTGATTTCGTGGTTCAATGACCCGCCCCGCCGGTTCAGCCGCCGGCTTTCAGCGGTCAGTCATTGCCTTTAAGTCGCCGGTTTTCAGTTCTCAGTTCTCTTTCGGCCCAGCGCGTCCTTCATTGCATACATTCCCGGTTCCTTGTCCGCGAGGAACCTGGCCGCCCGCAGGGCGCCGCCGGCGAAGGTGTCGCGGGTGTGGGCGCGATGTGTGAGTTCAATCTGCTCCCCGTCACGCTTTTCGAAGACTTTCCACACAAAAACTGTCATTGCGAGCCCGCTGGCTGGCGGGCGAAGCAATCTCCCTTGTTCCCTTCAGAAGAATTGGAAGATCGCTTCGTCCGCCTTGCGGCGTCCTCGCGATGACGATGGCGTGTTGCCCGCCGCAGAGCGCGCGACCCGGCCTTGATCTGTTTCTCGCGCCGGATAGCCGCCTCGACATCTTCGAAGACCTCGTAATATACGAGCTTGACAATGTTGTACCGTTCTGTAAATCCTTCTATGAGCTTTTCCCTGTGTTGGGAGACCCTGCGCAACAGGTCGCTTGTTACGCCCGTGTATAGAACGTTGTCGTTCATGTTCGTCATGACGTAGACGTACATGGGCTTGGGCACTTTAGACACGCCACTGAAATAGGAAGATTGCCGCGTCGTCCCGCGCCACGCGGGACTCCTCGCAATGACAACTGGTTCAGATACTCATCCCAAGTCGGCTGCAGGAGGATATGACAGTCCTTTGCAGAGCTATCCCAATCCCGCAGAACTCACTTCCCCGTTCTTCAGAGGATTTCATTCATCGTGTAGAGATTGGGTCTCTTCTTCGCTACAAACCGCGCCGCCCGAAGGGCGCCGCGGGCGAAGGTGTCGCGGGTGTGGGCGCGGTGGGTGAGTTCGATCCGCTCGCCGAGCGTGGAGAAGACGACGGTGTGATCGCCCACGATGTCGCCGGCGCGCACGGCGTGAACGCCGATCTCGCCCGGTTTGCGCTGTGCGTCCCGGCCGTGGCGGCCATACACGGCGTCCTTCGCCAAGTCTCGGCCGGTGGCGCGGGCGATTTCATCGGCAAGACGCAGCGCCGTGCCGCTGGGCGCGTCCTTCTTGAACCGGTGATGCGCCTCGACGATCTCCACGTCGTAGTCGTCGCCAAGCGCGGCGGCCGCCTCACCGGCGAGTCGAAACATGAGGTTCATGCCCACGCTCATGTTCGGCGCCATGAGAATCGGAATCTGCTTCGCCGCCTTTTCGATCTCGGCCCTTTGTACGCCAGTCAGCCCGGTTGTGCCGATGACCAGGGCACACCCCTTCTCCACGGCCTCGGCAAGCCGAGCCATCGTGCCGGGGGGCGATGAAAAATCAATCAACACGTCAGCCGGCACGTCCCATTCCGCCTTCAGGGTCACGCCGATGGCGCCCCGGCCGGCCAGCTCGCCGGCATCGCGTCCCGAGTCCGGGTGGCCGGCCTGCTCCAGCGCGGCCACGACCTGCATGTCCTTCTCATCCGAGATCAGATCCACAAGCCGCCGACCCATCCGCCCGGCCGCACCGTTAATGGCAACGCGTATCATTCCTCTCATCCTCTCAGAGCAAAACAGCCCGGCATTTCAGAAGGGAGTGCCCCCCCCTACGAAAACCCCAAACAGATTCAGCAAGCTCGCTGCATCCGCCCCCACTGCTTGACAAGCTGCACTTGACAGGTTATGAGTATTCTAGACGTTGCATCCTGTCTAAGCAATACGCTATGGCTGACATCCCACTAATCATAGGACATCGCGGCTGCAAGTACGCGGGGATAAGGGAGAACTCCTCCGTTGCGGTCGAAAGGGCGATTTCCGAAGGTGCCGACATCATCGAAGTGGATGTGCTGAGGACGAAGCTCGGCGAATTTGTGGCATACCAGTATCCTTTCCCAAACCCCCTGGTGTACTGGAGCAGGACGTGTCCGGGAGACCTCACGGCATCCGAGCCCTTGGAATCTCTTCTTCGGACACTGCGCGGCCGAAAACCTGTTTATCTGGACATCAAGCAACGGTTTCGCGTTCCAGACGTGATGGAACTTAAGGCCCTGGTACTGACAAATCATACTAACGAAGTCATCATCGGTTCGGCCTCGCGACGAGTACTCTCCTGTTTCAGGACTAACGCTCCGAACTGGACACTAAACTACCATTCTTTGGCAACGATGGCTGCCATTCTTGACGCCACCTGCATAGGTGCAAAGTGGGTGAATCCGATGCCATTCGTGATTCGAGAGTCTTTCGTGACCAAAGTCCACGACGCTGGTTTGAAGTTGGCTCCAGCAGGAACTGAGAATTACAGAAAACAGCTTCGCTACTACTGCATGGGAGCTGACATCTTGTCAAGCTTCAGACCGGCGGTCCTACGCAGGGTCTTGGAGGACTTTCAACGAAGTTGCGCCCCTCACAGGAGTTAAGAAATCATTGAGAAAGTCGCGGTATAGGCTTCTCGCGCTGGACGTCGATGGCACACTTGTTGTTCCTGGCGCTAAACTGCCTGGCGAAGTGGCCGCTCATCTCCGTAGGTGTGCAACCGCAGGTGTCCTCGTAGTAATCGCTACAGGCAAAGCATTTCGGCACGTACGCGGACTGTGTGAGCGTATGGCAATAGCCGCTCCAGTGGTCACCTGTAATGGGGCCCTGACCTACAGTGCGAATGAAAGGATGCTCGTGGATTCGAGATTCATTGAGACCTTTCAATGCACTGAACTGCTCCGATACCTGGAAAACAAGCCCGATGTTTCGATTGCGCTCTTCACTGAGCACGAACTGGTGTGCGTCGAGGAAAACTTGGCATCTGAATCTCTGGCTAGGATCGGGGAGCCGACCAGTCGTTTCTCGCAGTCGCTTATCGCTGTGGCTACTCAAGAGAGGGTGGCAAAAGTCCTGGCTACCACCGAGGACATCGCGACCCTCCGCGCCCTGTACCGATCTTGCAGAAACCACTTCAAGCGCAAGTTTTCGGTGACTCTGACCAGCGCACAGTTCCTGGAATTCATGGCATCGGGAGTTTCAAAAGGTGCGGCAATCAAGCGCATTGCTAATGAACGTCACATAGCCAGAAACGAGATAGCGTGTATCGGCGACAGTGACAACGACCTGAGCATGTTCGCGATCGCGGGTCTCCGGATCGCGGTCGCCACTGCAACGCCCCCTCTGTTGGCCAAAGCTGATCAGATAGTCCCCCCCCCTGCAGAAGGCGGTGTCTCCCAGGCAATAAAGAAATTCATTCTTCGTGATTCGCCATGAGTCTCCGCGCCAATTCATCATCTCGCGACGAGCCGGGCCTTACGTCCGGAAACGCCTCAGATACCCAGATGGCCGGCATGTTGGATGCTCCCCGCTTGGCTTCAGCGCTCTGGCCCCTGGACAGGATCTTTGCGCTACGCGAGGGAAGGCTCAGTGTAACTCTATGTAGGTCTCTAGTTGTACTCGGGGCGCCGGTTCTCCTCCTTCTTTTTGCTAGTTGGCACGACGGCACGCTACTAAGTGCCTGGCGATTCAGTAGGTCTTCTGGAGCATATCGGATTTCTGTGCTTCTGGCCCATCCCTATTCTTGTGGTTGCCATGCTGCCGCTGACCATACGGAAATGCGCGCATGTAATGCGCGAGGTTCCTCGTACTGTCGCGACAGCTGAAGCGAAACTGCATGGCCAGGTACATGTAATAGAGCGAACTCTGAACGAGGCTGCCCGACTCGCCCTGCATTCAAGAAGGGCTCTTATCTGTAAGTATGCATTCTTGGCGGCTGGAGTCTTCTCTGTTCTTTACAACGCATATAATACCACTAGGCCTTCAGCCGTATATCACCACGACGTTTGGGATAGTGTCGGACACGGCGCTGGCTACGTAGCTGCGCGCGGCTATTTGGCGCTAACATGGGGCATCCTTCTGCCGCTTTGCTACTGTATGGTCTCTTTTCGTATTGCTGCCTCATACGTTCCATCTACGCGAGGATCGGGTATTTGACGCCGTACGGCCTGCTCAGACTTCGTGCTCTAGCCCCGGACAGAGCGGGGGGACTGAGGCATGTAAACAGCGCCGTCATGTCAATCTTGGCCAATGTTCTTCCACTGTTCACTTTCATCGGAGCTTTGGGGTATGTTCACGGTCTCACAGTACCGGTGTCTCTGGCTACTATCGGTCTAGTGGTTCTAGTTCTTCTAATTTATCTTGTCCCGATCTCTGCAGTTCACACTGCCATGGTCAAGAGGCGAACGTTGCTTCTAGGAGAAATTGAGCGCAAGTTCAATGTGCTGAACGGCAACCTGAGACAAGCACTTCGAGCAGATGGTAACGGGTCCGCAGTACTATCCGCTGAATTGCTGGACGTGACGAAGAAGTTGCACGATGCGCACAAGCGTCTGCTCGAAGTACCAGTCTGGCCGTTCGACGCGGCAAGCTTGTCCCGACTTCTCCTGGCCGTAGCCTACCCGTTGTTTTTGACGGTGTTGGGTACAACCCTTCACAAGTTAGCCTCGTAGGCCAAGGTCAGGTCCAGCGGCCTCCTCTTGTCGGCTGTCGCGCACGCCGCTGACCACAAGCTCCCTCGCGATCAGCACAAGGCCCATCCACAACGGCAATACCTCGCAATCGCCCAGGGCGACGAACACGCAAAGGATCAACGTCTTGCCGGCTATGGGATCCAGATAGTTCCCCAGGACCGTCCGCTTCGTCTTGCGCGCCACGATGCCGTCGAACACGTCGCTAAGCATCGCCGCAAGGAATAGCAGCAGCGCGCCATACCTGGCCGGAGGGTGCGGCACCGTACATGAGCCAGATGACGAAGGGCGTGGCGCCGAGTCGGATGAGCGTCAGTGCGTTCGCGATGGAAGCCGTCACAATAGAAGGATGCCCAATAACGGATTTCGGACTGCGGATTGTCGGAAAGTTCTTGCGCCCTCAAACGTGCGTTCCGCAATTCGAAATCACAGATGGCCGATCATCTTTCAACTCAGCCCCAGTATGCCGGCGGCGGTCCTGTACCAGACGGCCTCGCGCAGGTCGGGACTGAGGTCCAGCGCGTCCATCAGCTTCTGATAGTCGTTGATCACGTCATGGATTTTCCTGTAGGACACGTCGCTGCCGAAGACGATCTTCTGCCAGGCATGGGTTCGGTCCGGGCTTTTGTATGCAGTGGTGGGCGTCCACCATAGGAGGCTGCTCAGGAACTGGGGCGCCTTCTTCTTCAACGTGGATCCGGAAAGGTCGAAGAACAGGTTGGCGTTCCATCGGCACGACATGGTCGCTTCCTCATACCAGGGATTGCCGAGGTGTGCGCCGATGATCTTGAACGTCGGAAAGCTCCTGGCGATGTGGTCGAGATGGATCGGCCGCATGAGATTGCTGTCGCAATCCGTCCAAGCGCCGCGGTTCTCGATGATGCCGAGGTGGAAGAGACCGGGCATGCCCAGCTCGGCGGCTTTCTCGTAGATGGGGAAATAGGTCCGGTCATTGTAGGGCCTCTGCGGCCCGATGAACTTGATGCCGACGAAGCCCTGGTCTCGAAATCGCGAGAGATCGTCCGGCTTCATGTCGTCAGGATCGAAGCCGACGAAAGGAACGTAAAGCTGCGGGTACTTTCCGGCGACGGCGAGCACGGCCCCGTTACTGCCCGGCACGCGACGCGGCGGATGGCCGAGCAGCACCACCTTGTCCACCCCCAAGGCGTCGTACTCCTCAGCCATGGCGTCAGCCTGGTTTTCATCATTGAGGTGCTGGTGCATGTCAATGATTTTTCCGGCCACGATTCTCTCCAGTCGAAGCGGAAATATTAAAGGAGAGGGGAAGGGGCGCGCCCTCCCACCTCTCCTTCATCGTGGCGCAAGGCTGACCGCCCGGCCCCGTGAAATTCTGGCGCGCCCGGCAGGACTCGAACCTGCAACCATTGGGTTCGAAGCCCACTACTCTATCCAATTGAGCTACGGGCGCGCGTTGTGAGAACGAGGATAGTCTAGTGCGAAAGAGACAAGTAAATCAAGTGCTGAAAGGCAGATATCCTGATGCAGCCTCTCCGAGAAGTGCAGTCACGAGCAACAGGCCCGAGGCCCGTGGTGACCGTAATCCTGTCGAATTTGGCCTCACGTTACCAGATTTAAGGCAACAGGAAGGCAACAGGCCGGGCGGACCCGGCCCATTGCCTTTGTCGCCAACGGACGGGATAGCGTCCGTTCGTCAGGTCAGCATGTCGCCCGATTCCACGGCCTGGAGCATGGCGCGAAGATTATTGCGGTGCGTCTGGGCGAGGCGGACGTATGCGGTCAAGGGCTTGCCGTCCAAGCCCTCAGCCTGTGCGATTGCCTTGCAGCGTTCGGCGAACGGCTTCGCCAAATCTCGCCGGGCAAGGTCAATCCGAACACACCGAGACAGGAGCGGTCCGGCGTCCAGGGCCTCCTCGAATAGCGTTTCCTGGCCGTCACAGGTCGTGGTGAATACCATCGCCACGTGGTCAGGCAGTCTCTCCAGGACAACGAGCAATTGTCGAATCGAGTCCTTCCGCAGTCCGTGAGCCTCGTTCACGATATAGGCCCGTCCGCCCTGGCCAAGGCCATAGGTATGCATTGCGCGTTCCATGTCACGCAGACGGGCGGGCGTCAAGTCAGAGGCGTCTATCTCCTCGACGCACCATTCAGACGCAATCTCAGCGGCGAGTATGCGGGCAATGGTGGTCTTGCCCGTTCCGCTCTGGCCACTGATCCACCAAGCCCGGCCCGTATAGCCTCGACGGCCAACGGTGCGAATCTTGGCGATTGCTTTATCCTGGCCGAGTACGTCGCTCCAGGACTTGGGGCGATACTGCTCGAAGAGCGAGTTTCTCATGGTCTCAGCCCTCCGCCCTGGAGATCACAAGACGGCCGTCAGCGACGGCAACGCTGACGCGCGTCCCGGCCGAGAATCCGGCCCGCTCAAGCCAACGGCCTTGTAGGCGCAAACGGGAATACCATCGGTATTGGCCCCATGGTGCGAGCCTGGAGGCCGAGTCCACGGTAATCACGTGCTGCTTGTGCTTGTTCTGCCCTCCGTTCATAGGTACAATCTCCTGCGCTGGGGGACGGGTTCCGGCCTGTGCTATCCCGGCTAAGGATAGTAAGCACGTCCGGGACTCGCCCCTGGCCTCTTGATTCCTGCACACTCCTGAGCCTCCACTAAGCCTCTGAGATTCCCGAACGGCCACACTGTTATTATACTGCCGAATCGCAGAGGGCCTGACGATTAGCCGCGAAAGAGCGGCCAAATAGGGCCGAATCAAGGGCCTTTTGCCTTGTCGGCATGGCCTGTAAGCCCAAGGCTTGCTAACACCTATGTCGTTTGCCGGTTATTCTTGCCCTAATTCAGCTGTCCTTTCGGACTTTCCTTGAGCGCGCGGAGGTCTGTCTGAGCACAAGGCTTGAGGGTGCGCTTTACGGACGTATCTGTTGTGATAATAAGCTCTTAGGGTAAGGCGAGGCCCTGGGCAAGGGGGCGGGGGGAGCCCCCCAAGGCGGGGGTCCCTCGGAATAGAAAGGGCCTGTCCAAGTACGCGATGGCACATTCAAAATGGCTCACACTCTGGCCTTCGCGCAGGTTCGCTCGACCCCTTCCGGTGATTTCGGCCTTCTGTTTAGCGGACGAAAGGCACAGACCATAACAGATGGAGCCGCCTTACGTTTCTTCGCAATATTCGCGACGGATAAGCTGAAACCAGCCCGAGCTCCATAGTTTTCGGGGGATTCTCCAGGGATTAGGGGCTTGTCAGCCTAGAACGTGACCCCCCATCGCTAATGGCTACGGACCGGGCGCGGTCGCATTGCGTGCGGGCTTGTCTAACGAAAAGGGCTGCAAGAAAGCCGACGGATAGCGTTGGACTGTATCATCGCAACTCACTGCAGCAGTGACCGTTAAGGGTGCACGAAGGTGCAACCGAAGGGTAATCTTCAGGTTTTCAGAAAAAAGTGTTTGTAATCTATGGAGATATGTTGTATTCTTTTCTATGAGGCAGAAGCGCTTGGGAAAGGGTAGATCGATGACACTCGGAGAGCGATTGAAGTATGCCCGTGAGCGAACCGGCCTTACGGGACAGCAGGTTCACAAGCGCACGGGGATTGGATCGTCGTCCTTATCAGATTTCGAGAATGACAAGCGTGAGCCTAGGCTGAGCCAACTGCAAACATTGGCAAAAGCATACAGGCGATCACTTGTCTTCTTTCTTGGCGACGCGCCAATTCCGCATGAAGTAGTACTTTGGCGGACACGCCCAGAGAAAGCGACCGAGGAGATTGAGAACCATTTTCTTAGGCTGTGCGAGCAGTATCACAACCTGGAAATGTGGTGCGACGAACCTGTTGCGAGTTGCCTTCCCGAGTCAACGGGGGACGCGAGGGATTTCGGCTACGCCGATGCAGAGAATCTTGCCAAACGCGTGCGCAATGTTCTTCAGCTGGGGGATCAACCGGGCCAGGAATTGGTACGTGTTCTCGAAGAAGATTGTGGCGTCAAGGTCTTCCATCGGGAATTTTGGCCGTCGGGGCCAGCGGCGTCGACGAAGAATGAACATTTCGGCTCTGCGGTGTTGCTGAATTCCGCAAATGTTCGCTGGCGGCGAAACCACGACTTGGCCCATGAATTGTTTCACCTTCTGGCCTGGAACGTTTTTCGCTCTGGTAGCGATGAATCGAGTTGCGTGGCTTCCGAGCGGGAGGAGAAGCTTGCCACCTGCTTTGCGCGCAATCTCCTCATGCCCCACGAGGCCATTCGGGGGGCGGTCAGCCGCAGGAGTCGCGGTGGAAAACTTCCCTTTGAGGCAGTGTTTGACATTGCTCGCCTATTTGATGTGTCAGTAGAATCGCTCATGTGGCACCTACACTTTCTGTGTGGCCGTAAATCTAAGGACGCCGACCAAACTAGAGCGGAGATCGCAAGGGTGGAGGCGTTGGTGCTGATCTTGGAAGACCCCGAGCGCAAAAACACAACGCCCCCCAAATGGCCTGAGCGTTATAGGTCCTTGGCGATCAAGGCACTCTGGCGGGGAGAAATATCCATCGGCCGTTTTGCCGAATACCTTGAAATCAGCAGGCAACGAGCGATGAGGTATGTCGAGCGGGAGGTCGATGGGCGTGAAGAAGTTCAACTTGCTCTTACTTGATTCTTCGGTTGTTATTCACCTTTTCCGCCTTGGCATTTGGGAGAATGTAATCAAGCAGTGTGACATTCACCTCGCTGAAACCGTCGTGGACGAAGCGCGCTTCTATCTGGATGATGAGGGACTGAGACACGACTTTGACCTTCCTTCGTATGCTACCTCTGGGGCGATAAGCGTTTTCCATGTCATGCCATCTGACCTCGATGTCTTCCGTACGCAGTTTGATCGAACCTACCTGGAACGGCTCCATGCGGGAGAAACTGAGTCGCTCGCCTATCTTTTAGTTCAGCCGGCCCGCAAATGCGTGATCTGCTCTGCTGATAAAATCGTCTACCGAGTACTGGGCGCGATCCGTCTGAGTGATCGGGGAATCTCACTGGAAGAGGTACTTCAAGGGGTCGGATTGGGCCGCGCTCTGCCGCACTATTTCGGGAAGTCGTATCGAGAGCGATGGACGACTAGAGGTTTTCAGAATGGCATTCAGGGAATCGGTGCTAAGAAGACACGAAATCCATAGCGCAGAGTCCTCACACGGCTTGAGTCCCCCTCCTGAAAAGCCCTCTACATACCCCGCTAGCGGCCTTATTTCGTCGCCCAGTAGGATTCTCGATGCGGAAATTCGTCGCGGCAAGGGGTACTCCCCAAAATGCGCTTCTGGGTCCGATTTATGCGCCCTAGCTGTGGATTCAAACGCCCCTATCGTCGCCTCCCCATGCAAGCAGTTAAGCCTCAAAATGTGCATCCGGGTACTGACCACCACACCCCCCTACACCTGACCCTCCGCAAAACGCCCGTACGGGGCTAGAAGGGGCCTTCTGCGAGCTAGATTTATTACTCCACGACTCCCGGTAGCGCCACGTAGCTCGGTGCCGACCGGGTTCAGCCCGCAAAGGCCCGCCGACGGGCGCACCCCGCTGTCAGTGGGTCATGCTATAATACATTGTTCACACGGACGGAGAGGCGGTACAGGGACGCCCTGGCAGAGCACTTGAATTCTCCCTTGCTTGAGGTGCTGTCGCGTGGTAGATTCTATCCGGCCCCAGGGGGCAGCCAGGCACGACAGGGGGATGCCGATGAGACAGGTCGTGATCGAGAACCCCGTCATCAACTCGCCCTTCGAGGAACCGAAACGCCACTTCCGCTTCACCAACGAGGACATCACCAACGAGATCGTGCAGGAGCGTCGCGAGTGTCTCCACTTCGACCATCCCTGTCAGGCAATACCCAATTCGACCCGAGTATGGCCTCCGGGAGACCGATTCTTCACTGACACGACGCTGCGGAGAAGTGGGTGGTGAACGCGACCACTCCATGGCTGCCAACCACGTTCAGGCGTTGGGAGAGAGCGTACGACACCAGTGTTGGCACAGCTAGGATCGTTACGGACGCTGGGCCTGCCTACATCAAGCCCTTGGGCAATCGAGAAGGGCCGCATGTGCTCGCATGCGAACTAGTAGGGACGCAGTTGGCAAGGTGGTTCGGGCTACGAACACTAGAGTTCTCACTAATGGATGTGGATGCGGAAGTCGACGAGATATTTTTGGGCACGGATAAACGGCTGGCCACGTCGGGGCCAGCGTTCGTCACACGGGCGACAGAGGGACACCCTTGGGGTGGCGGAAGAAATGAGCTTGAAAATCTGGAGAATCCAGAGGATATCCCGAAGCTTGTTGTTTTCGATACGTGGACTCTCAATTGTGATCGCTACCAGCCCAGTCTTGATCGGCCCAGAATGAACCGAGATAACGTATTCCTTTCTCGCGAAGGTGTGGAGGACGACCGGTATCGCCTGATAGCTATTGATCACACGCATTGTTTCACTTGTGGACGACAACTGACTCTTCGGATTGCAGACATTGACCAAATCCATTGTGAGGAGGTCTTTGGAATCTTTCCAGAGTTCATGTCCTTCATCAGCCGTCGCGAAGTAGAGAGATCGGCATCGCGGTTGCGGCTTATCGAAGCCGATATGGTCAACGAGATCGTCGAAGGCATCCCCCCTGAATGGGATGTCCGTTCAGAGGCTCGTCGTGCGTTGACGGCCCTTATCTGCCAGCGCGCGGCCTACATAGCCGATGGTATTTGCGAGAAGTTGAAGCCGTGTTTTCCGGAACGCCAGATGATGTTCTCGTGGCCGGAGGAGGCAAAATGAAACCGGTAAAAGGCTACTACAGTATCGTTCAGTATTGTCCCCACCTATCGAGGGCAGAGGGGGCGAACGTCGGCGTCGTGCTCTTCTGTCCTGACATGAAGCGTGTCGAAGCCCGGATGACACCAGGAAACGACCGGGTGAGGCGATTCTTTGGTGGTGAACTGACGGCCGACCTCGCCCAGATCAATGCTGCCAAGGATGCGCTCATTTCACGACTCGAAACAGAGAGGGAACGGTTCCAAACGTTCGAGGACCTGCAAAAGTTCATCGACACCCGGGCAAATGAGATCATCATCACGCCCGCGAGGCCGACCAAAGTCGCGGATTTCGAGGCCGACTTGCGTGCACTATTTGAGGAGCTTGTGGGCGGACGCGCTGCACGCAAGGCTCATCCAAGAGAAGCCGATGTTCCCGAATTGGACCGGGAACTTCGGAGCCCAAGATTCCATGGTCGCATTTGCTTCGACCAAGAAGTTCAGGTGCCACTGGTTAACCGGGTGTTCAGGGTTCCCTACCAGTACACAAACGGTTGCGTCAATCTGGTCAAGCCCAATCGATTCTCCAGTAATGGTACATACGCTGTCAACAGCGCCATGCAGCTTGCTGTGGAAGGAGACCTCTTGCAGCGCCACCCTGCGGGCAACACTAAGCGTCGTGTGATAATCGTCGCTCGACATGAAGACCCAGGTGCCAGCCATTGTAAGCAGATACATGATCTGCTTCAGGAGTACCGTTTGCGGTATGTGTCCACGGACGCCCTGAGAGCTTTCATCCGGGAAGTGGACATGGAGGCCAAGTAGTCCGTGGTTGCATCGTGGCAACAGGCCATATCGTGGAATGTTCCTGGGGCCATAAGGAAGACCCAGACAGATTGCAGGTCAAGGGCGTAGCTCTGATAGCAAGTGCGTCCAGGTCTTCAAGGACCGACTAAGAAGGCAGCTGCGAATGCCCCGCATCTTCGACAACATCGACCTGAGTCTCCTTCCGGCCCTGTGTGAGACCCTCGAAGGCTCAAGTCGAGCCGACTTCTGCGTTGGCTACTTCAATCTTCGCGGGTGGAAGGGCCTGGCTTCCTATGTGGACAGCTGGTCTGGCGGTGAAGGACAATGTTGTCGCCTCCTTGTCGGCATGCAGCCGCTCCCCCAGGACGAACTGCGGGAAGCACTAAGCCTTGCCAAAACAGGCTACGCTCTCGACAACCAAACCGCCATTCGCCTGAAACAACGGATCGCCCGGGGCTTCAGGGAACAACTGGCCTTCGGGGCTCCCACCAATGAGGACGAGACTGGACTTCGGTGTCTTTCGGCACAACTCAAGAGCCGGAAACTCAAGGTCAAGGTTTTTCTGCGTCATCCGCTTCACGCCAAGCTCTATCTTGCCTTCAGGTCAGACGCCGTGAGTCCCATTGTCGGTTTCCTGGGCAGCAGCAATCTCACCTTCGCCGGACTTGCTGGACAAGGTGAATTGAACGTAGATGTGTTGGACCACGATGCAACCAACAAGCTGGCAGGATGGTTTGAGGAGCGCTGGAACGACCGATGGTGCATTGACATCACGAAGGAACTCGCGGCCATCATTGACGAGAGTTGGGCGAGGGAAGAGGCAATTCCTCCGTACCATATCTATATCAAGATGGCCTATCACCTTGCTCAGGAAGCCCGCGTCGGTCTCTCGGAGTTTCGCTTGCCAAGTGACTTTCGTAAGAAGCTGTTTGAATTCCAGATGGCTGCCGTGAAGATTGCCGCACACCACATCAACAAGCGTGGCGGCGTTCTCATCGGCGATGTGGTCGGCTTGGGCAAGACCTTGATGGCTACGGCTGTAGCGCGCATCTTTGAGGACGATTATAATCTCGAAACGCTCATCATCTGTCCAGCCAACCTCGTGGAGATGTGGGAAGACTACCGTCAGCAGTATCGGCTTCGAGGCGGCAAGGTGTTGTCCATCGGAAAGGTCATCCGTGAGCTTCCGAATCTCCGCCGCTACCGTGTAGTGATTATTGATGAGAGCCAGAACCTGCGCAACCGAGAAGGTAGGCGTTACCGAGCGATACACGAATACATTCGCGCAAACGAAAGCCGTTGCATCCTCCTGTCGGCCACGCCCTACAACAAGACGTATCTGGACCTCTCAAACCAGTTGCGTCTCTTCATACCGGAGGATGCTGACTTGAGCATCCGGCCTGAGCGTGTTCTCAAGGACGTGGGCGAGACAGAGTTCATGCGAAGGCATCAGTGCTCTCTTCGCTCCCTTGCGGCATTCGAGAAGAGCGAATATGCGGATGACTGGCGCGAGCTCATGCGTCTCTTCCTCGTTCGCCGGACGCGGACATTCATCAAGGACAACTACGCGAAGACAGACCCCGCTAACGGTCGCCCGTACTTGACGTTTGAGGACGGGTCCAAGTCATACTTCCCTGAGCGCGTCCCGCGAACCGTGAGATTCACAATTGACGACAGGAATCCCAATGACCCATACGCTCGCCTCTACTCGCATGAGGTCGTTGACACCATCAACGCCCTGAGCCTGCCGCGTTACGGCTTGGGCAACTACGTTGCGCCCACTCCGAAGCATCCGCCCACCCAGGATGAAGCGAAGGTGTTGCAGGATCTCTCTCGCGCCGGCAAGCGTCTGATGGGTTTTTGCCGCACGAATCTGTTCAAGAGATTGGAGAGCAGCGGGCAGGCGTTCTTGCAGTCAGTCGAACGCCACATTCTGAGGAACTACGTCTTTCTCCATGCCATCGAAAACGACAAGCCTCTTGCGATAGGCACACAAGACGCCGCCATGCTCGATACCCGCATGACCGATGCCGACGCGGACGGCGGGGGTCTGTTCGGCGAGAATGATGACGATGGCAACGCACAGGATACTTCCACAAACTTCCCGAGAGCGGAAGAGGAGTTCAAACGGCGGGCGGAAGAGGTATACGAGCAATACGAGACCGAACTCAAGCGAAGATTCCGATGGCTCCGTCCAAGCCTGTTCGTCAAGTCGCTTGCCAAAGACCTGCTCAACGACGCTCAGGCACTCATGCGAATTATTCAACAGTACGGAGATTGGGACCCCAGCAAGGATGCGAAACTTTCGGCCTTGGTGGATTTGCTCACGAACAAGCATCCTGATGAGAAGGTCATCGTATTCAGTCAGTTTGCGGACACCGTGCGATATCTTGCCACGCAGCTTCAGAGCGGCGGAGTTCAGAAGCTTGCGGGCGTCACCGGCGATTCGGAACACCCAACGAGATTCGCCTGGCGGTTCAGTCCGGGCAGCAACCAAAGGCGGGATGCGATAAGCCCGGAAAACGAACTTCGCGTTCTGGTTGCAACAGACGTTCTCAGTGAAGGCCAGAACCTTCAAGACGGTTACATCGTGGTCAACTACGACCTACCTTGGGCCATCATCCGTTTGGTTCAGCGCGCCGGTCGTGTGGACCGCATTGGCCAGACAGCCGAGAACATCCTTTGTTATTCCTTCCTTCCGGCAGAAGGGATCGAGCGCATCATACGACTTCGTTGGCGTGTCAGACGGCGCCTCAAAGAGAATGCGGAAGTGGTGGGTGCGGATGAAGCCTATTTTGAGGACGACCTGGATGACCGAACCATCCTGGACCTCTACCACGAGAAGGCAGGCATTTTGGACGATGACCCGGACACGGAGGTGGACTTGGCCTCCTATGCCTACGAAATCTGGAATAACGCGACAAAGGCTGACCCCAAACTGGCAAAGCTCATCCCCGACATGCCGCCGGTCGTCTACTCGGCAAAGGCACACAAACCCCGTGAAGATGCGCCTGAAGGCGTTCTCGTCTATACGCGCACGGCCGATGGTGGCGACGCGCTTGCCTGGGTGAACAAGAAAGGCAGAAGCATTACGGAGTCGCCGCTTGCTATTCTCAAGGCGGCGGCATGTTCACCGGACACGCCTGACGTGCCGCGTGACCAAAGGCATCACGAACTTGTCAGAAAAGGCGTCGAGGAAATTGTGAAGGAAGGCAAATTCGTTGGCGGCCAGTTGGGCCGTCCGTCAGGTGCGCGTTTCCGAACATACGAACGGCTCAAGCATTTCGCTGAGGAAGTCAAGGGAACACTCTTCGACACAGAGAACCTGCACAAGGTCATCGAAGATGTCTACAGATATCCTCTGCGCCACGTCGCGGTTGATACTCTGAACCGCCAGCTTCGCGCCGGTATCTCCGATGACCAACTTGCCAACCTTGCAATTGCCCTGAGAGAAGAGGGGCGACTGAGCCTCGTCCACGAGGAGGAGGAACCCCAGGAACCGCAAATCATCTGCTCGATGGGGTTGAACGTCGCAGGAGGGGGCGACAGATGACACTCGACCGTGCTCGCGTTCAAAGCCGACTAAAGGAATTCGACTTCAGGAGCCTGTTCATCGAGGAGTTGGGATGGGACACCCACGCGGGAAGCCTGCACGTGTCCGTTGATGACGGCAAATTCACACTGGAAATGCTGGCAGAGAAGCGCGGTATGGTGGCTTTTCGCTGCGGGCCTGACGAGAACGGGGGCATTCCGCCCTACGCCACACGCCGGAAGATAGAAAGGCAAGCTCAGAAACACGCCCACGAGCACATCATTATCTACGTTGACCAATCTCAAACGCGCCAGATATGGCAATGGGTTAAGAAAGAAGCGGGCAGGCCGTCCGCCTGCCGTGAACACAGCTACGATACCACTCAGACGGGCGAGGCGCTTATCCAGAAGTTGGAAGGCATCGCCTTCAGTCTTGAAGAGGAAGAAGAGCTCGGCTTACCCGACGTGACGACCCGGGTCCGCGCCTCATTCGATGTTGAGCGCGTCACCAAACGCTTCTACGACAGGTTCAAGCAGGAACATGCGAAGTTCCTGAAGTTCCTCAAGGGAATCCCTGATGAAGAACTGGAGCGTTGGTATGTGTCGGTGATGATGAGCCGGCTGATGTTCATCTACTTCATCCAGAAAAAGGGGTTCCTCAACGGCGACCCGAACTATCTGCAAACCGGACTCGCCGAGAGCCAAGAACGGGGTAAGGACAAATACTACCGTGAGTTTCTTTGTCCGTTGTTCTTTCAGGGATTTGCCAGGCAAGAGTCGGAACGATCGAAAGCCGGAAGAAAGCTCCTGGGTCAGGTTCCCTACCTCAACGGCGGCATCTTTCAGCCGCATGAGGTCGAGCAGCTTCATGGCAAGACCATCCAGATTCCGGACGAGGCCTTTCAGGCCCTTTTCGGTTTCTTTGAACAATACCATTGGCATCTTGATGAGCGTCCGTTGCGGCGCGACGACGAAATCAACCCCGACGTACTCGGCTACATCTTCGAGAAGTACATCAACCAGAAACAGATGGGGGCTTATTACAGCAAAGAGGACATCACGGGCTACATCGGCCAGAACACCGTCATACCCCGTCTCTTCGACATGGCGCGGGGGAAGTGCCGTATCGCCTTTGAATGCGGCGCGGGCGCCTCGCCTGAGAATCCCACCGTCTGGGGACTGCTTCGGGACAACCCCGATCGCTACATCTACCCCGCCGTGAGGCACGGATCAGAGCATCCGCTGCCCGAGCACATTGCCTGCGGCGTGAAGGACGTGTCGAAGCGGGGCCAATGGAACACACCGGCTCCATCCGAGTTCGCCCTGCCCACAGAGATTTGGAGGGAAGTCGTCGCGCGGCGACAACGATATGAAGAGGTCCGCGCCAGGCTTGCAAGCGGTGAAGTCCGGGAGATCAACGACCTCATCACGCTGAATCTCGACATCCGGCAGTTTGCCCAGGACGTGATCGAGAACGCCGAGGGGCCGGAGCTTGTCCGCGCCTTCTGGCGGGCGATCAACAAGATAACGGTTCTTGACCCGGCCTGCGGTTCCGGCGCGTTCCTCTTCGCTGCGCTTAACATCCTCGAACCGTTGTACGAGGCGTGTCTCGACCGGATGCAGAGCTTCGTGGATGAGCTAGAGCGTTCGGGAAAGAAACACGACCCGAAGAAGTACGCCGACTTCCGCGAGGTCCTCCGGCGGACTGCCGAGCACCCGAACGAGCCCTACTTCATCTTCAAGTCCATCATCCTCAACAACCTCTACGGCGTGGACATCATGGAAGAGGCGGTCGAAATCTGCAAGTTGCGGCTCTTCCTCAAACTGGTTGCCCAGATTGAGCGGGTTGAGGACCTGGAGCCGCTGCCAGACATAGACTTCAACATCCGGGCGGGAAACACGCTTGTCGGATTTGCCTCGCTCGATGAGGTGAAGAAGACCCAAGCGGACAAGCTCGGCTTCGCCGCAAAGGAAATCGCGCGGATCGAGGAGGAAGCCGAAATCACCGACCGCGCCTTCCGGCAGTTCCGCAGGCAACAGGCCGAGCTCGGCGGCACGGTCACTGCCGAAGACAAGCGGAATCTCGCCCAGCGCCTCGGCAAGCTCGCCGGGGAGCTCGACCGGTATCTTGCGGGGGAGTACGGCATTGACCCGGACAGGCACAAAAACGCCTACGCCAAATGGCGCGCCAGCCACAAGCCTTTCCACTGGTTCGCGGAGTTGTATGGAATACTGAAAGCAGGCGGGTTTGATGTTGTTATTGGCAATCCGCCGTATGTGGAGTACACTAAGGTCAGGAAAGAATATACGATCCGGGGCTATACGACAGAAGAATGTGGGAATCTCTACGCTTTTATGTCGGAACGTTCACTGAATCTACTAAACTTGCAGGGAAGTTTTGGTTTCATTGTTCCAATCGCCTTAGTGTGTACACAGCGAATGCGGACACTTCAAGAGTTTATTGCCAGCCGATCTCACTCTGTGTGGTTCAGTAACTACGCTGAACGGCCCAGCAAGCTGTTTGTGGGAGCAGAGGTTCTACTCACAATAGTGCTTGCCAGAGTTGCTGGACAAGGAGAAAGGAGTTCGTTCAGTACTGGATTCACCAAGTGGGCGGCAGAAGAGAGACCTATGTTGTTCGAGCGCATAGGCTACTCCCACACGCTAACCAAACCAAAAGCTTACGTGCTACCCAAAATCAGCAGTTCGATAGAAGCCTCCTTACTTGGCAAGCTTTATAATGCTGACGGAGTGCTCAGAGACGACCTCCAGAAAACGTCCAGATACCCCATCTATTATCGCATAGGCGGTGGACGGTACTGGAAGATTTTCACAAATTTTCAACCACGCTTTGTTCTGAATGGGAAACAAGCTGTGTCGAGCCGGGAGAACTACCTGTATCTTATCACACCTGCTGCGCGTGATACTACGATTTCCGTGCTAAGCAGTTCACTGTTCTATTGGTACTTCATTTTGACAACCAACTGCCGCGACCTAAATCCGAGTGACTTGAATGAGTTTCCCATTAATCTCGGCAACTTTCAGCAAGACCTTCGTGAGCGTTCAACACGATTGTGTGGACAGCTGATGAAGGATTATATGGACAAGAGCAAACTCAAGGAGAAGACATCGCGCCTCACCGGGGACATCGTTTACCAGGAATTCTATCCGCGGCTGTCAAAAGGTGTCCTCGACGAGATAGACCGTATCCTGGCGCAGCACTACGGCTTCACAGACGAGGAACTGGACTTTATCATCAACTACGACATCAAGTACCGGATGGGTATAAGGACGGAATAGGGCCGAGGACAAATGGAGTCATGCACATCGAGACTATCGGAAGTCGCCTACATCGAGAAAGGCAGCGGCTCTTACCCATCTTGTTTGGAGAAAAGGCTACATGATGCTCGCCTTGCATTGGCACTGCGTGGCAACGACGACTTGATCCGAGAACGGATGGTGGCCCTCTTCTGCTCGGCACAATGCAGCGGAGCCTTGATTCTCCAGACCTACGACATTATGCAGGCACTTCGCGATGAAGGTGTCGGAGTCATCGGCGGCTTTCACTCACCGATGGAAAAGGAATGTCTCCAAATCCTTCTGCGTGGCACTCAGTCTATCATCATCTGTCCGGCGAGAAGCATTGAGCGCATGCGAATCCCCTGCGATCTCAAGAAGCCGCTGGAAGAAGGCCGCCTGCTTTTCCTGTCGCCCTTTCCAGAGAAGGAGCGGCGGGTCACTGAGAAGAACGCCATCTACCGCAACCGCTTTGTCGCGGCCCTGACGGACAAAGTCTTCGTCCCCCACGCCGAACCCGGCAGCAAGACCGAACACCTCTGCCGCGAAATCATCTCCTGGAAAAAGCCGCTCTACACCCTCGCCGACCCGACCAACACAAATCTTGTCAAGCTCGGAGCAAAACCCATCATGCCGGATGATGTCAGCGAGTTGCTGCAGAACACGGGTAGATAATATGGCGAAACGATCACAAAAGGAGGTCGAACGGTTCCTGACCCGTGAGTTCCTTACCTTCATGGGCTTCAGGATGATCCGCATCAGGTCCAGCGAGAACCCGGACGTTTTCGCGAGTCTGAGGAAACGAGGCAAGAAGCTGCATGTCGGCATAGAATTGACCAATTATCAAGTAGACGCGCCCCCCTCAGCCAAATTTGGTTCTCCCATGTTTGGACTTGAACGCCTCTGGTGCAAAGTCCAGACGAGTATTCGCAGGCGGATTGCGAAGAGGCCAAAGCTCTGGCATACATCGGGCTTGGTCTTCCTCAAGGACGAGAAAGTACCCAAAGGACGGATTGCACAGGACCTCGCCGAAGAGCTTGTTCGACTGGCGTTGGCACATTCGGTCCGAAAGCGTGAGAGAGTCTGGATAACACGCTTTTGTGACGAATATCCTCTGCTTCAGAAACACGTGAGAAGGGTCAATCTTCACTGGACGGGTTGCGTAATCCGGCTCTCGTGGGCCTGTGGGACGACCTCGACTGCCAACGTCGGCGTAGTAGTCTCGCACGTCAAGAAGAGCATCGAACTGAAAACCAAGAAGGCGAAGAGATACGACTGGAAAGGTGAAACCGAAAAGTGGCTGCTCATGTACGCCACCGGCTACCCCATTGTCTCTAATGCAGGACCACGCCCTGAATTCGTTGAGTGGAAGAAGTCAGGCGTTGTCGAGACAGCAGAGAACAGTGGATTCGACAACGTGTTCTTTTGGGACCGTGTTCACAAGTGGTGCAAGCCGCTTAAACCGGTTGGGCCGACCATAAAGAAGCACTCATGAATGCAACTTCACGCCTGATGATATCTGTCTAGATGAGCCAAGGCCGTTGTGTGCTCAAGCGGGAAGCTCAATATAGGGGCATCTTTGATTGACGGGCCGATGAGGACTGGAGGAAAGGTGCTTGATGGTGAGTCCGCAGTCCATGGACGGGCCGGTCTAGGGTAGCGCCTGAAACGCCGGCTGTAGCGTTTACCTTGAGAGAGCGGAGTGAGTCCGCATGAACACGTCACTCGGCACGTTGGCATGGTACAGAGAGGTCGCACAGCGACTCGGCAAGACGCCGGGGGCGCTGACGCCGCCGGACTTGATCGGCGAACGTTTCCTACGGAGATCGCGTAAGCGATGAGGATGAGGTTGTGCGCCTATTGCGGGAAGCACGTCCAGAAACGGGAAAGGGAACACGTCATCCCGAGGTGCCTTTACCCACCCTCTAAGGCTGGGTCTAACGTTCAGCGGCTGACTGTCTCGGCTTGCCGTCAGTGCAACCAGTCATGGGCGGATGACGAGGCACACTTCCGGAACATGTTAGTCCTTGCAGGCGAGTCAAATAAGCCCGTACAGGAACTATGGGAAGGCAAGATGCTTCCGAGTTTTGACAAGGTGGATGGGCGGAGGCGCATTATTGACCTTGTATCACGATTCAAGCCAGTTAAGACACAGGATGGCGTGAGAAGCGCCATCTATCCAGGCCAAGACGAAAGGTTTATGAGAATAGTCCGAAAGATAGTCCGGGGCCTATCCTACCATCATCGCATCATCTGGCCCTTATCGGATCATCGTGTGTGGGCGGATGTCTTCAAATATGTCACACCACCGGGGTTTCTTGAGGGGATGGAGTATCACCACCGAGAGCCCGACATCTTTTCATACCACTACCAAGTTCTGCATTTCGAAGACATCCATTCGGCCTGGCTGCTGACGATTTTCGAGCGACGCAAATTCATCGCACTGGTTTCAGAATCTGAGGAAGGATTCTCTGGAAAGTGAAGCTCGGTAATCCGACGCCCTGGGAGCGAATCCCAAGGGACTGTGTCACAGAGTCGAGCGACGACCTAGAGTCGGTGATTGTCTATCGGCACTCGGGTGCAGGTTCGTGGGTTGCGACGAGACTGGTAGTCGGATTGCTCTGCGCTTGCGCGGCTTTCGCAATCTTCGTTCTTCTCGCAGGGCTAAGCTTGGCTATTCACGTGTGGACGGTGATTACAGCGTACGAAGTCTCTGGCATCTTCTCTGCTGCGATCAGCTGCATATTGCCAGTGTTCGCGGAGGCATATTGGGGGCTTGTCGCATGGTCCGAGACCGGTACGCTGTTCAATAGCTACTGCCTCGTCCTGATTGGGTGGCTTGCGCTAGCAGTAGTTGGGCTTGGACTAGCAGTGCTGAGT
>SDBU01002400.1_pt1 | contig 24970 bp, 24 predicted proteins | sample 2277071 | NCBI WGS metagenome assembly SDBU01 (sample SAMN10397929, study PRJNA504765) | marine sediment metagenome | isolation source: marine sediment core GS08_GC12, 126 cmbsf | place: Arctic Ocean: Gakkel Ridge, Loki's castle | collected 2008
CTCTGGGGTAGCTCCGGGAGATGGTACTGGGGTAATCTGCGGATGCCCTTCCTCTTATCCCAAAAGCCTGTAACCGTGATTCCGTTGTCCGTCATGGGATACCAATCTTGCCATTCGTAGGCTTCCAGAGCATATTCCAGGTTAATCCGCAAAATAGTTCTTTGCCAGCATTTTCGGTGTTGTTTCAAACACTGTTACCTCCTCAATTCCTAAATTCCTGAATTCCTCAATTCACAATACTTCTCAGTGTATCTCTTATAATACGTAAACCTGTGCTCAAGAAAACATCTTCAGTCTAACGTTTGGCCAGACAGAGCTTATCCAGCAGGATCACGTTGTGGTAATAGGCCTCAGGATCAGGCTGACTGGCTAGAATCGCTTCCTCGTTGCGATACTTTATGGATGAATAGTCCAAAAGTCCTGGCAGTATCTCCAAGATCGACTTGAAATCTTCAGGATGTGCCTAGATGTATTTAATCTTCTGTCTATTTGAACTCCGTTAGATTTTCAACTGTCTAATCGGGTTTATCCTTGTTCAGTTGCAGCCAGTGACTTAATCCTCTTCCGAAAACTAAAGGTTAACAAAATAAATCCGCCAAGATATGTCGCCAGTATTAATAAAACGATCATGATGCCAAAAGGCTTTACCAAAAAAACAGTTATACCCACGAAAAGTTGCCCCAATCCATACCCGACAGAAATTTTCCAGTGTGAGATCCCTTTTTCGTTTGCGAGAAGCTGGTAGAGGTGTCTGCGGTGGGGACGGAGAAGACTTTCACCATCTCTTATACGAACAGCCATAGTAGTAAATTCATCTGCATAAAATGGAAAAAGAAAGCTCGTAAAACAAATAAAATCCAGGAAGCCTTTTGAAAGTGCGATCACCATTCCAGCAAAAACAAAGCCAAGCAGAATACTTCCCACATCTCCAATGAACACCTTAGCCTTAGGCATATTAAAAGGTAGAAATCCAAGGCAGGAAAGGCAAATACAGATAGACAGTACTACCAATAAGCTATCCCTGTCTGAAAGGAAGCTATAAAGAGCCAGAAGCCCAAACCCCACTATTCCGGTAATTGCAGCAATACCATTAACCCCATCCATGAAATTATAAAAATTAGCAGTACCAACAATGAAAATGGTCAGGAACAAAAGCCAGAGTACAAAGAGCAATAAAGAGTGGTAAGGAGCGAGTATTAAGGAACGGGAAGTTAACAAGAAAGATATTGTTGCAATTAATTGTACGGTCACACGAAACTTTGGAGAAAGCTCGGATCTGTCTCCATAAAGGCTTATCAAAGCAAGAATGGTAGCTGAAAGCCAGAATCCTAAAGGGATTTTGAGTACCAGTGAAGATAAGGCAAAGGCAGCAAGCATTCCAATGCCTCCTCCTTTTGGAATTGGAATTTCATGTGAACTTCTATCCCCGGGAATGTCAATCAAGCTGCATTTATAGGCGAATTTGGAAACAACCCAGGCACCGACTCCAGCTAAAATGAGGCAGACTAAGTATAAAACAAAATTATCCACAGAATTTATTGCCTCACGCAAAGGCGCAAAGACGCTAAGATTTTATAAGTTGTTTACAACCCTTGATATGCCGTCTCGTATAAGTAAAGAACCGAAATTGATTAACAGTCCCAGCCTCTTGTCAGCTAATCTGAGATAGGTTAACAATTGTTTCTTGTGAACAGGAATTACAGACTCGACTGATTTTAGTTCCACGATAACTTTATCTTCGACAATAAGGTCTGCCCTGAAGCCCTCATCAAATTTTATTCCGTCAAAAACAATTGGAACGGGCACCTGTCGTTTAACCCTCAACCCTCCCTTCTCCAACGCATGTGCCAAAACAACCTCGTAGACCGATTCAATAGCCCCGGCCCCAAGCTTTTATGAACATGATAAGCTGCATCAACGATTATTTTAGCAATCTCATTCTCAGTCATGATTTCTATTTTATCTTAGCGCCTTTGCGCCTTTGCGTGAGATGTGTAATCTTCGAATCGAAGATTGTCTCCAGCGAATGAGCCGCCTTAAACCCAGTCCCCATCATCCTCCCATTATCAAAAACCAGGTCACACGCCAACTTGTCATAACACGAATGAATCCATTCTCTTTTCTTTGGAAAGAAAACACCAGCAACCCGTGTTGCAAGCCAGACGGGAGATAATGGAATTGAAATAATCGGCCTGTTTGGACGAATACCAGATTTCTTAAAGACCTGGATAATCGTGTTGAATTCATAAGCCTCAGCATCACAAACATTTATCCGCAGATTACGCCGATTACACAGATTTTTTTTTCTTGTTCGGTTATTTTTTATATTATTTTCATCTGCGTTAATCTGCGTTAATCTGTGGATAAGAAAGTCGACAAACTCCACCAAATTCGGCCTCGCCAACGCCGACATTCTCTGCGAACCCGGCCCAAATCGAAGATAAGCCAACTTCCCCGGAGCAAAAACCCTGCGATCCAGATTCAAACTCCATTCACGATCATAAACCGGCGCCAAACGCAAAATAACCAAATTACGAAGTTTACCCTCATTATATAAACCCCGCAACCGCCTCTCAGCATCCAACTTACTCACAGCATAATCACTCGAAGGCCAACACTCCCCATCTTCACTAACCCCATTATTACTATTCTTTGTTTTTAGCGCCTTTGCGCCTTTGCGTGAGGTCATCTGTAGACCCTCACCATACACCGACACCGAAGAAAGAAAGATAAAACACACATCAGGATTACTTTCGGCAGCAGCTTTTGCAAGGTTTTCTGTGGCTTCACTGTTAACTCGCATATAGGTAGCAGAATCTACCGTTCCAATCTTCTGGTGTGCAATACCCGCACAGTGTATAACCACATCCGGAGAATACTTTTCGCAAATCGCGGCTACTGAATCCGAATCGGACAGGTCTGCCCGCTTCCAGGCGATATTAAGCGCCCCATCCGGGGGGCCTGTAATATCAACCCCGACCACTTTATTATCGGAGGCTAATCGGCTGCACAAGGCTCTTCCGATAAAGCCGGCAGCGCCGGTTATCAATATTTTCATTCCTCTTTCCTGATACAGGGGGTACTTACCCATTCTTTCTGTGTAATCTGCGTAATCTGCGGACAGTTACATGAAGACCTCTTTCGTCATCTGTCCTATAATTTTATCGCGATCATATTCATTGCTCAAAAGTGACCTCATATTACTGCCAAATGCTTGCAACTCGTGTTTTGGCGCACTTAGAAATTTTTCGAACCCTGCTTTTATGTCGTCAATATTATTTGGATGCGAAACGAAACCAATCTTATTATTTATTACTAAATCAGCGACTTCCCCCTTCATCACGCAATAGATTGGTTTGCCGGATGCAAGATAGGCTTGAAATTTTGCAGGCACTGTTAAAGAAAAAATCGGTTCATCTATCAGAGATATTATTAAAACATCACTACCCTCAAACCACCTCGGCATCTCCTTTAATGGTCTTCTGCCCCAAAAATAAACATTTGCAATTTTTTCTTCTTTTACAATATTTTCAAGTGCTTCCAGATTTGAACCATCACCAACAATATTTAACTTTATCCGGTCATTGGATTTTGCTGCAAGCGCAAACCCCCTGATAACATTCTCTAAATTCTGAACTTTTCCGATATTGCCAGCAAATGTAAAATTAAAACCTCCCTTTAAAGACTCATGAGGTATTACTTGATCAAGGTTCAAATCACCAGGAGCCCATTGAGGAGAAAAGATCATCCTGGCGTCTGGAACATATTTTTGTATTTTCCGTTTAAACCCTTTGCAAGAGACAAAAACTGTTTCACAGTTTTTATAAACAATTTTCACGAACGAATCCAGCAGCTTCCTGGAAATTGCTTTTTCCTTAAATCCATACGCATAAACGGAATCCGGCCATATATCTAAAGTCCATATATAAAATGTATTTTCAAAAAGCTTCTTAATAACTACTGCAGGAATGGCCTGCGTCAAGGGACCAATATGGTAAACAAAAACACTGTTATATTTTTTTCCTATTACCAGGGACACCAAAGACGCAAAAAAAGCAAAACATAAATAATTCAATACTTTCAAGAGCACACCTTTCTTATAACCCATCAAAGAAAGAACTCTGTAAATCTTAATGCCCTTCCCCGTTTCCCTCTGAAAAAGCTTATTCTTATATCCTTCATACACCTTATCAAAAGGATAACTGGGGGCTTGTGTTAATACGGCAACTTCATAGCCTTTAGCTTGCCAGGCTATCGCCAGATCATTGATCCCAAACTCTTCCGGATAAAAACGCTCTGTGATTATTAGCACACTATCAGTTTTCTTCATTTCTTACCGCACTGCTCATTCCGGGGGGAAAGTCTGCCATGCACTCAATAATCTCCCAATTATCTCTAAACCATTCAATATTTTTCATGAAACCATCTTTAAAATCAACCATCGAACGGTAATTTATCAGCTTTTGAGCCTTTTCAATAGAGGCCAACAGTCTTGGCTTCGTGTCCCATTTTCTCGTTGGCATATATGTCAAATCTGCCTTGTTCCCGGTTGTCTCGTTTACAAGCTTTGCCATCTCCAAAATGCTTATTTCTCTGCCTGACGCCAAATTAAAGTTTTCACCAACCGCCTCCTCATAGAAGCCGGATTTCAGAAGGCCCTGCACCAAATCAAGCACATAGGCAAAATCCCTGGTTTCTTCACCTGTCCCGGTAATCGGGAGTGACTGGCCTTTCATTGCCCAATAGATAAAATTCGGAATCACATTACGATACTGCCCTGGAACCTCCCCTGGCCCATAGGAGTTGAAAAACCGGCAATTAATTGTCCGCATGTCATAATGATGAGCATAAAAATTACAGTACATTTCACCCGTCATTTTGTTGATCTGGTAAGGTGTTGTTAAGTGCATTGATATAAAATCTTCTTTCAGAGGTAACTGGGGATAGGAACCATAGATAGCGCACCCGCTTGAGGCGTAAACAAACCTTTCTACCCTGGCAAGCCGCGAATATTCTAATAATTTAATCAGACCGATAACATCAACTTTGGCTGAAATTTCCGGATAATCAATTGAATTTTGATTGGCAAAGAAAGCCGCCAAATGAAACACCATAGAAAGGTCTTCCTTGAAAACCCTTTTTAGATCAATATCACTTCTGACATCACCTTCAACAAACATGATATTGCTTAAAGGAACTACGTTCCAGGCCTTCTTTTCTTTAATGGATGACAAGTTGTCTAATATAATAACTTTGCCACTATTTCCCACCAATTCTGACAGGGCGATTATCAGATTGCTGCCGATAGCGCCTGCTCCGCCTGTTACCAGGATATTTCTGCCTCTATAATATTCAGTCAACTCACTCTCTAAGTCTAATTTCAGCAAGTATTCATTAACCCACTGGATTCTCTTTTCGTTAGCGTCGGTCATTTATGCCCCCTTGGTATAATATTCATTATACCTGATTACACAGATTTCATTAGATTGCACAGATTAAAAAATAAACCTTTTAACCTGACAACTCTTATTACCAAAATTGACTAATAATCCGACTTTCAAATTAGAAGCCTTTAGATAAGAAAGTACCTGATATTTAAAAACATCGGGGATATTGCCAGTTATTGCCTTAATTTCAAATATTATCTTATCTTCAATCACTAAATCTACAATTAGATTTCCTACTTTTTTACCTTGGTAACAAACCTCAAATCGCTTTTCTGATTCATATTTTAGCCCCTCTTGATTAAAAGCTAATTTAAGGGCAGCATGATATATCTTTTCAATAAACCCTGGCCCTAATTCAGAATGAACTTTGTAGCAACAAGCTATTATTCGTTCCGTAAGGGGATCTCTATTTTCCATAATCTGTGTAATCTGCTTTTTAATCTATGTAATCAGACATCCTGAGTTTTATAGGATGTCTAAAATGCTCCGATATTATTCTGACAATTCTTTCGCTCGCCTTCCCGTCCCCATAAGGATTTATAGCCTCAGACATGCTATCGTATTCTGTCTTATTGTTTAAAAGCTTTTGAGTTTCTCTAACAATCTTTTCAGTATCCGTACCCACCAATCTTGCAGATCCGGTCTCTATCCCTTCAGGCCTCTCCGAAGTATCACGCATTACAAGAACGGGCACTCCGAGAGATGGAGCTTCCTCCTGAATGCCACCTGAATCCGTAAGGATAAGATCACTCTGGCTCATCAAAAAGAGAAAGGGTTCATAATCAAGCGGAGGTATCAGATGAATATTATCCACATCTCCTAAAATTGCATATACAGGCTCCTGAACATTAGGATTCAAGTGGACAGGATACACAATCTGTATGTCATGGTTATTTCCGGCCAATATGTACAAGGCATTGCAAATCCTTTTAAATCCTTCGCCAAAACTCTCCCGCCTGTGCCCAGTCACCAGGATTAGTTTAGATTTATTAGTATCATCGGGTAATACTATATTCCACTTTTCCTCAAAATACCTCAATAGCTCCCTTCTCTTGACTTCTGCCCCTTGCCCCCTGACAACTGCCATCAATGCATCTATAACTGTATTTCCCGTTACGAAAATTGAGGATTCTTCAAAACCTTCCGCGATCAGGTTTTTCTTTGCTCCTTCGGTAGGCGCAAAATGAAAATCAGACATAACGCTTGTAAGGCAGCGATTTATCTCCTCAGGGAAAGGGCTGTACCTGTTTTTTGTGCGTAACCCTGCTTCAATATGGGCTACCGGTATTTTCAAATAAAAAGCCGCCTGGGCGGCGGCAAACGTAGTGGTTGTGTCTCCCTGAACAAAAACAACGTCGGGATTTTCTTTTTCCATCACCTCGGTAACACCAAGCAGCACACTTGCCGCCAGGTTGGGCAATGACTGCCTTTCTGTCATTATATCAAGATCATAATGGGGATTTATATCAAACAAGCCAAGTACCTGGTCCAACATTTCCCTGTGTTGCGCTGTCACGCACACTCGTGTTTCAAATATATCCTCATGCTTTTCAAATTCTTTGATCAAAGGACACAACTTAATAGCTTCCGGACGTGTGCCAAAAACAAATAATACCTTTATCTTTTTACTTTTCATGCGAACATCTTTGGACAGGATTGCAGGATTGAGTGGATGGTTTATGAATTTACTGGATGCCGGCAGCAAGCAGAGTTTTTTGAGTTGACATTACTTTTGCATAAAGACCAAGGAATGAAGTCTATTCCGCAAAGCGGATTGTATGTTTTCAATTTCGTCCGGAAATTGAAAACGCAATAAATATCCTGTCTATCCTGTTAATCCTGTCAAATATTTTGCCCTTTAAATCCTATAAAACCATTTCATCCATTCAACTGTTCTTTTTATTCCTTCTTTGGGATCAACTTCAGGGTTATGTTTTAGATCCCTTACAGCTTTGGAAAAATCCATTGTTTTCACTTTTGTTGTAAACGGTTCAGCTTCCTTATAGGTTATAAGCGATTCATCGGCGCCTGTAGCAGCTAAAATCAAATCAGAGTATTCCTTTATATCCATTTCCCATTCTGGTCTGCCACCGACATTATAAACCTCACCGGGAATAAAGTTATCGACAATATTTGCAAATGTTCTGCAAGTATCTTCAACATAATCTATTATCCGCTTGTGACCTTCGTAAACCGTATATGGTTTACCGTGCAAAGCATGATAGATAAATTTTGGAATAAAGCCTCTATATGGCGTATATTCTTCATGCGGGCCATAACAGTTAACAGGCCGCACCCTTACGGTTTCAGTCCCGAACATTTGCGCTGAATTGAGACACATTAGTTCACCGGCCCATTTTGATATGGCGTAATCATTCATTTGATAAGTGTCTTTTATTTTATTCTCTACCATTAAGGTTTCTGTCATTTGACCTTCGTAATCCCCATAAACCTCCGCCGAGGAAAACGAGATCATCCTGAACTTCAGTTTTTCCTGTAACCGCAAAATGTGCTTTAATCCAATCACATTCGTCTGCCAGAGGTTTTCATAATATGCCTCGCCATTCCACCTGCCATATTCAGCAGCAAGATGATAAACATAATCAAACGGCTCATGGTCCTCAAAAACCATCTCTATTTGTCGATAATTTCTTACATCACATCTTATGTAATCATCCCTGTCCGTATTATACAGATCACAAGCAACAACATTATTGCCCCTTGATCGCAGTTCATTACATAAATTTGTGCCTATAAACCCAGCGCCACCGGTAACTAATATTTTCACTATTCCTTTTCTCCTTTTTTGTAATCTGCGCCAATCTGCGTAATCTGTGGATTAAATTTCCCCCATCTCCCGCATCCATTCAACAGTCCGCTTCACACCATCCTTCAAGCTGTGCGGCAAAGGGCCGGAAACCTCCATAATTGGCTGCATGTCAAAAACATATTCGGTGCGAATGTTGTTAAGCCTGAAACTTGATAAAGGGACGCTATGCCAACCAGCCGCTTTACAGCCGTCTCCAATCCTTGCAGCCAATTTTACCATCCAGAGCGGAACATGATAAATGTTTCGTGTTCCCACGGCTTGCCTGATCATATTCGCCATATCGTAAAGATCCGCCGGTTGATCATCTGCCACATAGAAAGTCTTTTTATCTATTTTCTCCACTGGTGCAAGCAACAACTGATGAATCTCATAAGCTATATTTTCCACATATCCAAGAGACCTTTTGTAATGACCGGAGCCTATATGAAAATACCAGCCCTGTTTAATTGATTTAAAGAAGTTCTTATATGGTTCATCAAACCAAGGTCCCCAGATCGAGATCGGCCTGATAATTGTCCAGGCATAGGCCAGATTTCCCGCCGCTCGAACAATCTTTTCTCCCTCGACCTTGCTCTGGCCGTACAGCGTAGTCGGCTTATAATCTGTGTCATGTTTCGGTACATAGCCCATCCTGCATACGAGTAATGAAGAGGTAAATATCACACGCTCAACAGATGGTGTCTTCTCAATGGCAAACAGCAGATTTTCCACGCCCTTCATATTTGCCGCAAAATCGCTCAATTTTTTCTCATCTAATCCGGTCTTCGCTGCCAGATGAACAATATGGGTAGGCGAGAAATCTATAATTAACTTTTTTAGCTTGGAGGCATCCAGCAAATCACAGTCTTGCCAGAAACTCTTATGAGCACTATTGCGTGGTGGCCGCTTGTCCAGATTAATAAATTCCGCTTCATCGGACTTCAACAGCAGTTCAATATAATTAGTTCCGATAAAACCAGAGCCGCCTGTAACAAGTATTCTCATTCTCACCATTCCCATCAGATCACTATTGATCTTCCCCCAAAAAAGTGAACACACGGTTAAGCTGCCATAGACAGCCTGCCAAAGCCAACAGGAGAAACATATCCCAAATCTGAATGTCTCCTGATCCTATTGTAGAATACCTCAATGTATTCGAAGATACTCTGACAAGCTTCTACCCGCGTCCTGTATTTTTCAAAGTACACGTGTTCTGTCTTTAATGTATGGAAGAGGCTTTCCGTAACAGCATTATACTCCAAGGGCAGGCTTCGCGCTCGTAACAGTTCCCCTTACCGCTCATGCTCTGGATAACATCATGCCCTTCCAGGAGCTTTATGAATTCATGACTGGCATACTGGCTTCCACGGTCTGAATGAAATATCAATCCTTTCTGCGGTCGCTTACGTTTAATCGCCATGGCGAGAGCTTCTATCACGATGTCCTTTGTTATCCTTTTTCTCATAGACAATCCTGTGATCTCACGATTGAAAAGACCTAGCAGTACAGCAAGATACATCCAACCTTGCTTTGTCCAAATATACGTAATGTCTCCCGTCCACGTTTTGTCCTACCACCGGGAAAGTGAGGTGCAAAGGTCTCAGACTATTAGAGCAAGCTATGATCACCAGTCCAATCACCGAAGCTGAAGTGGTTTTCGGCTACGACTGGAGTAAAAAACAAGGCAGGAGGAGCTAACCGACCAGCCCCTATCTCATTTATTATCATTGAGTTGCTTTTGTTTATCTTTCTTGTAATCCCCTACCGAAAGCCATTTTTCGATGAGGCAATATAAGACAATAAACAGGTAACGACTCCCCATCTCTTTCAATTTAAGCTTGGACTCGCCGGCTTTGCGATTTGTCCATGTGTTTGGTAAAACAGCATAAGAATAGCCGCGTGTAATTGCCTTGAGGGGTAATTCTACGGTCATATTAAAATGATGGCTGAGAAAGGGACTTATTCCTTCTATTGTTTCACGACGATACATTTTAAAGGCATTGGTAGTGTCGTTATATCTCATGCCAAATAACAAACTAATAAAAAGATTGGCCAACCGATTTATAAACAGCTTGAGCTGTGGATAATCGTAAGTTTTGGCTCCATTAATAAACCGGGAACCCCATACACAATCATACCCTTCTTCCAATTTGCGAAAAAACTTCACCACATCTTTCGGATCATCAGAAGCATCCGCCATAACTACGGCAACTGCATCCCCTGAAAAGTTCTCCAATCCCGTGCGCACGGCAAAACCGAATCCATTTGGATATGGATTGTCAATGAACCTTACTTCGTGATGTGTGTTGCTTAGGTTCTGTAAAATAACCCTGGTTGAATCTATGCTATGGTCATTAATTATCAGTATCTCTGAATTGACAGATTCCTTTTTGAGTGTATGCAGTAAACCAAGAACTGTATCTTTAATACATCCTTCTTCATTGTGAGCAGGAATGACAACAGAAAGTTTCATATCCTTGTCCTTATTTCATCAAAAATTTGCCTGAGTATATCATCCATGTTGAATTTAAAATCCCAATCAGGATAATGTCGTTTGAACTTTGAAACGTCACTTAACCACCAGATATGATCTCCGATGCGATTGGTTTCGGAATATGACCAGTTCATCTTTTTGCCCGTAATATTTTCGCATGCTGCAATGGCTTCCAGCATGGAACAGTTTGAATAACGACCACCGCCGGCGTTATATACCTCTCCTTTTCGCGGCGTCTGATAGAAATTCCAGAACATGTTGACCAGGTCATAGCTGTGGATATTATCCCTTACCTGTTTGCCCTTGTATCCCAATACCGTATAAGGCTCACCTGTAACAGCACACTTCATCAAATAACTGAGAAAACCATGCAATTGCGTGCCGCTGTGTTTTGGTCCAGTCAAACATCCTCCCCGAAAGACTCCTGTTTTCATCTCAAAATATCTGCCATATTCCTGCACCAGAATATCTGCGGCCACCTTGCTGGCACCAAACAGAGAATGCTTCGTCTGATCAATGCTCATATTCTCATCAATGCCATTAGCATAATATGCATGGTCTTTGTCAATTTCCCATCTGGTTTCAAGTTCAATCAGCGGCAGATAATTGGGTCTGTTTCCATAGACTTTGTTTGTTGAAGTAAAAATAAAGACAGCTTCAGGACAATACTTCCTCGTCATTTCTAACAAGACAATCGTTCCATTCGCATTAACTGTAAAATCCTTAAGAGGATCCTTGGCTGCCCAATCATGGCTTGGCTGTGCTGCGGTGTGTACAACGAGTTTTATATCTTTACCATACTCTTTATATATCTTCTCTATAGTACTTTCGTCCCTGATATCCGCATTATAATGCCTGTAATTCTCTATTTCCCTTTCCAGCCGTGCTTTGTTCCATAGCGTTGACGCATCCGATCCAAAAAATTCCTCCCTCATGTTATTATCGACACCTGCCATCAGATCAAATTTACTCGATAAGAACTCGATAGTCTCACTGCCAATGAGACCCGCAGAACCAGTTATCAAAGCAATGTTCATTTTAAAACCCCCTCAAGTTGTTTTTCGTTGTTTTTTATCCAAAAAACAATCTCTTCAATAATATTTTCTACAGTTATTTCCGGCTTCCAGCCTGTAGCTTTAATGACCTTTGAATTATCTGTAAGATATATTCTAATATCTGCTGGCCGATTTTCCATTACACTGCTTATCGGAATGGTATTGCCAGTATATTGTTGGCTCAACTGAGTTAATTCCTTCAAAGAAACACTTACTTCCCAGCCTCCGCCAACATTAAAAATACTCCCGCTTAACTTTTCAATACTATTTAACTGAATATCGATCAGCCCAAACAGATCATCGATGTGCAAAATATCACGCACCTGTTTTCCTTTCCCTCCGAATCCGATATAACTCAATTCCTGATTCCAGAAGTGTTTGGCTACCCACAAGACAACAACTCCCTGGTCTACCTTTCCGAATTGCCAAGGACCTGTGAGGACTCCACAGCGATTTATTACAACATTAAGCCCATACATATCCGCATATTCCAGGATCAACAATTCAGACGATAGTTTTGTGGCACCGTATAACGAACGTACACCCGTCATCAATGGAAAATTTTCAGCGATTCCTGCGCTACTGCTTCCCATAGTTTTTTGATTATTTCCCAATTCAAACCGAGTTTCTGTTTCATGATAATCTAATGAATTAATAATTTTAAAAGGATATACTCGACTTGTAGAAAGAAAGATGAAATTGGCTTTATAAGTTCTTGCAAGTTCAAGGCAATTCGCAGTACCTAACAAATTGGTATTGATGAGATAATCCGGAGAAGAGTTATAGCCTGCCAGAACAGATGGTTCAGCTGAACTTTCAATAATTACGTCTATTGGCCCAATGCTGGCTAAATCCTCCTTATTTCTTATATCACCATGAATAAATTCGACACCATTTTGCCTCAATCTCGGAAGATTAAGTTCACTTCCCCGTCTTTTTAAATTGTCCAGGGAGATAACTTTTGACTCTGGATATTTGCGTTTCAGGCGTACGGCCAATGATGATCCTACGAAACCTGCCCCTCCCGTAATAAGATAGATCATTTTGTTACCTTTGAGTAGTTTATTGTCCTAATGTCGGAAACTGTTTCCCTCCTGAAAACAATCTTATCATAGAGGATGTAATTTATCATTGCACCAGCACCTATCCCCACAATTGCATTTAGCACATAATGGACTCCAAAAAGTTGTAAAATAGGAAACATTATAAGCCGAATGCAAATTGAAATACCAACGGCAGCATGAAATAAAGCGCATTGCTTAATCAAATTAAATCCCTGTTCTCTTTTGGAATCATTCCATGTCCAAAACCTGCTCAGCAGAAAATTATATATTATGCTAACTTCCATACTCAGTGCATTAGCAACATTTTCGAGGAGCTTCGTATCAAATTGAAGGTAGGCAACAAGAATATGCAGCAAACCTAAATTTACAATTGTTGACGAAGATCCCGCCAAAAGGAATTTTAAAATCCTGTGTCGATTATCTCTTACGTATTTCATTAGACCTTTTTTATCAGGTACTGAGTCCGCTACTTTAAAAGTATTATTAATAAGTTATCTTTCCATAGAGGTAAACCTTGATCCGATATTCTAAAAATTGTTTCTTAAAATATTTAGTTTTCCTAATGTAATCTGGATCCTTATAATATTTTTTTTCCGCTATAATGTTATAATGTTTGTTCATCCATTGTATTGCTTCTTCCCCCTTTTTTTTATGGGCTGGGTTAGAAACTATAAGCCATACTCGTCCGGTTTCATGAATCTTCATTTGCTTCAATGTCACCATAGTATTTGCACCCAAGATAGGAACGTTGAGGCCTGCGTAATATTTCAAAGGCGTACCTCCAATGTTGATAACCTGGTCATCCTTTTTAATATTTTCACTTAAATATTTTCCAACTTCTCTCCAAGGATCCACATTCGCCAAAATATGAAATTCACGATTTTGATAATAATTCACCAAAGAAAATCCTATTAAAATCGTGACTAAGAAAAAAGCAAATATTTGAAATATATTATGGGATATACTTGATATTCCGTAAGCAATAATCAGGCAGTATATGGGACTGAGAAATACAAGATATCTTGGCATAGCATCTGAAATCAAAAGAGCCAACAATATGGGAAAGAGTAGAAAAATCAAAAAGAATACTGCCGTTTCCTTTGTCTTAAGCATGGATTTAATTCCGTAGAAAAAAAGACAAGAAAATATTATTACTCCCGGAATGACTATTAAAAAATTCCAGGGTAATACAGTCTGGCCCAAGCTGAACGAAAAGAAAAGGTATGCCGGCTTTACCCAAAATCCGAATATAGTAGGAAACCTTGTAGGTTCTCCTCCTAACGCAGACATATTCGTCAAGTGAACAATGAATGTGGGTAGCCAAAAACAGAAGCATAAAGCTATAACAACTTGTGATACCAAGGCTTTTTTCCATAAATATTTATATGTTTTGAACCTGACAAAAAAGAAAAGCCACATTGAAGCAACAATAAGGAACGTATGATAGTGAGTATAGGTATTGAGTATCGTTACAATAGTGTAACCTATCCAATATTTACTTTGATCTTGCCTTAATGCTTTTATGAAAAAAAAGATGGAGATAATGGAAAGAAAAACAAAGAGCGGATACATCCGGACTTCTCGGTCAAATCTTAAAAGGAAAGGGGAAATGGCAACTAAAGAGGCAGCCAATATAGAAGCCTTTGTTTTGAAAAACTCTTTTCCTAAAAGATACGTGACAGGAATTACTAAAGTACCAAATAAAACAGACAATAGCCGTAAATAAAATTCCCCATTTCCTCCAATCGACCATAACTTCAATAATAAAAAATATAATGGTGGATGTGCATTACCTTGATGCGAAGTAAAAAAAGACTTTGTATCGACAATATCTATACTATGCCACATACTAAGAAGTTCATCGACCCAAAAGCTCTTACTACTCAAATCAAATATTCTCAGTAATCCCCCAATAATCATGATCACTAAGATAATTAAAGAAGGTCTTATAATATTACTTAATAAGATATTTTTATTTAGTATGCGACCCGGCATCGACAAATTGACCAACATCTTCACTTCCTCTGTTTAGTCTTGAGATGAACTTCTTCATATAAATCAATGATCTTATCGAGCTCCCTATCATAATCATATCTTACGAATAATCTTTTATTATGCGCTTCTGTTTTTCCCCTTAATTCATCGTTGCTTAAGAGCTTATCAATGACATCAATTGCACCCCCCGGAATCGAAGACCGATACATACCGGGATTTTTCGTTCCAAGTACTTCTATAAGCCCCGGCAAGTCCGGGTATACAATCGCCTTTCCTTTACTCATGAATTCAAATGTTTTGGTGGGTGTAGCAATTTCCGTTAATTCTGTTTTTAAATAGGGAATTACACAGCACTTTGCATTTCTTATATAGCTTTGAGTAATATCCGGCTTTATATAACCTAATATTTTTATATATTCTTCACCATTCATTTTTCTCACTATTTCTTTTAGCCGTTCTTTTAACGGTCCATCCCCAACTATAAAAAGTCTTGTCCTGTGAACCTGCCAAATAGGAAAAAATGAAACAATCAAATCCTCCAATCCTAAAAAAGGGGTGGTTAGAGATCCTACATACAATATGTAGTCCTGGGGGACTGAGTTGGAAGCACAAACCTCTTCATCTTTCTTGAAAACGGTATGATAATAATATGTTATTGATTTTTGACGGTCGATATTCCTTGACTTGATAAATTTCGCAGTAGATGATTTATTTAGTAATATGACTCCATCCGATCTTGAGAGCACTATCTTTTCACTCACCTTTGCAAACAATAAGTAAGGCTTTTTTAAGAAACTGGGCAATCCCATATGCGATGTTATACTCTCAGGGCCAGGATCGTTGATCTGATATACGAATGGTATCTTAAAAACCCAATTAACAATGGCCCCAACCATTGGTATTATGTCCGTTGGATTATGAACATGAATGATGTCAGGTTTTTCTCTCAAAATTCCGATTAAGATATATGGCCAAGATAATACCAGCGAGGATAAATGCCCAAATAAACCTGAGCCAAATTTAGGCAGGTGATCAAGTATATTAATCCCCCTTAAATCCGAAATAACACTACGGTCTTTTGATATGTTTGTTTTGCCCCGCTGACATATGAGAGCTATTTCAAAGCCACGTTTCTTTAGAGTTATTAACTGGCGGAAACAGGTATAGCTTCCACCAGACAAAGGTAACAAAGGCCTTGGCAGAATAAAGCATATCTTAACTTGCTTATTGTCGTTGCTTCTATTGAACAAGGATTAAACTCCTTTTCATCTTTTTCTAATCTTTTGCATATCCCTCTGAAGGTAAGAAGGCAAATGCTTCATCAGGATCAAAAGTTTTGCCATCTTCAGCTAATATTTCGAAATCCGAAGCGTTTAGCTGAACGTAATGAGCAACTGTTATATAAAGCTGAGCCATATTATTCGTATTTTTCCGAATCATAATCTGTCAATTTTGTGCCTATAAAAGAACTTTTTCATAGATTTCTCTCAGGTCTTTTGCGTTTTTGTTCCATGTGAAATTATCTTCAATAATTTCTCGACCTCTTTTCCCCATCTTTTTCCGCATATCCGGACTATTTATAAGGGCTCTAATTGCCTCAACAAGAGAAGTTACATCTTTCTTATCCACCAAAATACCACTTTCCCCATCCTCTACTACCTCCGGAACACCTCCAACCCTGGTTGCCACAACCGGCAACCCACATGCCATGGCCTCCCGCACAACATTAGGCGACCCTTCATGATAAGTCGGTAAAGCAAATATATCAGCGGCGCTTAACCACCATGGAATTTCACTGGGTATTTTCCTGCCAACCAGGTGCACTTTATTGCTCAATTCATGAGAATCTATTATTTTCTTTAACATATCGGATTCCGGCCCGCTTCCCACAAAAATCAAATTCAAGTTCGGATATTTTAAATTTAATTGTATAAAAGCATTTATTAAGTCAAATACACCCTTATCTTTCAAAATATTCCCAACGAAAATAACAACATTAGCCTTTGGCGAAACCCCGATTTTCTCTCGAATTTGCAGGCCCATCCTGTCATCACGACTAAAAGCATCCGTATCACATCCATTATACACGGTCCGAATTTCAGTGGCAGGCTTAGCAATAGTCTCTGCAATGATTTTGAGGGCATTACTCACAGCAGTCACCTGATCAGCCTCCAATATAACTTGCTTGGTTAAGTGATAATTAAATCTGTTATAATTAGGCAACATGTTGACATCGCTTCCCCGAAGACTGCAAATAAGGGGAATATTAAATTTCTTTTTCAACATCAATCCGACATAACCACACGGCGTGGCAGTGTAGGAATGAATGATTTGTGGTCTAAAATCCCTTATTATCAGATCAACAGTGTTCCTGATCCCATAATACATATTTAAACATGAAATGCCATAAAACCACTTTCCTGGGATATGGCCATAGCGCGGATAATATACTGGAATTCCCTCAATTACATCATATTTTGGAATTTGTCCAAATTGTCTCCATTTAGGACGAGTCCACAAAATTTGAGGGGAATATGGAACAGGAGAAACTACTCTTACGTGACAGCCTGCTTTTATAAGATGTTTTGTCTGGTTGTGAACAAAACTTCCGTACACGGGATCTATGTTTCGGGGATACATCGAAGAGAGAACTAACACCCGAATTTTCTTCATTTTAAACTACCAGCATAATTAAAACTTTCCCCAATATCTTCAGATTTTGATTTGATGTTCAAATAGTTAAGCCTTGAAGATACGTCAATAAGCCCAAATATCAACCAATAAAATTTGAGCCAGCAATATGTACCTTTTAAGCTGATCACGAGCAAAAATGTAAAAAGAGGAAGCATTAGTATCATATATTTTTTATTATTTATTGCCATTTTAAAAAGATTGAACAGAATAGCTCCCCAGATTAAAAACCCTATCAATCCTAATTCGCATATAATTACAACATACACACTATGACCACCCCACGCCTCACCATCAAAAGTAAAGCTAGAACTAACTACTGGAAAATTGCTTAAGCCCACACCCAAAATGGGACTGCTTTTCCACATCTCAAAGGCAGCAGCCCATATATTTAGCCTATACCCTAAAACTCCAAGCTCTTCCGGGTGAAGGAACGAAAAGAGCCTTTCCCATAACATATAGCCACTTGATGGAACAAGGTAAGCCATTAAAACAAGAGCAACAATAACGCCACTGGCTATCAAAATGATCTTTAACAATATCTTTCGCAAGCCTCCCCTTGAAGAAAGAACGTATATTCCTAAAGAAATTACTAATCCCACCCACGCTCCCCTGCTTTGAGAGTAAATACACATAAATAAAAGAAATGCCAAAACCAAAAATAAAATCGATTGTCTTAAAAGATCCTTAGATTTTGATTGAGAAAAATACAAACAACAGACGATTCCTAAACCTGCAAGTACTCCTAACATATTGGGGTTCTGCCTTTCTATGGACATTCGCTGAAAAAAAGCAAAATCTCCCTCCATCAGGATAACTCTGCCTACCAATATGCCGCAAACAAGACATCCTATGATAAAAGAGATGATTACCCAATCTAACCTTTTCTCTGAATCAACAAGATTAATTATTAAAAAATAGAATCCAGCAATCCGCAATAAACCAAAAATACGAATAAACAGTACCTCTGAATCGGTAGCCCAAAGTAAAGACACAAGTCCCCATAACAAAAATATCAAGAAAAGCCAAAAAATTTTGCCAGTTTTTATCGTCTTTTTAGAGAACATAACATGTTGAACAAACCAACAAACAAATACCCAACCACCCAAAACCTTAAATGTGGTCACAGAAGCATTGGAAATAGTCAGGACTTCCAACGGAATAAGAAAAACCATAATCAAGAGTCCAATAATAGGGCGAAGTAAAATGGCCAAGGATAGCAAAAAAGCAACAAAGATCCAAATAAACATAATTCCATGAGACATAACCCCAAAAACTGCAATAGATGAAAGTATTAAGCATAATACCTCAATAAGTTTTTCAGATCTTGCTAAATACATGTGCTTTACTCTTCCCACTTATCCCTACTTAACATGGAAACTACGAACATCCTCTTGCCCATCTTGGTCATCGGGATATTTTTGACTTTTTTAATCTCAACTTCTGTTTCTCCCAAATATTTGCTTATTTTTTCTCTTATGATTCGTTTTTCTTTTCTACACAAATCATCCTCAGTCACAAACTCAATTCTCAATTTATCAATTTTTTCCTGCACTACTCTAAATTCTTTTATTGAATATTTCGTAGCGATGTCCAACCCACCCAATATATGTGCAAAGAATTCAGCATGCACTTTGTTCCCATTTAATCCCTCTATAAAATCAGAAACCCTGCCTTCAATTTCTACTAATAACGGTGAATGTCTTCCGCAAGAACATTTTCCCGATGCCCAGCGTGCTACATCACCATTATTATATCTTATAATAGGCATAGCATAATCATCTAAGTTGGTAATTGCCACTTTTCCACTAGAACTACTTTGTCTTTTTTCATCAAGGGTTTCTAATACTACATGCTCTGATGCTACGTGGAATCCCTTATGTCTTTCGCACTCGAAAGCAAGGGAGTTAGTTTCTCCACAGCCATATTGATCAAAAATATTTTCTCCAAAAGCATTCCTTATTTTATCTCTTTGAAACGGAAAAAGTTTTTCAGCAGTTGCAGAAACAGCATTTAATTTTATTTTCACTCCTAACTCCAAAGATTTTAAAGCTAAAAGATAAATGGATGAAGCATATCCCCTTAATATTTTAGGGGGAAACTTTGTTATTCGAGATGCAAAGTTGAACAAAACCTCTTCGTTTACGCTAAAAGTACTCACAAAGGTTTTGTTATGAATAGCTCTGCTTATCCTTTTTTTCAAGCTCAAGGTGAAAGGCTCAACAACTGGTTCGCCCCAAAATTCTATTATTTCATCTCCCCATTCATAACCCATCCATCTCAAAAATCTATAAAATAACGCTTGCTCAATAATTGCAGCGCTATAATTGTTTGCAATGCTTAAAGGAACACCCGTAGATCCCCCTGTCCTTCTGAAATAACTTTTTTCATTCATATCTGTTGATATTAATCTCTCTCGATTACTCCTTAGCGTTTCTTTGTCTAAAACAGGAAGTTTTTGTAAGTCCTCTATTTTTTTTATATCATTAGGCTTCAGTCTTTTGTTATCAAACAATTCCTTGTAAAAAGGAACTGTCTCATATGCATGTTTCATTAACTTTCTTAATTTTTCTTGTTGGTACGCGCGTAGTTCACTTTCAGACCAATACTGAGTCTTTTCGAACTCCTCCAACTTATCAAAAAACCCTTTCTGCCTTTTAAGCATTAATTGTATTAAGAAAGAACGTATAGTCATCTCCAAATTGTTGTCTTGATAAAAGGCACCATCGTTCTTATGTGTTTTGAGCGAATCCGGCATATATTCTTAATTATCATACTAAAGCTTAGGCTTTTTAGGCCAATCTCTTTAGCTTTTCCATATAAATCATCCATTTCATCAAACACGGGATCTTCCAGATTAGAGAATCTTTTAGATATTCCATGGATCCTACTTAAAAAATTATGTGATTCACTTTTATCCATCACGACAGGCTGAAAGTCTTTATTAGCGTATCTATTGGGATAATCAAATAGTATATTGAATCAGTATTTATGATTGAATCTTATTTCCGAATCTTATTTCTACTTCCTCAAGATATAGCGCAAGTGTCAATGCATAATAAAGGGGAAATCTACCTGGAGAACTTTGAATGAATGATTTCATAGCAGCTAAATCCAAGCAGGAAGAAACCATCTTGCTTCTTTGAAAAACGTTATGTATTTTCTCTCCAACCCATTTCTCCTCCATACTCCGACCTTTGATCCGTCGCACTTGGTCAAACATACGCCTTTTAAATCTAAGTATGCAGCGATTGTCGGCCATTAAATTCCTTAGCTTCATTTTAAGCCTAAATAGGGCTACACTTAATTTCGAGTTCAATTTTACTCTGCTGCCATAAATCGGCACTTCCATTGCTTTTGAGTCAATTTCCCTAAGAAAATCTATGAAAAATACAAAATCAATCATTTGTGGGGGGATATTCTGCATTTCAAATGAAAACAGCTCTTTTCCCCAAAGAGGTTGTACAGTAAAAGAAAAAAGTCGATGCCGGTTTTCGCCGCCGTTTACAAGTTTATTATAGTATTCAAAATAGATATGCTTTATTTTATCATGGTCATTAGATTCGGGAAATCGCTCCACTTCGGATTTTATGTTGTTACGGAAATCCAATCTATTCAATTTAGTAATGTCACAAGCATCATTTACACTGAGCCAACAAGCAAAGGCATTCCCCCAAATCATTTCCGGAATACCCCGGTAAAGCCTTTTCAAACGATATGGGTGACGAATGAATTCACCACCAAACCCCATAAAATGAGCGCATAGTTTCACTATCGATTTTTCTCTTTCAAGGCTATTATAATAACTGGTGATAGTAGTCCAGCAGTTTGCCACACAGTCAGTAATATATGTTAATTCGCGCATCTTAGTAATATCTGAAGAAGGATAGGTCGGCGCCGCAAGTTGAAACACGTTCCTCCCGCAGTGGCTGGCAACCTCTCTGGCGATCTCACCCTCGTATTGATTTGCCAAAGACTTACTACAGCAGGCAAAGTCTACGCCTAGGTTACAGAGTCCGAAAATAACGGCTCGTGTATCATACCCACCGCTCAAATCAGCCTCGATATTTAAACCTACTTCTTTGGCCTTACATACTCTATCATGTAGCGATTTATAAAATAACGCCGAGCACTTCTTGATGCATTCCTCCCGAGTTAATCCTTCATCCTCAGTTGTGAAGTCAGTTGGAAACAGTTCATCGCAATAAAGACTTACCTGATCAATAGAGCGCATGTTATGCAACAAAGAAGCTGGGTGCAACCTCTTAACGCCTTCAATCATTGTTTTATTGCCCAGATTATATCCAAATGTTAAAAATTCAGCCATGGCAATCGGATTAAACACAATGGTTGGAAGCCAATTCAAAGTAAATTTAATTTCACGTGATAAAACGAACAGATCTTTGTGAAAAGTGTAAAATGCTGGAAGCCTGCCCCAGCGATCATTGAAGATAATCATTTCATCAAGTTTTTTTAAGTATACCAAAACGAGATAATCACCGTCAGAGACATCTATAAAACCAATAATGCGCTGCCTAAAATCATGACTTTCCAGGTAATCATTGGCTATTGCCATAATATGATCTTCAATTTCAGAGCTTGTCATATTATAAACCAACCCCTCCACTAAAAATAACAACTTATCATCTTCATAGGCTTGTACGGGATAGCCGTCATAACCAGAAAATGCAATGGAAACATTTGGACCGCAAAAGTATTCATTTATTTTCAAATCATCCCTATATTTCAGGTTACTGTAGCTATCCAAAACATGCGAACGAGATAACGGGTTTTTACTGAAAACAATATGAATACCTGGCATTAACTTTTCTCCCTAAAACTGAGGTAATTTAATAAGTCAAACTGACTGAAATCCCACCGATTTTCAACCGACAAATTCTTATTGCCGAGCAGACAAGGGAAGTCGCCTTCCCCCTTCCCCCGTCCCCCACAGATCGCTAACAGATGGAATCCAGAGAACGACTGTTGCCTCACGCAGGAAAACTCCGCCTCCTGACCTCACGTTTCCGCTCGTATAGCTCATTTTACACCCCGTTTCCCACTTTCCGCCACAAAATTCACCGTGACCCGCTTAGACCGCCAGATCCACACCAACAACAGGCCTCTTATTAAACCTCCTCGTTTTCGTTGATGATAGAAGGATTTTGCGCTTTGTGGTTTTGATAAATCTGGCAACTTTTCGAACGGAAGAAATACGAATTATTTTTTTCTCAAAACCTAATTTTACCTGTAAGGCAGCCCGGAATATATAATAGAATTGACTTCACATGATATTTAACAATTCTTATATAGATGTTTCTATAGACCTTTTTCCTCAGAACTTTGATGCATTCAGGTAGTTCAGGGTTATGAAAAAATTTGTCAGCTACTTTGAGCCGGTCAGATAAAAAGGAAAAGTGCATGAATCGTTCAGATGTTTTAGCAGATTCGTGCATCCTGAAATTACTTAACAGGTTAGGCGTATAGCCCACTTTACACTTCAATCCAATCCTGATCCACATATCATAATCCATTACGAAATGCAAACTCTCATCCAAATAACCAAGTTCATTCACTACATAGTCTCTCAAGAAAACGGATGGTTGTGCAATATAATTACCAAATTGCATTTTTCTAATATCAAATTCCTTGGCATTATAAGGACAGATAACATTGCTCTCTTCGTCAACAAAATTACAACTTCCATAAAACATAGCTGTGTCAGCATGGTCAGTAAAATAATTCGCAGCGGTTTTTATCGCATCAGGTAAATACGTATCATCCGAATTTAGATAAGCTATTATGCTTCCTGTTGCTTTTCTCCAACCTTTATTTATTGCCTGGCTCTGCCCTCTGTCTGGTTCACTTATCCAATAAGTAAGCCAAGGTTCATATTTTTCAATAATTTCAACTGTTTTATCCGTGCTGCCACCATCAATAATTATATACTCAAGATTCGGGTAACCTTGCAACAACACCGAGCGGATGGTCTCCTCGATGAACTGCCCTTGATTTAATGATGGTGTGACGATGCTGACCCGAGGCCAGCGGGAACCATCTGGCATAGTACCGGGAAGTTGTAGGGTCACCTCTGTCCACGGCCAACCGGTTTTACCTGGGGGCGGAGGTGGCAGCTCATTCAGCGTCGGGCAAGGATTAACTGTTCTACTTCCCATTGCTTATCCACTTAAAACTTCTCATGAGTTTCAAAACGCCTAATACTAAGAGTTTGGCCTGGTGTCCAAGTAATCGATACGTATGATCATATTTAACAAGGGACCAGCACGAGAGGCTGATTTTCTCTTTCAGGGTGAGGTTGTCGGCCTGGAAAATAATTTTCTGATAGAGAATATCTCTGACGGAATAAGGATAATTAGTTAGAACTGACTTGGTTATCCCTACTTCCTCATACCAGTCTTCCCAACTTATTGATTTCTTTTTCCGACGTTTCATCATCAGAAGCTTTGGGACTACATGAAACTCTCCCAGGAAGCATAGGCGTGCTAAGAACAATTGATCAGAGAGAACAAGGTTCCACATCGGCATGACAGCGGTTAGCGGGCCCCGTTTGTAAATCCCATGGAATATCGCTGCCACATAACTACCAGAGTGGATCGTTTGCTTGTGTAGCTTAAACCTATCACTGGCATGCAACCCAACCGTTGAAAACCCTTTATCAGTTAGGATGATCTCCTCTGTTTCGGCATCAACGAATCTGCACCAGCTTCCTGCCAGAATAATCTTATCCGAATTGACCAACACATCCATACAAGAACGCACATAATCTGGCGCCCAGTAGTCTTCGTCGGAAGCCCACATAAAGTAGTCGCCTGACGAGAGAGCGAAGACACTGTTAGTATTCACTGCGGCGCCATAATTAGCGGTATTTCGATAGTAATGAATGCGCTGATCCCTGCCAGCATACTCCTCGCATATCGCACCAGTACTATCAGTTGAAGCATTGTCTGAAACAATCAAGTCCAAGTTCTCATAGGTCTGCCCCAAGAGCGAATCGAGCGTTTGCCGAAGAAACTGCTCACCATTGTAAACCGGCAACCCAATACTTACTAATGGTTTGTCATCCACTATACGAGACCTTTGAATTTTCCAGCGAGTGGTTAAAGTTCATGTTTTCTATCAAATTGTAACAGCTAACTGAATGTGCTACAAATTCTACTCATGGTTGAGCCCTCCATTGGTTTTTTCGTGTTGGCATAAAACTCATGCCAAATCAGGGCTCAACTTTAATATCTTAATTTGGACAAGGTGATTCTGTTATTCAAAAAATATTACCTCAACTCTCATTAACTCTTTTTAGGCTCTTCTCCCAATCGAGTGGGTAGTTTTTGAGACTTAGATTGCTGGTAGCATGCAAGTGAGCACCTTGAGACGCAGGTATTCTTGATCCCTCAACC
>SDBU01002401.1_pt1 | contig 24969 bp, 51 predicted proteins | sample 2277071 | NCBI WGS metagenome assembly SDBU01 (sample SAMN10397929, study PRJNA504765) | marine sediment metagenome | isolation source: marine sediment core GS08_GC12, 126 cmbsf | place: Arctic Ocean: Gakkel Ridge, Loki's castle | collected 2008
CCACCAATCAATTTTGAATTGTGTTTCTGCAACAACAATTATTTCTTTCAAATTCTTATTCAACATCTTTGAATCCGACTAAGTCTGCTATGTTCATTTTGATTTCTCCTTGTCCGAACAAGTAGGGCATAAATGTTTTTTGTTACATTTAATTCCTAAAGTTATTCCATAATCATCCATATCTTTCCTATTAGGATACATCTTTTCTCTAATCTGAAAAATCTTACCACACCCATCAGACTTCGTGCAATTCTGATTATCAGTAGTCTTAGGTGCGCCCGCGCATCTTGAGTTCGTGCTATCTGTCTTATCACTACCTTTAATCTCATTCTTAACCATAGCCATACCTATTGCATTACCTAATCTCTTAAGGTCTTTAGGAACTACATAGTTCTTACATCCTTGGTTATCGGTAGTCTCATATTCATCAGAACACTTTCTACAAACATTAAACAATCTTTCACCTGTTTCTTTAAGATGCTTTTCATTAAGATAACCTGCTATAGCTGAATGCTTTCTTTGCCTAATCTTTCCACAACAGGCACATCGGTTCGCACAACTTGCATTGCCACTACTCTCTTTAAACCTCTTGACAACTTCATTATGATAAACATCACTCTGTTTGTCTGCTTTATCTGCTAACTCAATTATCTTATCGTGAGCGCCATCTTCCCAACCTAATGCTAATGTTTTTCTTTTATGTTTTGTCTGCTGACTATGAGTGCCAGAACTTGGTGTCCCAAGAAGAAGGGCTTGTGACAGAGCAACCTGTCCAGTTTCCCCCTTCCTTTCAGAGAGAGCCATGGGTTCTCGTGCGGGACTATGAATCAAAGCATCTCCTGCTAGTTTGTCAATCTCTTTGCAAAACTTTCCAAATAAAATCAATTTCTCACTAGGTTTCATTTGTAAATTATCTTCTATAAATCGAGGGATTCTTCCCTTCAGCTTTTGTATGAAATCTTTGACATCTTTCACAGGTAGACTATCAAGTGGTGGATTATCCATATTTCTATGATAACTAATCTTATCGCTGAGGGTTTTATCTTTCATCTTAGAAGGTCTTTCTGAAACTTCCTGTGCCTTTTCTTGATATTGTTCTTTTATTGATTTGTCTGTCATTTCGTTAACCTCTCAAGTTTCCATTCACTCATTTTTCATCCACCATTTCGTTTGCTATTTTAAATTTAGTTATTATTTTATGCATCCTCATAATTGTTTCGTCAATACTTTTCAATCCTAATTTATATTTTAACATATTCAACTTCTTTTTCGTTCTCTCTTTAATCTTGATTGATGTTTCCATTTTTTAGACTTTCAAGACAAAACTACAAGCATCGATTATATATTGGACAGCTTCTTCTGAAATCTTGCCATGAATGTTATCTCTCAAACTTCCATCTCCTACAAATTGTCTTGCTTCTTGTCTTGGTGATTTGTTTTCCATAGTATCAGTAGTTTTAACTACTTTATAAACCCTCTATTTATTTTGGGGTGGTTCGTACAATACAAACAGGCAGAAGAAGGGGAACAGAATAAGTAAATATATTGGACAGCTAACAATATATTTTCCCCCAGGTTTGACGAGGTTAAAAAAGAGGTAATCAAAGGATTGCTCCTAATACGTGCTAACCCAAATACCCCGAGCTGTTGTTTTACATTCTGCCTGATTATGAATTTCATTTTAAAACCTCTTGCTTATCTTTGAAGGCCATCTTGAATACATGAAGTCCAAGGTCGGAATTCACACAATTTTTTAATACCTGGTCTTTTCTCTTTCCAAGACCCCTGGCAATATCAAGATTAAAGCCCTTATCTCTTTTAATTGCCTGGCTCTTTCTATGGGAATTATGAATTTTTAATTGTTCTTTCAGTTCTCTTAATTTCTTACTTTCTTTATTTCTTAAATCTGCAATTTTAATTTTTATAAGTGATTTCATTTTAAAACATAATGATAAAGTAATAAAAGCCCTATAGCAACAACCCCATGAATCAACCCCATAATAAAATAAGGTCTTATCTTCTTTAGGAACTTGTTAAATTTAATTTCATCTTTCTTACTGAATCTTAGTTTTTTTGGGAGTATGTATTTCATTTAATCCTCCAATAAAAGGGATGATAACCGGCACCCTGGAATAAACCCTTGTTTGGTAATAGGGTTTTTTTTAATACAAGTCCTTGTTTGAATAATTTATTTAAGGAAACATTAGCATTTCCAGGGGAGATTTTAATGGAATCTGCTATTTCTTTACTTTTCATCCATTTCTTCTTTCTCTTTAATAGTTTAAGTACGTTATCTTGTCCCATCTGTATTGTTGTTTTTTGGGGTTTCTACCCTTTGAGAATCGCTTTTCTTGTATTCTTTTGGTAATTCTTCATTAACCTCTTGTTTTGGTTCTTTTCTCTGATTTATTTTATTGAGCCATCTCAAAAAAACCCCCAAACATAATGATCTGATAACTCTATTCTTAATCTGTCCCGATATCTTGGAATCTCGTTGTATAGTTTTTTATGTTTCATTCTTTAGAGTCCCCCAATCTTTTCTTATCTTCTTCTGACCATTTACCTTGAGAGGTGGCTAACTTGGTAATGTTGGTAGTGTTTGCCCTACCCTTTATATTCTTGTTGTTCAAAACTTCCCCAGTGGGTCTATCATTACCATCATTACCAACTTGACCACTTGAAGATTTGGTTGTTATCTCCTTTTTGAATATATATTTTTGTCTTGCCGGTCTTAAATTTGAATCATCAACCATCAATCTTATGTCTGATAAAACTCTACCAACATACTTCCTTAATTTCAATCCGAATTTTATTTGATCTGCTTTTTTTTCAAAATCAAAATAAGAGAAAATATCTTCTTCATCTATTTTTTCTATGATTTCTTTTTTACTCAACGCATGTGAATCCATAGAATTATAACAAACCTCAAATAATTGTTTCATGTCTGCTGTTTCACTATCTCCTGCTAAACTTAATGCTTCTGTGTCTGGGGTACATGGACTACCATAACTCGCACATTCCATAATTCCTCCACAAATATTCGCCCATTCAGGATAAGAAGCAAAAGGAATTTTCCCATTAGGTTTTCCCTTATCAACCCAATTTTTAATTAAAGAATAAATCGCAGATAATATTTTTCCTCTGTTTTCTAAAACCCATTTATGCAATAGAGGATTGTTAAACTTCCTGGAGTTTGCATCTTCTATATCTAAAAATAAATTAACGAACCGGGATCTATTCGCAAAGTCTGGTGTGTAAGTAATCCCTATATTCCCTGACAAACTAAAATCCATTTCATTTGGAAGAACAACCATATCGTTTCTTCCTAATAATCTGTCCGACCAATAATAAGATGTTGCAACTTGTTCTAAAATTGCATTGTTAATATAACCTTTATTATTTGCGAAGTGCATAGATCTCCTACCACTAATCATATTAGAAGTTATTTTCTTTCTTAATTCCTCATTGCTGTTTCCCTTTTTATCTCCTGCACTTATGGGATTGTCTTCGATAGCTTGACCTTCGTAAAGTATTCCTGTAACCCCTGCAAGATAATCTTTTCCAACCCTCTCTCTATTCCCCAAATAAAAATATAGGGGTGCTCTTGCATTGAATTGACTATACAAACCTCTAAGAAATGGTGTAAGTAATCCCGAGATAGCATTTATTTTATCTTGTGTTGATTTAAAACAGAACTCACAAAATATTTTATCAATTATTTTTTTAGCTTCTTCCAAAGTCATTTCTAAATCTTCTATCTCTGGAGAATCATAAGGACGCCATGAACTAAACCTTTCATCAAATCCCTTTTTCGGAAATGTTAACCCCCCCTCGTAGATTATTGGAAGTGGAACAGGGAAGATCCTTTCTATTTGTGGTAATGCTTCTTCTAGTATTTGACTTTCTAAAATAATACTTGCTTTATTCGGAGATAAACTTCTAATAGAAAAAAACTCCCCAAATTCTGATTTCTCTGTTTCACCGAAGACAAGAAACTTTTCTAAGAGGGTAACAAATCTTTTATCCTTTATTATTCTAAATCCTGTATATTTTTTCTCCCCTTTGTTTTTTAATTTTATCATTCCTATCTCAACAATTTGTTGTGAGTTCGGACGATAAAAAAGAATATTTCTATTTTCTAATTGTTCTGCAATATCTCGGCATACATTACTTATGTTTCTATCATAACCACCATCAAGATATATTTTTACCCCATCTCTATTCTTTTTTTGCATACCCTCTTTTGGTATATATTCTTCAATTAATCTCAACTTCACAGCTTCTTTATACGCAACTTCGTAAGCTTTCTTATCCCCTATAATTTTACTTATCCCTCTTCCTTTATGAGGTGTCCCACATTTCACACAAGTTTTATATCCTGCTTTTACACAGAGAAATTGAACAGCGTTAAGACTTACTAAATGTCTCCAACAATGTGCTATCCCTCCGTCCTTACTCAAAGAAAAATTAGCGTCGGTATCGCTTTCGTGTAATGGGTGGCCTACTCTTTTTTTAGAGGGGATTAATCCTACAATATCAGTAACCTTTAATTTAAACAACTCCGAATATTTTCCCTCTTTAGAATATTCTTTTGCTTCTTCTTTATTTTTTATTGCAGCTTCTTCTTCCAGATCCTCCATTTTAAACTCCTTAAAAAACTTAGGAAATTCATTGTAAGTTATTTCTTTTGGGGGAACACATTCTGCAATAGTATAATATCCAAGAAACTCGTCTCTCTTCGCCCATTCAGGTAAATCTTCCAAAGCTTTTTTTTCTTTTTTATTCTCAAGATTAAAAGGGACATAACTACCACAACTTAAAACATATTGATTATTGCTTCTTATCTCTCCGCTATCTGTTGGAAGATTTATTTTTGCCGTCCCATCCTTATCCCAACAAAATGAATGAGTGCCACACCTCTTTCTACTTGTTGCAGAGAGTGTATTAGGAATTGTTTGGCTTAAATATTTCTCGTCATCAATATCTATAATAATTAAAGCATCTCCTTCTCTTGCACTTATCCCAATATTGTAACCTTGCTTTATGTGTTCGATTACTTGGTCTTTATTCAACCTGGCTTTTTCGTGATGCCAAGATCCCTTACTACTTGAATCAATTTTTAATATAGCAGCAGCAGAAGGATTTTTCCCTAACTTTTCACAGGGAAAGAACCAGGGGATATAATCTTTTGGTGCATCTTTCATTAAGAAGTGATAGAACTTTTCAAATTGTTTTATTTTAAAATTTATATCAACCACCATCCTGCCCCCCATTTTTTCTTTTTCAAATGTGAATTATAATTCATTATAAATAAAAAAGGCAAACCTTTAGTAAATCCATTATATTTTATTTCTGCATGAAGAATACCTAAAGAAGGTGCATTTACTATTTTTAATTTTTCTCTTAATCTTTTAAATTGATTCCAAAGAAATCTTTGGAATCCAGAAGTTTCTTTATATTCATATAATGGTTCTAGACCTAATTTAGAATTGGTTTTACGCCATTTATCCTTACCACAACTGTTAGATAATATTTCTTTTTCATAATTAAAAAGATGACCCTTTAGGGAGTTTTGTGTGGCTATTACAAAATGATTTATTTTTATTTCTTTATCTTTAATGAAATATCTAGTTTTATTTAAATAATAATTTTCATAATAATCAAGAATTTTTCCTGCATCTAAAACACTTTTTGCTGTTGTCGCCATTTTAATTTCTATTGCAATGTATTGTATTCCATACCCCCTATTAAATTTAACAACAAAGTCCGGTTTTTTTTGGTTTCCTTCTATCCTAAAAGTTTTCCAATTTAATTCGTTTTTTCTATTAAAATATATTTCTTCAACATACCGGCTTTTTGTTGTAAGCCAATCCCAAAGAATCAACTCAACCCTTGATTCTGGTTTCATCTTTTTCCCTCTTTTTTTTAATTTTCATTCTTCCCTCCCCATAAATAAAACAAAAAATATCATAAACACAAAGACCAGTACCCAACCAATAAATGCCATCAACAAATACTCTTCAAATCTGAAGACAGTAACATCCTTAGCATAAATAATTAATGCACCAATACTTACAATTACAGAAGAGATAACATAACCTAGCCAAGGAAGATCCTTAAACCATTGTATTATTTTCATTCTTCCCTCTTCCTAAATGGTTTAATTGATTCAAGAATTATATTTTCTAACAAGAAAGGAAGCTCTCCTTCAACAAATTCCTTTAGAACTAATGTTAATTTTTCTTCATTAAGATCAAGAATTTCTCCATTCTTCCAACCTCCAGAGTATAAACTAAAATGTACTGAAATCTTATTTTCAAAGAAATATAAAAGTTTCCTATAAACTTGTTTTCCTATTTCATTGTTCATCATTACTTTTAGAAATCTCTTTTCTTTTTAAAACTATCGTTCACTAAGGTAACCTTACTTCACAAAATCCTTTTTAACAAATCGTGTAGATTTAGAACCAGAGGGAGCAATAGCTTGTGCCATCTTTCCACCCCTCTTCGTAAACTTAATCTCAAACTTATCCGTTTCGAAAGGTATCTTGGTTCGCATATCTATAAATTTTAGTTTTGGCATTATTACTTTTTACTTGAAAAATCTAATTTAGCTTTTTGTAGATCATTAAATGTTTTATCTGCGATCTTCACAGCTTCGTCTATCTTTGCTCCAGTTCCTATTTTATTTGCTCCTTCAAAGTTTTTATCAAAGTCCATCATTTTAATTTCATATCTTTAATTCCTTTTTTTATCATCTCGTTGAAATTCTTATCAACTTTCTTAATAGATTCTTCAAAAACCTTATCGGTTCTATCAGACATCTTTTTCAATCCATTACTTCTATTTTTTATCATTTATTATCAACTCCTATAAATTAAACCCTGGACGAATGAACCAAATCTTTCTTGTCTTTCTTCCTGGTTCACTCATTCCAATGATCCTGAATCCTTTACTCCTTAACTTCCTTTTTGTTTCTTCCACCCTGCTGCTTTGTACAACTATCTCTTTCTCAAAAACACCACAAGTAGCACTACTGGCTCTCCTCAAAATGTTTTTCTATATCAACCATTTAAACGAAGGAGGCCTGTTGAGCAGTAGCTTTAATTAGATTAACTCCAATGATATTCTTAGCAGCTAGTGATATAAAATCCTTAGATTTTAATTTCTTCTTCTTCTTGAAAACCTTTATATTTTCTTTAACTAAAGCAGCTGCCAGAAAGGTTGGTACAATTTTTATTATTGCTGATGCTCCGTTTGTCATTTTTCTTTGAATTTTGTTATCTCAACAACTTTGGAATCCTTAAAGCCAAGTCTAACATTATCCTTAAATCTAAATCTCGTTGGTTTCTCTCCCTTCTTTTTGAATACACTTTTAACTTTCTTTAAAACCATTTTCTCTTTAAATATCTAAGGGTTTTATCTTCCAACGAAATCTAGTGCTTTATTTTTAAGAGTTGGGAATAATGTAATTATTGCAATCGCTAGAGCAAAGAAGATCACTATTATATTTGCTATCGCTCTTCCACCACTATTTGAAATATATGTTGTTGGTTGGAACGTTCCTGAAAGATTCCAGTTGTGGGTAGCTTCTAATGTCAAAGGTGCTGCCCTAATTAATCTTGCTGTTTCTTCTCCATTAACAACTTGGTTATTAACTAAGGTATAATTGCCAGAACCAATTATATAATCATTTGATGCGTTATATACAACAAGATCACTCCAGAATTTTCCATCAATATTTGTGGTAGTTGCATTAGCTCCTGTAAAGCTTATATTAGTTGCAGTTAGGGTATTTGTTGTATCCCCCACAAGTCCTGCCGAAGCAGTAAGTAAAACCACACCTACAATAACAACTATAAAAACCAACAGTATTGACCCCAATTCTATTTGTCCTTTTCTATTCATTTATTATCAACTCCTTAGTTTGAATCATTTGAAAAATATACTCTTTCCCATCATGCTGGAATTTTTAGATTTCAATGAATCTATATCACTTGTTAAAATACTTTTATGCCCTTTGAATATGTTTCTGCCAGGAGAAAACTTTCCCATAAACATCTCTGAAGTTCTCTGTTGATTAATTTCTGCCACTCTTTTCTTGATTGCTTCTTGTCTTGCTTCTTCACTAAAACTATCAAGAACCCTTTCACTATTACTTTTTTCTCTGGCATCTAGGATTTTTTGGATTGTTCTTTGTTTCTGTGCTTCTTTAAAAGCTTCGTCCTTTCTTAATCCCCCTAAGAATGCTCGTAATCCCATATTATTTTTTAATTTCTACATGTTTTTAAATGTGAATGTCATCTTGTTATGATCTTTGATGTTGCGTTTGCAGCAACCATTCCTGCTATAACAACCGTTAAAAGATATATTGCTGGGAAAAAGTCTGCAAACATAACAGCAAATAACCCTAATAAAACCATCGTTACTAATCTAGGAATTTTTAACATTGCTGTTGTCGCACCAATGGTGATGAATGCGATAAACATAAATATTTCTACACTTCCAGCTAAGTTGTTTATCAATATTCTCTGCAAGTCTAGTGGTTCTACGAATGTCATTAGTCTGTCCCCCTGAAAAATTCAGCTAAAGCTATTATAAATCCTATCGTAAAAGGTAATAAGAAGATTATTATAATTGCGGCAACCCATGCTTGTCCAAGTCCGATTGCATAATTCATTATACTTACAGTTGTCATAAGGAAAAGAACAAGTGTTGTTGTAATTAAAGGAAGCAATATTAAGTTCTCTGGTTTTGCTCTTGTAAGAAGACCAGCAATTACTCCTGCTGTGGCAGCTGCTATTGTGATTAATATTCCCCGTAAATCTCCTGTAGTTCTAAACAAAACATCATAAAACCCTGTCGCTGTTGTCGTTACATTTTGAAAATTTCCTGTTGCATCAAAACCAACCCCCAGCAATCTAAATAAGGGGTCTGCTCCTGTTGGAAGTCCTGCTAATCTTAATATCAATATTAATCCTACAGTAACTATAACATATTTCCAAACTTTAACCATTATTTAATTCCCTCCTTTAGTAATGTTCCTAAAAATATTAATCCTACAAAGATTGTCGGGAAATTCGGAACAGCATTTATTGGATTTGGCATTATTCCCAAACCGACATCAAAGAATAATACTAATGAAAATATTATAAGGGATATTCCTGGGGGGTTTGTAATTATATTTCCAAATCTAGCTGCAAGGATTCCTGTAACAAGTAATATAATACCAAAGATTATTATGCCTAGACCGAAATCAGTAAGACCAAACATTCCAGAAGTTAAGTAAATTGCTAAATCATCAAAGAATGTTTTTATACTAAATCCTTCATCCGAAGTATCTAAAACTAACCATATTCTAGTTATGTTCGTTTGGTTTCCGCCTATAGTCCAGAATATTTCCATTATTATATCTAAATTATTTCCTGTGTTAAGTTGTCTGCTCAAGAAACCTCCCGTACCTGTTGTGGATGAGGTTGCATTAAAAATATCCCCTGTTGAATTTTTAAGAGCAAAACCAAAATTATCTAAAAGGAAAAATGAAGAACCAAAAGTTAAATTAAATTCTGTTTCTGTGTTATTTGAAAGAACATTTGCTAGAGGATTTATTTTATAAGTTATTCCTTTTGTAGTATCATTTTCTATTTGAATTACTTCAGACCCCATAGTAATTGTAAAGCTAGTTTGTGTTGGTTTTAATGATGTAGTAACTAAATCAAATCCTGTTTTGAAGAAATTAAAAGTATAGGTTGTATCAGGATCTAAAAAGAATGTTACCAAACCTGCCCCATCTGTTATTCCAGATTCAATTAAATCATCGCTTTTTGTGGCATTAGCAGAAACACCGGTAATAATCTGTTCAGCAACAGTAACTGTTTGAAAGGTTATAAAAAGACCGTCTGCTGTAGGAAGTAAGAATAATGTTTGGTTTGTAGTATCATTTGTTAAAGTGTACATCTGAAGGAAGTTTCTTTGTTCACTAATTGAATTATCATAAATTATTGTAACATTTGTTTGTAATGTTCTGTTTTCTGTATCTACTAAACAAAAATTATAATCTGCATTCTCTGTTACATTTACATGAGATAATGTTTTGAATACTGTTCCACCTCCTATCCAAAAATTCCAGTCAGCACGTATTTGTGCAGTAATGGCTTCTTCTGCCAGGGTTTCATTCTTAAAAGAAACATTAAAATAAGTGGCCGAGGTATTTGTACAAAAAGCATAATTTGTTAAATTTATTAGTTGGTTTTGTGTTACCGAACTTTGTTCATTGCCATTTATAGTAACATTAAAGAAAAATGATTTCGTTTCATTGACTAAAGGAATATCTATTGCCTTGGTAATATTGAAAAAATTCCCTCCAAGATTTGTTATGGCTGCTCCTGTGTGGGTTGTTCCATCATAGATTAATTTAGCACTAGAGGGTGTACTTCCATTTGTGGTAATATTTATCGTAAAAGATTGCGATTCTGTTTCAAATGCAGAGGCATTAAATGTTTGAGAATTTTCCGTAAAGGAAACTACATTGAATGTTCTTGTTAATGATATTGTTCTCATATCACCATCATTAAATGCTTCAATAGACCAATCATGTTCACCAAAATCAAATGTTTTTGTAAAGAAATAATCTACATTATTTATTCCAGAAGAATTTGTTTCATTTAAAACTCCGTCTAAAAATAATGAAACATTAGTAATTCCACTTGAATCTGTAAGACTAGCATTAAAGAATACTGTTTGATTGGTTGTATTAAAATTATCAATAGGAGCATTTAAAGTAATATCAGCACCAAGGGCAAAAGACCCATTAACAAAACCATCTTTTTGAGCATTATATAATGCTAAGATTTCTGCATCTGAAAAACTTCTATTAGAAATAAAAGTTTCATCCATTAAACCATCATAATAATTAGACCCATCTAACCTTCTACCTAAATGAATATCATTACTTGTTATATTTATATCCCCTGTTTGTGCTGTAGAACTTTTGAAAGTTCCGTTGTGATACAAACTAATATGTGTTCCATTAGCAACTGCTACAATATGATTCCATGCACCAACTAAACCAGTTTCAATAAAATCAGTACTTATTAATCCAGTATCATCATCAATGAAAAAAAGAATTGTTCCTCCAGCATCAGTAGCCACAAAAAGTATAAAATCATTACCACTAAATTTAGAAACAAAATCCATATTACCTGGAAGAGATTCTAAATTTACCCATGTAGAAATAGTCATTGAATCTGTGAATGTGAAATCATTACTTAAATTAACAAAATTTTCATCATCTAACTCAAAATCCCAAGCATTACTAATTTGTCCTGTTGCTGTTTGAGTTGTTTCATTCACATTTACTCCATCATTATCTCCTTGTACATCTTCTAAATCTCCAGAGGTTTGTTCAAAATTATAATATGAAATCATATCAACTTCCCAACTTTCTTCCCATCCTGCCCACTCATCAATCCTAACCCCGAAGAAGTTAGGAATCCATTCTACTTTATCTCCTTCTTCAACCTCTGTAAATATTCCAATAGTTAAAATATCATTCTTCTTGAAATCTCCATTAGTTAATTTAATCCATTTCTCTCTTTGCTCTTCGTGGTTTCCAATTACTTGTGATTCATAAATTGCTGTTCCGTTGGCAGAAGTTCCTACTTGAACAGATCTCCAATCGTCAACAAGAATAGTTTCGTATTCTAATTTTTTGAAATCATAATCCCTTTCAAATTTCTTATTATCTTTATTTTTATCGAATAGTTCTAATTCTTTAAGGGCATTATTATAATCTTCATAATTTGTAACTTCAAATTCTGCAACCATTTGATAACCACGAGGAACTAAATAATTTAATGGTGTATTAAGTTGAATCTCTGCAACCGTATCTAATTGAAAGAAAGGAAGACCTAAGACAGAGTTTCTAATCTCAACAGTTTTAGTTTCTTCATTATAACTTTTAACATTATCAAATTCAAAAGCACTTACTGTTCCAATAAGTAATACAACCAATAAAAATGTTAATAATATTTTTTTCATTTTCTTCCTTTAATAAATTTATTTATGATTAAACTTCCAGTAACAGCGAAGATTGAAATAAGAACCCAAGGAATTGTAGCATCAACAGCAAGGCAAGTAAGTTTTGTTCCATCAGATATTGCTGAAGAATTAACACAATTCAATCCTGTCGCAGATCTCAATGTGGTAACATCTGGTTTAATTAGATTCACAGATACCATTCCAACTATGAAAATCATTATGGCCACAATAATAAATATTCCTGCCTGTCCTTGTTTGTTCATTTAAATCTCCTACTTAAAAATACAGTAATGGCTAAGGCGATCATACCAGCAATAAAATAAAAGATTCCCATATCAATTACAACACATGCCGCCTTATCAAAATCGGAAATACTAGAGTTCGTACAATCCATATTCGTTGAGTTTCTTGCATTATCTACAGATGATTTTACTGGATTAGCCATACCGAAAGTTAAGACTATGATTGCTAACATTATCATAAACCCTAAAAATATTGCTTGTCCTTTATTGTTCATTTCTTTTTTCTCCTTCTTTTCCTTATTTTTGGAAAGAATCCACTTGAAACTTTCCCTTTGAATAATTTTAATTGAGAAACTTCTCTAGGATGATCTAATCTAAACTTTCTTTTCTCTACTTGAAAGAAAGGATTAGTTTTACTTTGTCTAAACTTAAATGAAGTTTGAAATGGGGGTATGTCTTTTTTCTTTGGTCTTTTTCCTGTTGGGCGTAGAACATAACTAGCTTGTATGTTTCTATCTGTAAATGATTGTCCTTTTCTGATTGCACGATAAGGTGGTAATCCTCTCGCTATAACCTTTCTTTTCCCAACTTTTAAACCGACTAATACATCCACAGCTTTCTTTTTTCCTAGTTTCTTTATGGCTTTTCTTAACTTAACTTGTCCGGGTGTTAATTTTGGAACTTTTATAATTATTTTTGGTACTCCTATTCGTCTTATTTTTATTTTTCTAGGGATTCTTTGAATTCTTCTCCTTTGTTTTAATATTTGTTTCTGTTTTGTTGTAATTCTTGTAATTATTTTTAACTTTTGTTTCTGTAATTGTTTTGGTTTTAGTAATGGAACTTGTTTAAATAATTGAGATTGTGCCGAAAGTAATTTTAATGCTTGTTTAGAAGATTGTTTTTGTGCCGCCTTTTGTGAAGATGCTAATTTTAATGCTTGTGCTGTTATAACTGCTTGTGGTGCTTTTTGTTTCACAAGTTGTTTTAATTTTCTTCCTTGTTTCTTTATTTGTTTCTGTCTTTGTGCCTTTCCTTTAAAAAATTTCTGGGTTTGTTTTTGTAATTTTTCTTGTAACCGAACTTGTTTTCTTCTGGTCTTAGTTTTCACACCTTTAACTTTCGGAACAAAACCATTTATCTTACTTAATTTGAATATATTTCTTTCTATTAAATCAGCTAAAAGAATTCTAAAATTCTTCTTTTGTAGTGGGGTTTTAAGTTTTCTCCAGATTTCAAGAAGAATTTTTACTTGTTCTTTCGGTGTCTTAGCATTCAATAATCTTCTTTCTAATTTGGCTCTAAGTGCTAACTCTAATTCTAATTCTTCTATTTCTTCTAATGTTTTTTTCTTCTTTTTCTTCTTTTTCTTCAACTTTTGTTTCTGTACTAATATTTGTTTACTTCCTCTCTTCCCTTTTGGAATTGTTTTCTTTAAGATCTTTGCAAGTTGTTTAAATTCTTTCTGTACTTGTACATTTGATTTAAGTCCTGTCTTTCCAAAACCAGCTCCAAAAGAAACAAATCCCACAGTTGTAAAGATTGCTTCATTTACTCCTCCTCTTTCAAATGCCTTTTTAATTTCATTTGCTGCAACCACACTTAATGTTATCCCTCCAGCAATCTCTAATACACTTAGAGTTTTTTGGAATTTAGCATTGTTTGCTAATGCTTTTGGAATAATTCTTCCTGCCGCCCCTTTAATTATTGTAAACCCCTTTCCAACACCAGCACCGACAACCAAATTAACAGCAATTTCTTCTGTTAATCTTGCAATTCCTTTTGCTTGTGGAATTGTGAATAATCTTTTTCCAGTAATATCTCTTAATTGGGCTATTTGTCCTTGAAATTTAGCAACAGCAAAGTTTTTTGTTCCTGCTCCAAGCCCTATAGCTCTTTCAGCTATCCTTTCTATTTCTCCCCCACCTAATTTTAATTCTGGTTGTGCTATTCTAATTTCTCTTCTTAATTTTTCAATTAAACTTGGTGGAAGTTCTACTGTTGATGGTTTCTGTCTAATATCTATTGCCTGTATTGCAATAACTTCATCTGGAGAAAGATTTCTCAATTCTTTAGGTAATGATTGTTGTAATGCTCTTTCTGTTTCTGTTGTTGGAACAGAAGGGGGTCTTGCTAGAGCTTGACTTACTCCTAAGAACTCTGCTGTAGATTTAAAACCCAATTCCCTAGCCCTTAATCCCACAACCTGCCCACGATTAACAGCTTCTTGTAGTTCTGGGTTTTCACGGAGTAACCTACTAAATTCTTTGGCAATATCAGAAGTAACAGCAGTTCTCTTTCCTTCAGCAGCCCTAATTATTTGCTCAAATGCTCTTTGTGTTAATGTTGGTTGTGGTGATGCTTGTTTTGCTACTTCTTTTTGTATTTCTAATAATTCTGTTTGCTTTTGTAATGTTCTTTGAGTTAAGGCCTGTGTTTGTAATGCTTCTATTCTTCTACTTTGTATTCGTCTTTGTAATTGAACCGCTCTTGTCTGTCTTTGTAGTTGTGCTCTAGTTACCATTTTATTTTGGATAAAGTTTTGTTAAATCTATATCTGCACTCTTAGATTTCATTAATTCTTCAACCATCTTTTTAGAAATCTTTTTCTTAGGCAGACTTAAATTTATTTGTTTATTTGCCTTGTTAAAAACGATTATAGCATTAATTTTCTTCGCCATTAGAAACTACATGTAGAATATGTTTTTAAATGTGGTTGTTAATTTTGTTTTAACCAATCTAAATCACTACGAACAGAGATTCCAAAATCAACACCATACGATTCTTTTATCGTTCTCATTATCTGCCTGGCTCTCTTTTTGTCATTAATATCAATAATCCACCTCTCACCTTTTCTCCCAGAACCATCTCTAATTATTACTTCGATAGAATCCATAACCTTCGTTGTATCTGCCCAAGTATGTGTCCATGTTTCTCTCCCACACCTTGAACAAAGGACTTCTTTTTTTTTCATTTAAGACCCTGTAATAACGGCGTAAATGACTATTCCAACTATTATTAAAAGTCCGATACTCATTCCCCACCCAATTTTCTTTTTTAATGTTAATTTATCTCCTTCCATCCTAGCCATAACATATTTTTGTCCATAAGTTTCATTATCTCCGTCTGAACTATAGGGGTTGAGTTTTTTCTTTACCTGGATAACTAAAGGTCTTCCTTTATAGAAAAGAACATCTTCTGATTGAACCGCATGGAAAGTATCATCAATATTATATGTTCCATCTTTAATTGGTTCTCTTGTAAAATCTACATTCTTATTTTCATTGATAACCATTATTGTAGTATATCCTTCCCGCATTTTTCTCTTAGAAACTCTTGCCTTAAAGGGAAGTCTAAACTTTTTAGTTTTCTTTTCTTCCTTTTCTTCTTTAATAGATTCTTTTAATTCTTCAAAGTCTTGTCTTAATCCCATTTAAGATTCTATACCTCCTTCTATCGGATTTTTCTTTTTGAACCACGACTTATTCTCTTTTGGTGGTGCTTTAAGGATATTTGTTGTTTCCCTTCTCTGGACAACAGCTAATTTTATCAACATAGCATCCTTAGATAATGATGTTGATGTTAATATTTCTGCTTTCTTATTAAAATAATCAGCATACCATTTCATATTAGCAACCTCACTACAAAAGAGGGCAAGTTCTTTATATGTTCTTAATGGAAGTCTTGGAATCCCAACTTCTTCTTCTTTTAAATTACCTAACTTTGTCGTATCTTCTGACACTACAACCTTATATAAAAAAGAATGAACACCATGTTTTTCTTCTGGTGCTGGTGCTCCTCCTAATGATTTTAAATATTCTTCTGCCTGTTCTTGTGTCATTTCATCTTCTGCCATTGTTAATTTTCTACAACCATAAATTTAATTGCCCTATAAAAACTAGATGATATTCCCAAAGTAATAAGCAAACCAGAATTAAAATTAGTTAAGTTTACTATATTAATTATTAACAAAGCAATGGCTATCGGAATAAATAAATTAAATGTAACATCAATAGCACCGAGTATAGCAACTAAAACCTTTAAAAATTTATTCATTTTAACTATATAGATCTATTACCTCCTCTTCTGGTTTTTTGAAGATTTCTCTTAGTTCTTGGATAAACTCTACGAGAGTTTTATTCATATATTTACAATAACCTATAATAAATAAGGTTAAAAGTATTAAAACTGTTAGAAGTGTATCTGTTAAAGTCATTTTATATTATTTTCTTTGGTCTGAACCCTCCTATTTGTTTTTGTTCTGGAACATAACCATGTTTTCTTAAATCTTCTATAATATAATTAGCCCTCTCTTGTTCTGTATTAAAATTAGAAATCTTTTCCTTAAATCTTTCGATTACTTTCTTTCTCCATTCCTTGTCTTCCTTTAAATCAGGAAATTCTTTAATCACCCCCTCATGGCTTAATTGTAACCCATCAATAGATGTTTTCTTCGCACCAAATTGTGTATTACAAAAAGAAACATTAGTTCCTTCTATAATTACTAATATCTTTTCACTTCCAAACCCAAATAAAATACTTATCATCCAACCGCCTTCCTAATCTCTCTGATTTCATTCCACATCTCAGCTATCGCTTCTTCTAACGTGTAAACTTCTTCAGAAGAATTATCTTGGATTCTTTTTTCTGATTTTGTTGAAATTTCAACCACAGAGATTTCTTTTTCTTTATCTTTAACCATTTACTACCTCCTGTGCCGCTCTAATACTAAGATATGCTGCAACCCCTAGAATTATTAATGCTATTGCCCATGTTGTAACCATATCTCTAATTCCAACAATTCCATTAAGCATTATATATAATCCTATGAAATATAAACCAAATGTTCCGAAGATTATTACCCAAGGATCTTTAATTGTAAATCCCCAAATAATCAAGGTTGCAGAAATTAAAAGGATTATGATATAGAAACCAAAAAGGTTTATTAATCCTGTTGGGGTTACCTCAAAACCAGCAGATAAGAAACCCCCAAGATCAGTTGTATTACAAACCACTAATTGACTATAAGCTCCATTTCTTGTAAAATTTCCCCTTGTTACATTAAAATCCCAATCAAGTCCTATAGGATCAAAAATCATGGGTTGTTGATCAATTTGGTGGTCTCCTCTATTATCAAAAAGATGAAAAGTACAATCTGTTGTGGTGTTATCAACTCTTAATCCAGTAGAAATATTAAAAACATGTGCGTTAAATAAATGGTTTTCTCCATTTTCAAAAGTGGAAACTTGGGTAAATTCAATTTGAAGACCAACATCAATATTAACATTTGTTTGAACTGCTGGTGAGGGTTGTTGAGCACTAACTAAAGAAATAAAAAATAAAGAGAAGAGAAATACAAATATAAAAAGCTTCTTTCCTTTCTCTTCAAAAATTAAACTCATTTTGTAGGTTTACATCAATCCACTATTCTTTAGGCCTTGTGCTGCAATTCCAATGGCGGATGTTGCGATAGCAAGAGCGAAGAATAGAGTTGTTAATCCTACAAGAGTATCTGCTGCTCCTGTCACATTTCCATCAGCTTGAGCAAGACCAACTTGCTGTGCAACTGTTGGAAGAAGTGCAGTACCTACAAGGATAACTATGAAACCTCCAATTATATTTCCTAACATTATTTATCAACTCCTAAGTCCGAAGTAAAAACTTCTTAAATATTGAAAAAAGAGAAGGTTTATTAATGTGAATGGAAAAATCTACATGTAGATTAAATCATTCATATATAAAAACATAAAAAATGTTTGAAAATTGGGAAGTGATGCTATGGAAGTAGATGAAGAAATTACAAAACTCTCGAAAATTAATTCTGCTGCATTAATTAATATAAGAATAAACAATCTTTGGTTGGAAGTAAACAAGGCTGCTGTTTCTGGAAAATATTCTAAATGGAATTTATATTTAGACAGGGTTTGGTGTGAGTTAGGTGGTGATGTAAAAGAAAAAGAAGAAGATAAACAAAAAAAGGATAAGAAAGAAACAAAAGAGAAGAAAAAAAGTGAAATGGAACAATTTAATGATCTTAATAAAGATGTTTTAGAAAAACTCAAGAACTTACCAACGATAAAAGGATTTAAACAATTTAGTTCAGGAGATAAATCAACTATGTCTGAAATATATAATGTTCTTTTAAAAAAAGAGTTCTTTCTAAGAAGATTACAAAATAAACAAGGAAAAGGAACAGCTTATGAGGAAAGTTGGGATGAATATATACACGGATGACATTTCAATTAACAGATCCCGTAACAAAGGAAAAAATATCTTATGCAATAGATAAAAAAATGATTTCTTTGTTAGATAGTGTAAAAAATTACATTTCTAAACGAGATAAGGATTATGTAATGCTTATGGATGGTTATGAAGGTTCTGGGAAGACAACATTTGCTATACAATGTGGAAAATATGTTGATCCTACATTAAATCTGGATAGAGTTTGTATGGCCCCTGATGAATTTAAATCAGCAATCATTGGTGCAAAAAAAGGGCAGTGTGTTATCTATGACGAAGCTGTTACGGGTTTAACTGCTGGTGCTTCAATTACCAGGGTTGGAAGAATCTTAAAAAGCATGATGATGCAGATGCGACAGAAGAATTTATTTGTTATTGTTATTCTTCCGGTCATTTTTGAATTTAACAAGTATGCCGTATTAAGTAGAGCCAGATTCTTCTTCCATATCTACGAATCAAAAGGTAGGATGGGTTTTTATGTTGGTTTCAATAAAAAATATACCCGTATGACTTATCTGCAAGGTAAAAAGACACATAGTTATAAAATAAGGTCGAGGTTTAATGGTAGGTTCTACGGAAAGTTTGCTTTAGGTGATTCTCAAGAACCTATTTACAGAAAAAAGAAAGAAGATGCCCTTGATGCTATTGGAGATGAAGATGAAGATGGTGGAAGAGGTTATAGATGGAAAGGACAAAGAAATTATGTTATATTTCTCTTAAACAAAGAAGGATGGGGTCAAAAAAAGATAGAAAATAAATTTAAGGAATGGAAAGATTCATTAAACCATTCTCAAATACAGAAAAGTATTACGGAAGTTAAGGAAATTATGGAAAAAATGGAAAAAAACCATTAACCACCCACCACCTTATATATAATTACTTTGTAAGTCAAGATAATTTATTTGATGATGTAGAGGACACCAAAAGGTTCTCTATTAATTAAAGAGGCCTAAAATAATCCAACTTTTTTATAAATCTTAGAAGTATTTTCTAAATCAACATTACATTTCAACATCTTTACTATGTGTTGATTTATTCTTTTCATTAATTTTAAATTCTCTAATTCTTTTAACACAGCATAATGAAATTTTTTATTTATATGATATATCCTACCAAGGATTGAAAAGAGATCCTTCAATTTAAATAATTCATTCTGATATTTATCTTCCAATCTCTTATGAATGCACAAATATATTAATGGTGTTTGTTCTTTCATCATCACCTCAACCAATTTATGGATTAATTATTATGGAAGGATCCCCAAAGGTTTCTTTACATACTTCAAGATTAATAAAATTGTCAAAGCAACTAACTAAAATATTTATGTTGGATGTATATTCTATAATAGCACCGACGAGAAGAACAACAATTACAATTACCATTATTAAATTCAACCAGCTACCACCTGTTAAAAGATTGAACCAGTTTATTGTTCTGTCTGGATTTCTCCAGGGATAAACAACACTCCAACCAAACCAACCCTTTTTCAAATAGACTATATCTCCATTGATAAAAACCCTATCCATTTTACGATGAACGATATACTATTACATAAACAGCAACCAGTTCCCCTCCCATCAATAATATTAACTGCCAAATAGGCATGGGTGTCCATTCCATCTTTACCCCCATTAAATAACCAAGAGCTGTTGCTCCTAAGGCCATTGCAGCAAGAATTACAAAGCCAGGACTAGCTACTACTTCCCAATCAATCATTATCCAATATACCCCCTTCTAACGAATTAAGTTTAATAATTCCTTTATGTATTTTCATATGACACCCACGACAGACCAATAGAATAAACTTCCTTTCATTTCTATATTCTGTATGGTGTAAATCCAATTTTTTTGGGGTGTTCTGGCACACTTCACATTTATTTCCTCTTTCATTAATTATTTTTTCACGAAGAAATTTATATGCTTCTTTTCTTATTCTTGATTTTTCTTTATTATCTTCATGATATTTTTTTGAATATTTTCTCATTTTTTCTCTATAATCTGATTTTTCTTTCCATTTATTAAAAGTTTTCAATATATCTTTGTCGTGTTTTCCCCTCCATCTTCTTTTTTGTTCTCCTACTTTATTTGGATTCTCTTTCTTCCATTTTTTTAATTTTGTATTATTCATCCTATATAACCTCTTTCAAAATTCTCTAAAACATTCTTCTTCTGCATCAACCCCACAAACTGCATGAATGTAAATCCGAAAACACCAACGAGGATTATTGTTACCCACCAAATCTTGTTGAAGTTCATTATGGAAACAATTATTCCTGCAAGGATTCCTATTAACATTATGATTGTAGATCTAACTTGAACTCTCGCCTGTTGTAGCGGAGTAATCTTTTGTATTCCTTCTTTCCATCTACCAATGAATTCTTTATAGGTTAATTCTTTTCCTTCTTTATCTGTCCAGACTTTCATTATAATTGTTGTAACTTATTTAATAGTTGTTCAAATAACCATCTTCCGAATGCTGTTCCGAAGAAAGTTCCTGCTACGAAACCGATTATGAAAGTTATTATTTTTCCTATCATCTTGTTCGTTTAATGTATCAATCACGACACGATTACTTTTTCCTCCTTGTTGATTTACTTGTTTGTTGTTCGTTTTTTAACAATCTTTTTTCTTTTCTTGATTGAATAAACTCCCTTATCAAAATTACAATAATAACAACCAACTTTAATAAAGCAACTGCTATTGGTGCTGATAACGAAAATATTAAAAGATATAATAAAACAACAGGATTAAATATATCTGGTCTTTCTTTTCCAAGTTCAACAGAAGCTTTAGCAATTTCAAAAGCAGAATATCCAATAAAATCAACAAAACGATAAGTTACATCAACAATAATATTTTCATGTCCTTGACTAAATGTTTTTGAAGCATTTAATGCAGACCAATTCAAAACATCCCCCGTAATTTCTACTCCATAATGATATGGAAGTAAAGTAACTATTACTAAAATTAAAATAAAGAATCCAACCAGGCCAAAAATCATACTTGTAACTCCTTTATTATTCATTTTTTAGTTCCTTCTCCATAGATAGTTATCATTGCAGAACCATTCGTTAAGGGATTAATAGACATTCTCCACCAATCAATTTTGAATTGTGTTTCTGCAACAACAATTATTTCTTTCAAATTCTTATTCAACATCTTTTCATATCCTCTAAGTCTAAGACCAAAAAGGTTTCTTATTCCCTGAAAAGCGTCAGTTACTATATCTTTTGTTACAACTCTTGTTATACTAAATTTTTCCATGTTAACCCCCTTACAATCATTTTAAATTCTCCTCAACAAATACTATTGCATCTAAATTTGTTATTTCAGCATTTCCACAGATTCCACAAACATACCCCCACATATTAAACCCAGGATTTAAATTTTCACATTTATCGCAACTCATTTTAAATTATTAAGTTCTTTAATTCCATGAATTTCTTGTGCTACAGAATCGATCCTCTCATGTAAGTTACTATCCTTCTTATCTCTCAAGGTCATCCAATCTATCACATAAGCCCAAGCCATCAGAGAAATGGCTAGGAATAGCCCTATGACTAATCTAAAGGGGCTATCATAGAAGATCATCCATCTCCAGACAGAAACTCCTGCGACAAACAAACCCAACAAAACACCTATTTTTGATATTGTTCTCATTTTAAAATAAACTTCCCATAGCCATTCCCACAATCAATCCCAAACCAAATGCTACTAAACCATAAAGTCCAGCTCCAAATCTTTTACCATGTTGATAATATTCAAATTCTTTTGGTGTCATTTTCTCACCTTCTTGTAAGGATATTTCTTATTTTCTTTTTTTGAGTTCTTCTTGCTTGGTCTTTTTGTTTTGTCTTTCATTGTTTATAATTATAGATCAAGGAAAACATTTTTTCATTGTTCTCTTTTGTTATGTATATCATTTTGTTTATTTTTAACCCCTCTTTCCATTAAATTCTGTTGCATGACCTTTATCATTAAATTCAGAATCTAAGAAATACTTATATCCTTGTTCAATTAATGGACTGATTTTACTATCACAATATAATATATAAATAATATTGATTCTTTTTTTATCAACCCAAGAAGCTTTGGTATTCTGAAAAGAAGTATGACAACTTATTCTCCCCCTAAGATTAGTTGATTGTCCAATATAAAGTATTTTTCCATTACTTTCGGTTAAAATATAGACTCCTGATTTCATCTCAATTTCTTTTGTTAATGGTTCTCCAGGTATGTGATTAAACTTATTTAATCCTGACAATGGTTTTAAATTTAGTTGAATATATTTATCTCTTATTTCCATTTTAAAACCTCCTCTGCCGAATATATAGATCTCCAAGCAGCTCACGAATAGCCCTCATATCTTTTTCAGAAAAGATGTCTGCACTTCCATAATGTTTAATGTAAGTATTGTAATCGTGGCCTAATCTAGTACAAATCTCTGCAATATCGATTCCTAGAGCCTTTAGATACATCCCATGGGTCTTTCTGATGTTATGTGAGGAAAAGTTAGTATAATCCTTAATTCCTAGAGATTTCATCTTGTTCTTCATTAGTTGGTTAAATCCTGGTTGTGTGATTTTGAACAAATATTCATCTGGTTTTTTATCAGAACAAAACTTCTTCATTCTTTTTGAGAATTTAGAGGATAAACTGATTGTTCTTGGCTTTCCAACCTTCTCACCTTTCTTAGCTTTCGTTTTTGTCTTCCAAAGTCTTATGTTATTTCTTTCAAAATCAAAATCAATAGGTCTTGTATGCCTAGCTTCATCAAACCTCGATCCAGTATTGAACATTAATTCATAGAGCATCAGCTGCTTATTCTTCTGAATACCTTTTATGAATTTCTTCCATTCATCCGGATAAAAAAATCTGTTTATATCTTTCATTCTACCACCTCGCAGTTTTTAACAATCTCCCATATCCTTGAATCATTCCCATCAAAATTAGGATAACCTTTGCTCCAACACCAAACCTTTAACTTGATTTTATCAAAACCCTCTATTGTAATATTCACTTCTCTCAACTCTTCAGGAACTTTATCTTGGCAAGATTGGAGTTCTTGTTCTAATTCTGTCCAATCCACAAAACTAAATATTAAGAGAAAAGTAATAACACCAACCATCATTCCAAAAAAGAAGGTATAAAACTTCCAATCTCCCACATCAACTCCTAAATCATAAATTTCCCATTTCAAATCCCTTATTTCTTTATCTTTGTTTTGTTTCATTCTCTCCTCTTGAGTTTTAGGTTCTCCAACCTTTTGAAAATAAAAAATAATCAGTTCCAAATTCAACCTTTTCAAACCTTCTAATTTTTCCCATGTTAATTAAGATATATCTCATCAAGTTTAAATCCAAAGTAAAATGCAAAACCAAAATATAATATTATAAAAATTATTCTTATTAAATTAGAAGTGTTAAAAATTAAAAATCCACCAATAGAAACATATAGTAAAGCCAAAAAGGAAATTATTAATTTATCTTCTTTTTTTCTCATGTTAATTATAAACTATTTAAGTTTGGTTTATTTATAAACTTATTGGTTTTGTTTCTAGTCTAGGTAAATTGTAAACATTCTATTCTAAGGACAACTATGATTTTTCATAACCCACCATTGAAAAAGAACAACAAGACCAATTACAAGAAGAAATCCCATACCAACCGAAACTTCTGAGTGGGTATACAACCAATAAACCCAATTAGGAACATCATGAACTTGTTCTGGAATTATTATTGTTTTCATTTTTTCACCCACCAATCTGTATTCATAAAACTTATCCTGTTCAAAGGAAAAATCTTTCTAACAGCTTTTACAACACCACAATTAGATTTCTTACTTTCATCACATAAATAATAATCATGCCCTCCTAAGATTCCACCCTTCTTTATCTTGAGAAAATATAATTCAATATCTTTCTTAACATATTCGTATTGGTGGTTTCCATCTATATAAACAAAGTCCAGAGAATTGTCTTTAAATAATTTAGAAGCTTCTTCAGAAAACAGATAAACAAATTGAATCTTATCCTTGTATTTTTTTAAGGCTTTAATTGCTATTTCTTTTTTCCTATCTAAAACCTTTTGTGATTCCTCTGGATTTTCTTTATATTCATCATATCCTTTATATTGTTTATATGGGTCTATCAAATATAATTTCTTTATTGGAAGATTCTCTAGCATATCTAAAGCATTCCAACCATCTAATACTCCTATTTCTACTCCGACAAGTTCTTTCTTATTATTTTCTTTAAGGAATCTTGTAAAGGGTCTGGGATTATATAATTCTAAATTCAAACCAAAAGGCATTAAAATCTTCCTCATAATAAATCGTTTCATATTAAAATCCCACCAATCAATTTTGAATTGTGTTTCTGCAACAACAATTATTTCTTTCAAATTCTTATTCAACATCTTTGAATCCGACTAAGTCTGCTATGTTCATTT
>SDBU01002402.1_pt1 | contig 24968 bp, 15 predicted proteins | sample 2277071 | NCBI WGS metagenome assembly SDBU01 (sample SAMN10397929, study PRJNA504765) | marine sediment metagenome | isolation source: marine sediment core GS08_GC12, 126 cmbsf | place: Arctic Ocean: Gakkel Ridge, Loki's castle | collected 2008
AATTGTAATCACAGATACTGACACGGGGGCTACACTTAGCTCATCTGATGTTTCTAGCTTCCTATTAGACCCAGCAAGTTATGGGAATACTGCAGAGTCTAATCCAACAGATCTCCTCGTGGACTTGAATACGGTTGGCTGGTCAGTTGGAACAGATACGGTCACACTTTCTGTCGTAATGACTGGCAACTATGACAATCCATCAAATTACGTGTTTGATATTCAGATAAGGAATCACCACACATCTGTGACAGTATTGGGAGACCTCACTACACCTTACGGTCAAACGACAGCTCTTACCATTGTTATCACTGATACTGATACGGGATTGACATTAACTTCATCTGCTGTTACCAGTTTCACCTTTACCCCAAGTTCATATGGTTCACAGGGTGATCCAAGCCCTTCAGATCTTGATTTCCTTCTTGTTACGAGTGGATGGAGTGTTGCCACTGAAACAGTCACACTGTCAGTAGTCATGTCAGGGAATTACAATAATCCAACCGACTATGATTTCGATATTATCATCCGTAATCACTACACAACAATCACAGTGACTGGTAATCTTGTTACAGCTTATGGAGAAACAACACTGCTGACAATTGTCATTACTGATAGCGATACAGGAACTATTCTGAGTGCATCGGATGTTTCTAGTTTCTTACTTGACCCTGCGAGTTATTCAAATCATACGGAGTCAAACCCATCAGACCTCATCGTCGATTTGGACACAAGCAGTTGGAGTGTTGCAACCGAAACTGTTACGCTCTCACTAGTTATGACTGGTAATTACGATAATCCATCAAATTACATCTTCAATATCCAAATCAGAGATCGTCTTACTTCAATCACAGTCACAGGTAATCTGGAAACCCCATATGGGAACATCACATCACTTACGATAGTAATCACGGACTTGGATTCAGGAACTACCCTGAGTGCTTCAGATGTTTCCAGTTTCACCTTAACCCCAAGTTCATATGGTTCGCAGAGTGACCCAAGTCCTTCAGACCTTGTATACGATTTGGACACAAGTATCTGGTCAATTGGTGGAGAAACCGTGACTCTATCTATTGTGATGACAGATAACTATCAAAATCCGACAAACTATGTATTCACAATCACAATCCGCACTCTTGATACTACACTCTATAATGCTCCCAGCAATCTTCTATTCACTCAAGGATCTGATTTCACTATTGATGTTCATTTTAATGTCAGTGAAGCAGGTCCATATTATGGTGATCCAATTACTGGTGAGGCTGGGCAGTTTGTTGTTACCAGTAGTTTAACACTAACTGGCACAACAGTAAACCATATTGGAGATGGTTTGTACCGAATTGTGATTCCGTGGAGTAACTTTGATGGTCAAGGCACCGATTTCACAATTGATATCGACGTTAATCCTAGTAGTATCGAATATGCTTCTGCTAGTCTTGTGGTTTCATTTCAGTATAGAGAAATAATCAGTGATTTAACAGCAAATCTCTACACCGTTTCAACTCCCTACAATATGGATGTGACCATCCATCTGTACTTTACTGACCGTGATAGCTCAACAGGAATAACAACAGCTATAATCTCTGCAAACTCCACAATTAATTCACAATCGCATGTTGCAGATGGTGATTATCTCGTAGAACTTGATGTTTCATCCTTTGGAATAGGATCCCACGATGTCAATCTTTCCGCAAGTGCTTCAGGTTATGTGGATAAATGGTTGATAATTACCATAGTCGTTACAAAAATCCATACAGATGCTGAACCTACAACAATCCGATTAGAGATACCCTCTGGGAATAGCGAAATTTTCTATATCGAATGGACTGATCTGGATAATGGAGTATCTCTTCAGGCAATTACAGAAAATCACAACTGGACTGGGAATGTTGCTCCCACCTTTACATATCTAGCAGGCGAGGGCAGATACCAGATGACATTTACTACTGATAGTTTGGATACACTTGGAACCTACTTGGTGTGGTTCAGTTTCTCAATAGACGGAAACTATCAAGATGGATACTGTGAAATTCAGGTCGAGATTCGAAGTCATGATACTATTCTCACTTCTGATAGTCCCCCACCCACAGCCCTCAATGCACTGATTAACATCACTATGTACTACTATGATTTTGATGATAAGGTTGGAATCCATGATCTTGTCAATGTTCAAGAATACGTATTCGAGGATGCATCTCCGATTGTATCCAATTTGATTGTGGTAGGTAGTGGTTACTACATTGTGCAGATAGATGCTAGTACAGTTGGACTTGGGCTTCACAACTTCACGGTCTATATCAATTGGACTGGAGCTATTCAACAATACGAGAACAAATTCGTCTTTGTTTCGGTTAGTGTTGTGGGTGTCGATTCTCAGATGACGCTCACTACAGCCTCTGATCCATCCGCCTATAATGAAACCATGACTTACATATTTCTCTATAGTGAAAAGGATAGTGGAATCGGGATAACCAATTCTACGGATCAGGGTTATGGAACCGGTCATGTTCACATCTCTGTAAGTTTTGATGCACCATTTGATTCAGCAAAAGTCACAATATCTGAAGTAGGTTCAGGTTATTATCAGATTGATATTGATACCACAGGATTCGGACAGATTGGTCAGTTCAGTATGACGATTACAATCAATTGGGACCCAGTTGACCCATACTATTCTGATCGTGATGATACTGTTTCAGTCTGGGTTCTTGCAAGAGACACTTTACTCCTCGTTAATCCACCTTCGCCCGTTAGTTATGGTGAAGATGCAACATTCACATTCAGTTGGGAGGATACAGCTCTTAGTAGCAATATCCAAGAGTCTGGTGAAATGGACATCGCAATGAATGTAACATTCGGATATGTACACAATTCAGGAATATTCACAATCACTATTGATACGACCCAATTTGGCGACATGGGTACTTATGTGATGACGCTTGATTTGACTTGGGCTGGGGCTCCATTTTATGCTAACAGGACTTCTCAGATCTCAATTACAGTCCTTGCTCGACAGACCGTTCTTGATTATCCAACACCAAATCCTACATTCTATTCTGATAATGTGACAATCATCATTACTTGGACCGATGTCACCAATGGTGCAAGTGATGGAATTCTTGGTGCTGAAATTCGAGTTTTTGATGAGGGTGCAGAAATTCCTTCTAACGAATATGATGTTCGCAACTTCACAGGTGGTGTCTATGAGATTGAATTTAGCACATCTCGCTTCTCAGCAACCGGTCTTTGGAATATCACAATTGAAGTTAGTAGACCTGAAACATACATCCTCACTAAGTCAACATCACGTTTCTTGGACGTTCGTCAGCGAAATACAATTACTTCATCAGAACCAATCAACACGGTTCCATACTCGTCATCATTCACGGTAATTTTGTACTATCAAGATATCATTACTCTCGATGTTATTGGTAACGATTCGTCACAAGTAACATTCGACATTCTGAATGGTTCAAGCTGGATCTACACTATTGTGTGGAACCCATCAATGGAGTACTATGAATTAACAGTGCAGACCTCAAACCAGCCACTAACTATAGGTTCGGTCTATTCACTCCATGTCAATATGAGTTATGGAATATTTAGTCCATTCTACAAACACGACGATGCGTACATTTCATTTGAAATTAGAAGTCGTGCTTCATCATTGGAAAGACAACTTGCGCCAATTCCAACACCATACTTGGACAATGTTACATTCACCATTTACTTCAGTGACGCAGATGATCTGTCACCAATTACTAGTGCAGACATCTACATCTTCAAGGGACCCACTCAACTCACATTAGGTACTGAGTATTTCTTTGAACATCTTGGCGTAGGAGTGTACGAGATTATTGTACGATCTACTGCTTTAGATGATCTTGGAGTGACCGCAATCACAGTTCAAGCAAACTGGACTGGAGGGTCTCCATTCCATGATGATGTAGAATTGGACATCAATCTCACAGTTACTGAAAGGACAACAAATGTGGAGATAGTTACACCACCAGTTCAAACTAACTACCTAGAAAATGTAACATTCGTTATTTCGTTTATTGACCATGGAACCGGATTAGAAATAGCAGCAACAAAAGATCTTGTCGAGATCTATAATGGTGCAGTATTGCTAACACCAGCCCAATTTTCAATGACTCAAATAACTGCATATACCTACGAAATCAGTATCAACTCGACTGTCCTGAGTGCTGAATTAGTCACTAACAGAATCATAACCGTACATATCGACTGGCCGTATAGTCCGATTTTCTACAAGGATGATTCAACATCAACTAGTGCGACGACAATTGCGAGGAGCACATATGTTTCAGTTGACAGACCAGGTAACACTCCTTATGGTGAGAATGCTACATTCACCTTCTCCTTTATTGACTCAACGACACTACCTGAAGTCTTAGTGGAATCTTCGATCGATATGATCACATTCAATCTCAACGAAACTCCAAGTCTAAGTTATAATGCTGTAACTCGCTTGTTCACAGTGTCCTTCAATACATCACAATTCGGTGATGTGGGCCTTGCTGCGTTTTACATCAATGTAACTTGGGCAGGCTCACCCTACTATTCCAATAAAACACTACAACTTGTATATGTCACAGTCACAATGAGACAGACACAAGTCTATTTCGAAGCACCAGCTCCAACTCCATACGGTGATGTTGTTGCATTTGATGTTTCATACCTTGATATTAGTGGAGCATCAGAGGTTGGAATTTCAGATGGAACCTTGAAAATATACTATTTCGTCACCGATTCTTGGATCATTGTACCTGGAGTCAACTATATCCTTACACCAGATGGTTCAGGTAATTTTGAGATTCAATTCTCTACGGACTTCTTCTCTGAACCAGGACTCTATAATCTCAATGTAAGCCTAGTATACACTGGAGGGTACTTCAGGAATGATGCTTCAGCTGCTAGGACTCTCAATGTCAGGTACAGAACAACAATTCTATCCGCAAATCCAGTGGGTCAGATAGGTTATGAAACCACACTTGAGATTACGTTATTCTATCAAGATATTCTGACACTTGCGGATATTGACGATACTTTCACAACTTTCACAATTCTGAATGATACAGGAACACCATGGGTCTATACTATCACATGGCAACCAGCTTCAAGCACTTACTTGTTAGAAATCACAACAGTTGGACAAGCTACCCTCATCCTAGGTGATCATGCACTCTGGATCAATATGAGTTATGCAAATCAAGATCCATTCTATAGATGGGACTATGTCTACGTTGAGTTTACAATTAGAACACGAACTTCAGCACTAGATCTCCAGGAAGCAGCAATTCCAGCTCCATTCCAAGAGAACATTAGCTTTGTAGTATATTACTGGGATGCAGATGTTACTCAAAGCATAGCAGGAGCCACATTCATCATTGAGGAATCAGGAGTAGGTATTCTCACTCTAAACAGCGATTACTTTGTAGTTGATGGAGCAGCAGGGGTCTACACAATCTTAATCGATTCAACCGTGCTAGGAGGCTTAAACACTTACAGCATAAGTGTTACAGCAGTCTGGCCGGGTGGTGCACCATATCATAACAATGCTCAACGAGATGTTTCGGTGACCACTATCCAAAGAACAGCAACTGTCGATATATTAGAGCCTGCGAATCAACCAAGATACCTTGACAATGTTGTCTTCACATTCGCATACATTGACCTAATCAATGGAGCACAGATTGGTATCACATCGACGGATGTTAGTATTTATGCAGATGGAACTTTTCTAACCGGTGGAATTGATTATGTACTAACCCCTGATGGTTCAGCATTCATAGTCACAATCAACTCGACTGTACTTTCTGCAACTCTCGTTAGTGACTTCAATGTGACAGTATATGTGACGTGGGATGGTTCTAGTCCATTCTATACAAACGATGGCACATCAATGAAGGTTTCCACAACTGAACGTATCATCCTCGTAGAACCACAACAGATTGAAACAACACCAGTTCATGATTGGATGAACATAACATTCTTCCTGATTGATGAAGATAATGATAATCCAGTTTCGGGAGCAATAATTGTATTCAGCTGTGTCAATCCAGCACGGACACTTAATGAAGGTGCTGAATACACTCTAGTTGAATATGCTCCAGGAAAATATCTCATCTCAATTAACACAGATGCTCTTGTCTTCGCACCAGGAGATTTAGGCGATTTCATCTTTGAACTTGAAGTCCAATGGAATCCAAGTAATTCACCCTACTATAAGAACAAATCACCAATAAGTCTAACAGGTTCGGTCGATCTCATCTGGACAAACATTGTATCAGGGGTACCAACTCCAGCTTCAGTTAGGATTACTGACAATGTTTCAATAGTGATAACAGTTACAGACCTTGACCATGGTCAGGGTGTTTCATTACCAATCAATCAAATCTTTGTAACCTACTATGGAACAGCAATCACCCCAAGTGTAATGACTATCACCTATCTAGGTTCAGGCGATTATTCCATAGAATTTAGCACTATCGACCTCAACGACTTTGTCAGTCAGACTATGAATATCACTATTGATTACTATCCGTACACAGCAATGATTGTCAATCCATCATTCACGGTGACTAGAATTGATACGACTCTCACACCACTAGTGACCGAGATAACTCTGAATTGGACAGAGTCAGCATATGTAGAAGTAGATTACGAGAATCTTCTGAATCTCAATCTTACATCAGGAGCATCATTGAACTGGACATATGGAGCAGCATCAGGAGCCTTCACTGAAATTGGAACTACTGGAACCTATTATGCATGGGTCAATAGTTCATTTGCAGACGCAGGTACTGGAGTTGTAACAATTCGTGCAATTAAGGACAAGTATCAGTATAGAACTATAACAGTCACACTCATTGTTCTATCATTACGAAGTGAGCTAATAATCGAAACACCAGACGCTGTATTTACTCACTATAGAGGAGATCCTATCAATGTTACCGTTTACCTGACGGATGTGCACAATGGAGGAATTCCAATCTATACGGGTGTTACCAATGTTTCAATGATATTCGAAGGCGTAACATATTATTTGACACAAAATGTAACCGATTCAAGTTACTGGTACACAACACTTCCAACCAGTGCTACAGATGAATTAGATCCAGGTCTTATCTATTCTGCACGAATTATCGCAGACTCTGTAAACTATGACCCTGCAAGTTCGGTGTTCAAGATTGATCTACTAGCTACTGCAACAACTATTCATCTTGTAGATATAGAAGATAATAGATTGGATGTTGTTTACAATGAAGTGATCACTTTCTATCTAAATTACACTGAATCGGTTTCTGGGTTTACCATTGATAACGGTACAATAAGGTGGTTTGATCAATCAGCTAATATCAATGAAACATTCACATTCAATCCACTTTCTGGTTTATGGGAGCTGGAATTCAACACCTCTAAGTTGTCATATGGAACATGGGGAGTTACATTTGACGGCATACCAGCTGAAAGTGATCTAGCAGAAGATAGAGTAGACTTTGCAATAACAGTTAAGAAAATCACAACAGAAGTCATCAGTCCAATCCCAGATCAAATATATTGGGGCTGGGTTGGGAATATAACATTCTTCTATAATGACACATATTTCATCACTGGTATTGATAATGCAACAGCAGAATACAGTTGGGGACCCTTCAGTGGGAATGCAGTAGATCTTGGAAATGGATACTATTCGGTTTTAATCAATACAACATACCTAGATTCAGGTGTTAGATACACGGTTACGATCGATTTCACCAAACCCAACTATCAGGTTAGTGCTGGTAGTATCTCGCTCTACATCGATGAGGTGCCAACTGAAGTTCAACTTTCGACACCCAGTGATAATCAGATAGAGGATGAGATTGATGAGTTGAAATTGCCATTTGGCGATTCCATTCTGATTAGTTTCTTCTATAATGATACTGATGATTCTGATGGATATGTGGGAGGACTATCGGGTGCAACAATTACAGCAACAATATTCGGTGGAGGATTAGCGACAAGTATCAACTTTGATGTGGTGGATCTCGGAAATGGAACATACTATTTCATCTTTGATTCAACAGCTACCGAGTTATTCGAACTCCAGTCAGGTATACCACAGTCTCTACCTGGCACACCATTCTATATCAGATTAGAAATCATACTCGAACATAGAGAGAGCTATACTGCACAAAATGTAATCCCTCTAAGTATTGAAATAATTGATAGACCCACTACCCTTGTATTCGATTCGGACATCGTTGCAGATGGTTCAATAACGATGTACTATGGAGATATCATTGAAATCCTCGTGAGATTCGACGAGAGTTGGATAGATGTTTCAGGTAATGGAATCACAAATGCAATGTTCAACGCAACACCTAGCAATCCTGAAACTAGAGTTCAAGTAAATACTGAAGCAACATCGGAACCAGGTGTTTATCTTCTTACAATTCAAGTCGATGCCCAACTCATTATGGTAGGTTATGGTACTGCATATGAGCAGATTACCATAGTTCTTAGTCTTGATAACTATGAACAACAGAAACTTGAATTGTCAGTAAGGATTGATCTTACAGATGAACAAGAAACGATGAACACTGTAATTTCCTATGCAACACCGTCGTTCTTACTATTAATCCTCGCAGCAGTCTTATGGACCAGACACTTCAGTATTCCAAAACGACTAAGACAGATCAACGGTCAAATTAAAGCACTCAAGAAAGGTAAGATTCCAAAACCAGTTGAAGACAGTAAGAGCAGACAAGAACTTGTCGCGGAACTATTCAATGATACATTCCAGAAGCTTGAAATTACGCGTCAAGCAATAGACATGCCTGACGTTGCTGTACCTATTAAGGTTCCAGAGATCAGGGAACTCCTGATTCAGCTGTCAATACTGACACATCTTAGCCCAGAAGAACTTGATGAGTTCAATGCAGACATCTCCAAGATGAAGATGAGCGAACAAGCTGCATTCGTTAAAGAGGTCATTAACCAAGAAGCAATCCGAGCTGCTCGTGCGAAAGGAATTACAATTGAAGAGGTTCTTGAGCAACTTGCTGCAGAAGCATCTGGAAAGATTTCTGCTACGGATGAAATCGAGGAAGCTAAGATCATTCTTGACGAACCAGTTGAAGAGCGGGTATTCCTTGACAAAGATGAATTACCGACTGAAGAACCGGAACCAATAATCGAAACACCGAGTGATGAGGCAATAATTCCGACTGAGAAACTTAGTCAATTTGAGATAGACGAGCTAAAAGCAGATCTCATCAAGAAAGGTGTGCCTATTCATGAGATTGATACAATCATTGAGCAGGCCGGTCAGCTATCTCGAGATCTGGTTGAAGAGCTCATCAAAAGTCTAGGACTGAAGGATTAGGAAAAACAAGAAGCATCAACAGTATGTCAACAGTATGTGTGCTAGTCACGATTGGCTAGCACCTGCTCATTTTTTTCTGAGAGATAATTACGATAGCTTAGAAATCGGTAATTCTTTCGATCTTTCAAATCAGATAACAGATCAAGAAGGCCATTCATACGGTAATCTGAAGGGTGCATCGCAATTTGAAGAGAACCTCCTAGTTCTATCTCAAAAATGGATGATTCAGTATTTATTGTACGATGTCCTTGACTAATTATTCGTTCAGCAGTAGAGAAAATTCTGGAATCAGAAAATCGATGAATATTGTTGTTCTCAACTCCGTAAACTAATCCCACTTCTTTGACTGTTTTAATTATACGAGGAGGAGCTTCCCATAGAGGTGGAACAAACCCAAGAGGTTTCTTACCAAAACTAGTCTGCATTAGAGAGATACCATCGCGTAGTCTTGACTTTGCCTTCGCGGTGGTTAGACTTGAGAATTCATTCATAGCACCAGATTTAGTGAAATGTGTGTATCCATGTAAAGAAGTTTCCAAGTCAAGTGAAACCAAGAATTCAGTGAACATCGCTTCTTTTTGAAATGTGTTAGCCTTCTTCATACCATAGAAGGGAGTTACTAACAAAGTGTAGTCGGTTATGCCCATATCTGCAAGCAAGTCATTTGTTTTTACAATGTCATCCTCAAATATTGGAGTAATATCGTGCAAGGATAGAAGTACAGTCCTATCCTCTACAGATTCAACCGTTGCCCGAAACTTAGACATTCTTGGATATCACACCCCAAGACTGATGTTCGGTTCCTGTTTCATCGAGGTAGCATTATGCAAATCTCGGAAGATTTGCGAAAACGTCTTACAATCTCTCCAGCAGGCGTTTTGTGTCTCCGTGTAACTCGCGGCGACTGTGGAATCAGTCATTACTTGGCTCTCGTAATGAATCGAATCCACATCATTCTGTCCAGTCTGGACTATATAAGCACCTGTCCAACTTTGTCCAGGATTCAAGTAACTGTTTTCAACTCCCTTCTTCACAATACATCACCAACCAAAATGTACACTCTACAATCCTATACAACATTCCCCTTGAAAACCTCTGCGGATTTCAGAATTAGGATGGTCGACCCCATTGTTTGAATGCGAGCTCAATATCTTTGTCAGTAATTGTCTTTCGTCCTGTGTGAACTGTAATCTCAAACGCTCTACGAGCAATATAATCGCCTACTTCTTCAAGTATCTGAGCAAGTCGCTCTGCGCCCTTATCGCTTACACGCCCGGCCCCGGCTTTTCTAATGAGTTTGTCAATTGGTGCTACTGGAATAATTCTGTCTTTTCGTGATCTAGGCAATATGTCTCACACTCCATTGGCCTAATACAGGCCGTATACAGGCGTTTCAAGTATTAAGTCGTTTAAGAACTTTGTATTACAGGAAAGGGTTTGCCAGAGCATTAAAAATAGGTCAAAAGCCGTTTTAACCAGTAATCGAGAGCAGAAAGGACCCTATAATCGAGTTCTAATTCGTTTTCTTTCGAAGTATAATGACCTTAGCATTTTGTAGCTCGTTCTTCAGGATTTTCGAATCCATCTTTTCTTCCGCACAGAGTGTATCTTCAAGCTTTGCTGCAAGAGCAGGATAATTCGGAGCAAGGTCACAACACGCAAGACCTTCTCTCGCAAATTCGTAAGTTCCAATCTTATGAGCCATGCGCTCAATATCCACCTTATCATCCCCAGCTAGAGGTCTCAAGATTGGAAAATCAGAAACTGCTTGATCAAGTACGCGCATATTCGCAGTGGTCTGAGAGGCTTGTTCTCCGATTATCTCACCAGTGACAATTGCATCAGCCTTCTCAATGATAGCAATCTCACGAGCTATCTTCATCATATTTCGCTTACAGAAGATGCATGTCATCCTCACAGGGCCCTTATCGATTGCTTCTTCCAAGTCAGGCCAATGTGGAACGATGTACATCTTGACTCTGTAACCGTAGATGTAGTTAGCTAGAAGTTGAGCTTGCTTGATAGCAACGTCCATACACTTCTCATCCGAATGTGGAGAATTGTCATAGTAGACAAAGACCGGAACAGTACCACGCTTCATTACCTTGAAAGCTGCAATGGGAGAGTCCAATCCAGTGGAAATCGTACAGACCACTTTCCCTTGTGTGCCGGTGGGCATTCCACCAACGCCCTTTATGGTTTCAGTAAAAATGTATGAGCGTTCATCACGAACCTCAATGTAAATAGACTGCTCAGGATTTTTCAGGTCAACAGAGAGCTCCAACTCTGGATGTCCCTCAAGGAGGCGCTCACCCAAGAGACCTCTCATTTCTTGACTATTGTACTCGTGGTTTCCATATCTTCGTCCACCAACAGCGAAGGATCTTCCCTTCACGAATCCTGTGAGTGCAAGTTTTTCACCTACATCAAGAATATCTTTCAGGTCTGCTGATGTTTCAACAACAGGTGAAGTCGAAACAACTCCAAAGACGTTAGAAGCAACTTGTGCGGCGTCCTTTGCAGCCTTGGTTACTATGAAGATACGACCGTATTCAATGCGAACTTTATCGAAAGCAACTTCATGTTCCTTGAGTGCAGAGCGAATATGATCAGCCAGCATTTTCGTCATTCGGCGACGTGTCTGCTTCGATTTGATTGCAATCTCTCCGAAACGGATAAGAACAGACGAATACTCAACTGGCAATAAAATCACCTAATAGATACACGCGTTCTTAGGAATGTTTAAGAACTTAGTCAAGTGCCCCTTCATTAGAACTCGTAAGGAGGTAGGCTGAAGACAATGATTTCTGTTATGTTAACCAATTCATCATTCATTGGCTTGATACTATCTCTAGAGAGCGAGTGAAAGCTAACTTTTTCAGGATATTCTCACATGTTGAGGAAATCATGTTGAAATCGAGAATGATGGTCATTACACGATTTGTGGTTCAGCACCTTCCCGGGTAGGAGAGTGATACCTATGGTCGAGATTACAATTAACAAATTCAAAGATGTGGATATTCGAAAATTATCTGATTTCATATTTGGTACAAGACAAGCATCGGTTTTTCATGATACTAGCAGAACTATCGTGGAAATTGAGAGTGCACTCCAGGAACTAGAAAGCGATGACAATCAGATTGTAATGATTGCCTCAAGTGACGGAGAAGTCTTAGGCGTCTTGAGAGTATACGTTGGGTTTCCAGAGATGGCTTTCATCGACACGTGGCACCCAATTATTGGACAGGGTGTAACAGATGAAAGGATTGCTACTGAATTGATTCAATCCTGTAAAATGTATATCAAAGAGCAAGGGCTCAATAGATTGGAGGCACTTCTAAGTCCAATAAATGACCAATACTCTGAAGCTCGAACTCAATACAGGACGTGGTATGAAAGTGTTGACTTCCACAAGGCTACTGAAGAAACATTCATGCAAGTAGATTTAGAGAATCTTTCGTTACCTTCGACACAATCAGTACTTCCTGAAGGATTCCTCTATGATGATATCGATAATGTTGTGAACGAAGATATAGAGAGTCCATTCTTCGAATCCTTTAGCAACAGCAAGGACAGGCTGTTTCTGGACATTACAAAATCTCAGCGGATCGTTTCTTTCAACTACTGGTTTAGTAGACAACGACCATTTCACAAAGCTTCAACCCTCGTAATGAAGGATGGAGAAGTAATTGGTTTCAATGTTGTTCGACCTGATAATGAGAGTGTGGAAATTGGACCAGTCGGTGTCATTCCAAAGTATAGACGACAAGGAATAATGAAAGCTGTGCTTCATGAATCGATCAGAAGACTTCAGGAAGATGGGGTGAAGATTGCTCAATTAGAAGCTGATGTCAGTAATGAACCAGCAATAAATCTCTACAAAATGTTTGGTTTTGAACAAGTTCACACCCAAGAGTACTATGCATGGAAGGTGGAATAAATGGCTGATATTAGTCATCACCGAGGGAAAGATTTGGATAGTTAGAGTATTACTAGTAGTCAAGACATGTCACAAATAGTTGGAGAATGTGTGATATAAATATTTAGAAGTCGAGCATTCATCTCTGCCCAAGCGTTCATATGACCATTCTGTAATCCTCGCGATGTTAACCATGAAGATTATCGGAGTCGATGTTGGAGGAACCTTCACAGACGTGATTCTAACAGATTCAACAACTGGCCAACAATATGTAAACAAAGTACCATCGACTCCAGGGAATCAGGAACTTGCTGTTATGCAAGGAATAGAGAGCCTATTGAGAAACCATAATCTAAGAGAAGAAGATGTTTCGCTTGTTGTTCATGGAACCACAGTTGCAACTAATGCAATGCTAGAGCGAAAGGGAGCAAAGGTAGTTCTAATTTCAACTGAGGGACTAGAGGACATTCTCGAGATAGGAAGACAACATCGAGAAGATATCTATTCACTATCAGCATCTAGACCAGAACCTCTAGTAGACCGCGAAAACCGAATAGGCGTTAAAGAAAGACTTGATTCAGAAGGAGTCCCGATTCTTGATTTGAACAACGAAAGCATTGACGATGTGGTAAAGTTAGTATTAGAAAGGAATCCTCAATCAGTTGCAATTTCACTTCTCTTTTCCTTCAGAAATCCGTCCCATGAAAAAATTCTGAAGAAGAAACTCGATGAAAAATCTGATGCATACATCGTAGCATCATCTGATGTACTTCCAGAATTTCGCGAGTTCGAACGAACATCAACAACTGTATTGGAAGCGTATCTAGGACCTCTCGTAGTAGGATACCTAGAACGTCTCGATAATTCGCTTAGGTCACTGCTGGTAAATAGCATTCTAACAGTCATGCAGTCAAACGGAGGAACAATGCTTGCAACTCATGCCCGAGGTAAGGCGATTGGTCTTGCTATCTCTGGATTAGCGGGAGGTGTCATCGGAGGTTGGCAGATTGCAAAGCAATGTGATGTTGAGCGGGCAATCACACTTGACATGGGGGGAACAAGTTGTGATATCAGTGCAATAATTGGTGATGTAATTATCAAACCGGACAATGATGTTGCAGGGCTTCCTCTCCGTATGCCTTCTGTTGATGTAAAGACAATTGGAGCAGGTGGAGGAAGTATTGCATGGGTCGATGATGCTGGAATATTACATGTTGGACCGCAGAGTGCAGGTGCGGTTCCGGGTCCAGTATCGTATAACAAAGGTGGAACTGAAGCAACTGTAACTGACGCTAATCTGGTAATAGGACGATTAAATCCAGAGTACTTTCTTGGAGGGAAAGTCAAGCTCGATTTTGACCTTGCTAGAAAATCTGTGTTAAAAATTGCTTCAATTCTCGATATGACATTAAAGGAAGCAGCACTAGGGATAATTCGGATCTCAACAGCAAATATAGTCCAAGCAATTAAAGAAGTCACTGTTGAGCGTGGGAGTGATCCACGACAATTCGTACTCGTTCCCTTTGGAGGAGCAGGAGCCACTCAAGCAGTGGATATTGCGGAACTACTTAGCATCGATTTAATTATCGTGCCACCACATCCTGGAATAACCTCAGCATTAGGGCTCATTTGTACAAATCTTCGAGTTGACCTGATGAGAACAATTCTAACTGAAGCAGTTGTTGCAAATGAAGAAAATTTAGTGAGCACATTCAAGGAGCTCTCATCCGATGCTAAGAGTAGATTGGATGAACAAGGTGTATCAACTGGTGAGATTCAGTTTACTTGGAAAATAGATATGCGATATAGTGGTCAGTCCCATGAACTATCAATCACCCTTATGCAGGATACAAATGACTTCACATCAGCATCAATCATGGCATTCGAGCATCTTCACAAGGAATCCTTTGGATACGAATTGGAAGGTAGAAAGGTTGAATGGGTTACAGCAAGAGTTGTTGCCCAATCTAGCTCAAAGGAATATGAAGCATACAAGCATCCCATCACCTCAGATTCCGCACCTATTGGAGAGCGTATGGTTTTACTGCCTGATGGAGAAACTGCCATAGCTAATGTTTACCGCAGAGAGAATCTTGGTGTTGGACAGCTAATTGTGGGACCTTCAATTATAGAACAGATAGACACTACCACCTACATTGCACCAGAATGGACCGCTGAACAACGAGTAGATGGCACGCTATGGGTGAGGAGGAGAAATCGATGATTGAAGACCCCATTACATTTGAGGTCTTGAAGAATGCCCTCATATCATCTGCTAGAGAGATGAGCCAAGCCCTGAGAAGAACTGCCTTTAGCCCCAATATTAAGGAACGAAGAGATTGTAGTTGCGCAGTTTTTGACAGTGATGGTAACTTGGTAGCACAATCCAAGGACATACCAGTGCATCTTGGAGCGATGCCCCTTTCAGTGAGGGCGTGTATCGAAAATCTTGGAGATGAATTGACTGAGGGAACAATGGCTCTTGTTAACGACCCGTATTCAGGAGGATCACATCTGCCGGACCTGACCTTGGTAGCGCCCCTTTACAGTAAAGGAGAGAGGGTTGCGTTCACTGCAAATCGAGCGCATCATGCAGATATTGGTGGCATTAGTCCGGGATCTATGCCGGGTCTTTCAATATCAATCCATGAAGAGGGAATAATCATCACACCAAGAATAGTTGTCACAGAAGGACTTCTTCAGCGAGATTCAATCACAGATCTTCTGAAAGCGACTCGAACTCCTGATGAGAGACTCGGAGACCTCTCTGCACAAGTTGCAGCAAATAATGTCGGAATGAAACGACTCGCTCAAGTTGCGGATAATTACGGATGGGATGTTCTTCTAAGGACCTTTGGAGATCTCCGACAATATTCTGCACAAATGATGAGTTCAGCACTTAGTAACTATAATGGAAGATATGGAGAATTCACTGATTATATGGAAAGTGACGGAGCTGGAACATGGGACATACCTATCTCGGTAGCAGTTAGTATTCAGGATGGTAGGGCGAATGTTGACTTCACGGGAACGTCACTACAAGTCCAAGGGAATATCAATTGCCCATTAGCATCTACACTTTCAGCAGTCTATTATGTTTTCATTATCCTCTTCGGTAGAGATGTACCAACGAATGAAGGATGTTGGAGTATAATCGATATAGATGTCGAAGAGAAGTCTTTACTTAATCCAAGTTATCCATCACCGGTTTCTGCAGGAAATGTAGAAACTTCACAGAGAATTGTTGATGCTACTCTTGGAGCCCTTGCATCAATAGTTCCAGATCTCATTCCTGCAGCGAGTCAAGGTACAATGAATAATCTCACTATTGGAGGAATTGACCCGAGGACCAATAAACAATTTTCATTCTATGAAACCATTGGCGGTGGCGCAGGTGCAAGCCGTGGAAACAATGGTACTAGTGGCATTCATACTCATATGACGAACACGTTAAACACACCAATAGAATCCTTAGAGTCAGAATATCCTCTTCGTGTCAGACGTTACTCAATTAATAGAAATACTGGAGGAGTAGGTAGATGGAGGGGAGGGGATGGAATCATTCGCGAGATTGAACTATTGGCAGAAACATGTACGGTTTCAATTCAATCAGAGAGAAGGTCACTTCAACCCTGGGGGTTCGCAGATGGTCTTAATGGAAAATCTGGTAGCAACTCAATCATCTACGAGGGTAGTATACATCCACTTCAGGCAAAGTCCACAGTAGTTACACCAAAAGGGGCAGTGATACGAATAAAAACTCCAGGAGGAGGAGGGTATGGGTCTCCTCCCACTGTGGAGAAATAAATTGAATCTAAACGGCGATAGATACGGTACCATTGACTGCATTAATCTTCAATGTCTGAGTTTTTGCCCCAGCAGTAATCTTAACGTAGTAGATAGGTACGTAGTATCCTTCAAGCTTTTTGAATGTTAGAGAATGAGTAGTAATCCGCTTTGCTCCAGAGGGTTTCTGCCCAGCCATTTTAGTAACAGCTTTTACAACTTTCTCAATGGAATTGAATTTTCCAGAGCCAATTTTGTTCTTACGAACCCAAGCAGGAGATGCGCCCTTCTTTCCAGGTCCTTTGAGAAGTTTTTCAAGTGCTCGAGCAGGACCACCAGTCTTTCCATCAAGAATCATACCATCTTTCCTTTTTATCACGAAGAGTTCTACAATATCAATCTCAATTGTATGAAAATCACCTTTCTTCTTGGGGGTAACAACTTCCTTACCCACCAAAGTACCTTTCACTTGTTCATTGACACCAATTTCTTGGTCTCTCACACGAAGGAACTTCAGATCGAGTACAGCATCATATGAGCAGTAAAAGTCGTACTTTATTGTGGGTTTTCCAATTTTTACGGCACTTGGACTAACTCCCAAGATTTCCGCTCCATCAGCACCTGCAATTTTCTTTGCTTTTTCTGGTTTTACTTTAGTTCCAAAGTAGAAAAGTTTCTTCTTCTTACTGTCAACCTTCAGTTTTGTATGTGCACCAGTCACCTTGAACATAGATGGTGATAGTGCTGACTTCTTCTTCTTCTTCTTCTTCTTCTTCTTGGCCATATTGCCATCTCCAATCAAACACAGGTATTCGAGCTATAAGTTCTCTTTGGCCGCCTCAAGTTGTACAGCTAATGAGCGAAAGATACTCTAATCGGGTTTCCACTTTCAAATATTCTAGCAAATCCGACACGTTCGAATTGAAGAAAAGTTCCAACAGGTAAGGTTCTCAATCCGGGTTCAGCAAACCCCATTACTCGAGTACCATCAATCAGTGCAAGTTCAACGGAAACAGATCCTTCCTGAGGAATCCAATGAATAATCGGTCCTCCAACGTTCCGAACCTCATTTACATCGATGCTGTGGAATTTTGCTTGAGGTAGTTTTTTGTGTTCCAGAGTGAAATTTGCTAGATCTTTCAAACGGAACAAACTTCCAGATTTCAGTCTATCCAAATCTGATGCTTGGATACCAATCTGTAGTTTCCCATTATCATAATGAAGTGGTATCTTTCTCACACCACGTTCTGGAAAGTCAGGATGTACCGGTAGTTCTGCATGGTCCCGATTCAAATCCAGAGTTTCAAGCCAGACAGGATCTTGTACAAAGAAAGCACGGGGCGCTTCTGAATCTCTTAACTTTCTATTTTCGGCATAAACAGACTTCATCGAGATTGAAATATCAACTAAACTTAGACCCAAATCGAGCATTACCTTTCTAATAGCATCAGGGTCAATTCCACGTTTTTGTAAAGACTGCATACTCCATGTGCGTGGGTCATCCCAGCCATAATATGTTCCCTCACGAACTTCTTTACCGGATTTACTTTTACTGAGCGTCGCATCCTGAAATTTGAGACGACCATAGTACATCAACTCAGGTTGAGGCCAATCATAGATACTCCAGATGTGTTGCTCAATCTTTCCCTCTTTTACTAGGTCTTTACCTCTTATGATATGAGAGATACCAAGCTCATGGTCATCAATTCCCCAAGAATATTCCAATAATGGCCAAACCCGATATTTCGATCCAACTCGGGGATGGTCGGTTTCGGATATTCGAAGAATAACATGATCCCTCTTTGCAGGGTCTGGGTCGTCCATCCCGGTCTTCAGACGTACTGCTGCTTTCTTCTCCTCGTAAGTACCATCCAGCATCTTTTCCCAACGAGCAAGGTTCTCTGTTTTATCGAGATTTCTGCATGCACAGGGTATTCCTTTTACCTTGTGCTCGGTTCTCCAAACTCCAGCATCACAATCACAAACATACGCTTCACCTTTCTTGATGAGATCAACAGCGTACTTGTAGAATAAGGGTAATCTATCAGATTTGTAAATGGTTTTATGACACTTAACTCCAAGATAGTCTAGACTTTCAGGAATCAAGTCAAAAGCCTCAAGATCCACAACTTTCTCTGCAGAACCAATAGTATCATCAAAAACTAAGATGAGGGTTCCATCGTATCTCTTAACATAGTAATCGTTGAGCACCACCATCCTTGCGTTACCAATATGTAAAGGTCCTGAAGGAAAAGGTGCAAGACGCATCACAACTTTTGACCACTTGTCTAAATTAGGTAGTTCAGCGAGTTCCTTTTTCTCATCAGTATCAACTACATCAGGTCGTTCTAGAAGTTCTGGAGCAATTTTTTTCAATTCTGAGATTTGATCCTCAATAGAGATCTTTCCTATTTCAGTTACAAGCTTTTGGACAATCTCCTTTACTTCACCAGCTCGTGAACGTAGCTCGGCTCGTGAACCTAGAAGCGCGCCCATGACTGATTTTACGTCTGGCTTGCCTTCGTACTTGACTGCATTATCAAGTACTACTTTTCGGATTTCAATCTCAAGATTATCCAAATTGAACAACTCGAGATAAAAATGCAATAAATGTGTTTTAACTGTGACTGGAGAAGAAGAATGTTGGAAAGTGAACAAATGATACCTCATGGAGACGCTTATTTAGTGATTTTTGAGAATTTAAACCGGAGAAAACACTTTGGAGAAAACACTTTGTTGCAAACGATGTGGTGCATTCGCAACTTGTGACCACAAGGGTGAGTGCTGTTTAGAGTGTGAACATTTTGATCCATTAGATATGCTATGCATGGCGGGTCCTGAAAAGAAGACACCAACAATAGAGAAATCAGAGCAGGATGATGAAATTGATCCAGCTACGTTTTTGTTCGCCGATGATGACGATGATGATGATACTAGTGATCTCTCTCCAGAGCGCGACGTTAAAAAAGATGCCTTTGATGATGATGACATGTAGGAATCATATCAATTGTCAATTCAAAATATTGTAGAAGTACAAGCCGAAGAGAGCTATTGCAATCATTACCAACAGTGTTGCATTACTTACTAAAAATTTGCGAGCATGTTTCTTATTTATCTTGATTGGACCAAGTGGTTTTAGACCAGTAGGTGCCTTCTGATTAGGATCAACTGCAGTCCAAAGAATCTCTAGAGGATTAATTGAGGACTCTACCAGTCATCCGGCCCTTGAACATCGATGAAGATACTGTTATTCATAATATCTGATACACTCATCTTGTTCAAGCTAGTATCATCTATAGTGAACTTGACGAAAACGAAATCGCCTTCTTGAAAACCAAGTAACAAACGAGTGTTATCTCCATCAATCAGAATCTTTCCATCGCTTATAGGATGAAGTCTGTCTATCTTGCGCAGGTCTGCTTGTTGGCTTCCGAAGTATCTCTCGAAGTCAGAGATATCAGATGTGTCTTGTTCCTGTCCTCGACTCTCTTGAATGGCCTTAATTCTAATAATCACTTCGTTATCTGTGTAACCCTCTACAACGGATGATACACTCATTTTTGAAAAATTGGCATCTTCCATACTGAACTTGATAGTCGTGAATTCAACATGGTTATAACCAAGCTCTAATCGACAATTTTTTCCATAGATTGATAATCGACCTTCGTAGACTAGATTAAGTGTTTTTACTTTACTCAAGTCGATTTCTTTGGAAACCTTCTTCGTTCGAAACATCTGAGCAACTCATACATTCAATCAGGGGGACTATTTACAGGCTACTATTAAGCACCGCGTTTCCTTACGTCGACATACAACATGAGAAAAGCTTGACCTCGACTTGCCCAGAACGCAATGAGACGCGGCACTACCGTGCGAACCACTGCAGACTCGCTGTGCTGGACATGACCGCGCACAGTGCCGATAACAGACACCACGTATCGCTACATGGACAATCACTGCGTTTCATAGACGCTGAACTACGCTAACAATGTGGCGGATATATGGTCACCATAGACCGTATCGATGTCAAGCAGTGGTTTGGTCGGGCTATCTGTTGTCCGATAGTATCTCTCGGGTGGAGATACCGTTTCATGCCACAGTGTCCATCCGGATGCCGATATGCTCATGCTCTCTGACAGGAACGAGGCTCTGCCGTCCATACCGTCGGGTAGGTCTATGTACATATTGACTGAGCCGATCTCGTAGTTGTCCAATCCGATTCGCATTTCCAGTCCACCCTGTGAGTAGTCAACATCTTCAGAAAAAACGAGGTTCAGGCTCCCGGGGAATAGATATACAAACTCCTCACCTCCAAGGGTGGCATTGTTTGAAAACACGATATTGCTAGTGACGTTCCTCGAATTGCTGTCACCAAGAGCAATGTAGTAGGCATGTCCCGTTCCAAGAGTTATGTTTATAGTCCGAGCATGGGTCGTATGCCCAGAATGGCTCTCTCTGTTCAGCTCGACAAAGTGTTGATAGTCACCAGTACCAGTTCCCCTGTACTCGAGGTATGCGACCTCACTAGCATCATAGAGCTCGATGTCAATCCGGTACATGAGGTCCTCGTTGTCTTCATATCCCAGTGTCAAGACACAGTCCTCAAGACCCGCTATTGCGAGGAATACAGGTTTGTCCCCTGTGTAGTTCCTCTCATAGTGAAGTGTTAGAGATGATGGGAAGAGTGTCACTGCGGCAAAGACGCATAATGCAAAACGTCTAGAAGAGATTGACACCGTTTTTCAAGTGGTCAAGAACTACATCATGTCAAGCATAAAATCATTGGGTATTTACGGGGCAGGTTAGTACAAAGTGGATTCGAATATCAAATCAACATTTGATATTCGGAGAATCTTCGACTTCATTCGTTAAAAGTTCGCCCGAGCGAAGTATTCACAATATCCAAAAGATATCACTTGTAAATGAAATCAGAGGGCTACAACGTGCAAATAGAAATCACTACCGAACTTATAGCATGGCTAGGATTTATTATTGCGATCATAAACTCTCTTGCGGTTATTTGGACAATACGTTGGCGCAATGAGAGATTTCGAGCTATTATCGAGTTGAATTTTAAACTGATTCAAACCATTCCTGATATACAGAACATGATATTGACTGTTTCAAATGTTGGAGGAAGGAGTGCCAAAATCGAACAAATACTGGTGTTTATGCTTCCTTTCTTAGATGCACCAATATCTCCTCAACCTGTTCAAGATCGTGTTCTTGCTGGACAAGCATTCAAGCAAACAATCTCCCTCCCTGTTCCAAAGCAAGAATATTTGTTGAGAGTTGTTGTGTTTTTCAAAGAGTCTCGATTTCAGAGGAAATTCAACATAAGCAAAATTGAAGTTCATCGTACAAATATTTCTACAAGCTCAAAAACAGAGTAATCACTCTCATAGAAGGAAAAGTTCGCCCAGGCGAAGTTCGGACTAGTAGGACTTGAGAATTATCTTCTCTTCTCGTTCTCTGAAAGTGATCTCAAACTCCGCGAATATGGTGTCACGTCCCAAAACCATAGGAATATCCACATTGTTCTTAGCTATCTGAACTTCAAATTCTTGAAACGTGTGGATTGGTCTAACACCCTTTAGAACCTCAATATTGATCTTACTGAGATATGTGGGGAATAAGCCACCTGCTCCCCGAGCACTGCTCTCTCCATCAATTTTAAGGTTCAACATCTCTATGAAATCGAATGGAACGAATGAACTATTGGCTCCAGAGTCTACCAAGGCCGCTGTACGAAAAGATTCACCTTCATGTTCTACACGCACAGGGACCATCGGTAACCGATAAAGTGTGCCATCCTTATCTGTGAAATTTCTATATTTGCAGACGTACTTCTCTTTTTTCCTTCTGGAGCGTGACAAAACAGTCCCTCACAGAAGCATTACTTCATTCCTTGGCACTTTCATGATGAAGGGCTCACGATCAGGATGCCTCTTTCTTGCCTCCATGAACACTTCCTTTCCTGAGTCACCAGTGGATACAATCTCATTGTCGACTAATGCAACCCATTTTCCCATATATTCACTTAGATTTAACATCGACATGGCTGTATCAAATTCATTTTTGGTTTTCGACATTGGAAACACCCCTAAATCTGCGATATTTTATAACTATCGTCCACATTAATCTTTTCCGTAGGGATAGATATATGTTCGTTTTTGTCTTATTTTGTCTAATTATAACTCGGTTTTTCCGAGCTGTAAGGTTCCAAAGTTCGCCCGGGCGAAGTTCAGCTGCAATTGCAGTATCTACGAATTGTTGATTTCCATCTATACTAATCTCAACATATGAATGTGTATTATTATGAGTGGTATCTAAGTCCAGACAACCTTTACTGGCATTCAACACTCAGTAATTACCAAGTTATATAAGAAACACAAAAAAAGGCTAGTCAAATCTATTTTGATTGTGGAGTTGAGTAGTTTGGCAGATGACGTTCGAGTTCCGCTAGGTGAAATGAGTCAAGCATGGTCCGATATCCAAAGTTATACTTCCAATATGTGGCAGCTTTCTGCTCTTTGTATAACAGTTATCGCTCTTTCAATTAATGTTTTTGCGGGTTCAATAATTTCTGACAATCCACCTCCTTTTTGGATTTGGCAACTGGTTTTTCTTTTTGCTCTTTCATTTGTGTTGATTACAATTTATACTATTCAATGGTTAAGATCAAGTATAGCTGCTAGAGTAGTCTACATCATGAAGACAGAGGAAGTAATGGCAAAAATGAGTAGTGAGCAATCAGTTGTGAAGACTGCTGATATGTTCAATGTTACTGAGGGTCCTTTGAAGGCTCTACTCTATTTCTTCTATTGTCTAGCTGTAATAATCAGTATGCTAATTATCTCACCATTTCTCAGCATACTTGTATTTGAGCCAATCTCTCTCTATTCAATAATGAATCTAATCGGAACAAGCCTCGTACTCATAATAGTCCTCTATTCCCTCTATATGAGATATAGAATTCTAAGAAACAGTGAAACTTTCATTGGTGAAACCTCAAAAATGGCAATCGACCAAGGGTCAATCACTTCTCTCAGAATAGCTTTCACAAATACCGTCATAAAGCAAGTCTTTGCATTTGATGAGTGGGGTAGTTATGATGTTTCAATCTGGCACTCCAAAGGTGAAGATCTCAAGTGGAGGGTTCTCACTCACTCACCCTCATTACCGGAAGTTATTAGAACTATGGAACTTCCCTATGAGTTCCTATTTGAAATGATGATTTCACCACGTGATTATGAACAATATCGTCCACCAACAAATCTTATGAAATCTCACCCTCTTCTTGGAGAGTTCATATCAACGCTGGCTGATGGTGCAATTGGTATTGTTTTCGGAAAAATAACCAAACACAAACTAGTAATAATAATACGCGAAACATCCAAGATATACGTTGTATCAAAGAAAGAATTTCACCAGCTGAAGCAGCGACTATCTGTTTTGATTGATGAATATGGTAAAGACATCTTCCCTGAGCTATACTAGTATGTGGTTATAATTATATATACGATACTCGATTTTCAGATGAGTAGAAAGAAGACTTCGCCCGGGCGAAGTATAGCTGCTTCAGGGACTAAGTGTTTCATCAGGGAAGAACTCACCACAACTATTGCATTTGTATCCAACAGGAACAAAGCGCGGTTCACCACTTCGCATTCTTCTTTCGTATTGAATGGCGAGATATCCTCCACAATGGTGAACTCGGTTCATAGATCTATGTGGATATCGGATGATAAAAACAACACGAGTTCGCCAGGGCGAAGTTGGTAATAACTATAAGCCTTCAAGAAGGTTAGAATTTTGAGGGCTAAAGAGTGCCAAGAAGAGAATATTGGATTTGGGGTGGAGCGTTCG
>SDBU01002403.1_pt1 | contig 24954 bp, 46 predicted proteins | sample 2277071 | NCBI WGS metagenome assembly SDBU01 (sample SAMN10397929, study PRJNA504765) | marine sediment metagenome | isolation source: marine sediment core GS08_GC12, 126 cmbsf | place: Arctic Ocean: Gakkel Ridge, Loki's castle | collected 2008
CTATTATATACACAACGATGGGACACATGTTTGTTACTCTACGGCAAAAGATATAGACGATTATGTTGGGGGCTTTGAACTTACAGGAAATTACGGCACTGTCTATGACTTCTTTGAGGGCAAACTTCTAGCAGACGGCTCTAACACGCTATACTTCTGCGGTACTGAAGGACTGTATAGCTTGGACACAACCAATGAGTTAGCCTACAAGCAAGAGGTAGCCTACCCACCACTAACCAACGCAGGGAATGTAGGGATTTACTGGAACGCTAATGTATGGGTGAGTACGGGATATGGGATATTAAAGGTCGCTCCTGCTACGGCAACCTTTGTTGGCCCCGACCAGGATGACGGGCTACCCGCTACTTATCAAGGTAAGGTCTTCGACTTCGCCACTGTAAACAACTGGTTAGTCTTCTGCGTCAACGGGGGCACGACAGATAAGAGTTCCATATTAAAAAGAAACTCCTCACTAGGTGGGAACTTACAGGTCTACACCACAGCATCTACCAACAAACCCATCTCCGCCATTCATCATTCCCCCTCATCTCTGTACACTAACGGGAGATTATGGTTCAGGGAAGGGACTGATATTAAGTATATGATGTTCCCCGATACTACGTCTAATGTAAAGCAAATTTCAACCTATGAGTATAGTGGGTCTAACTTACTTGAGAATGGCAACTTTGAGGCAGGAGACCCGCCTGCGAGTTGGACACTTGTTGGTGGTAGCGCAACTGTAAGCAGAAGTTCTACTCAAGCAAAGACAGGCACTTATTCCGCCCTACTAACCCGTGTTGGAACTGATTGCCACATTTATCAGGGTTATCCTGGTTATGCTGGCTATGCTAATAAAACGGTTGCGATTGGATGCTGGGTATACACTGCAGTTGCAGCAAGAGCCCTCATTGGACTTGGTGATGGCGTTAGCTCTGCTTCATCAACTTTACATACCGGAGTAGCAGGTTGGGAATGGCTCACCACTTCTTTAGCCGTTGATGCAACCCCATCATATCTCCGAAGTTACTTAGAAATTGTTGATGGTAATACCAGTGCTTACTTTGATGGAGCTATCCTGATTGATAACGAGACTAACGCCAAGTTACCGATATTCAGGAAACTGGCAATGATTTCAAAGACAGCTTTAGGGGTGAGTGCGGTAACCAAAAGCTGTGATGCCAATGAATACATAGAGGTCTTTTACGGCTTGAACGGTGCTGCGCCCACTACATCACTGGGGACGTTCAAGAGTTCACCTCTCCCCACGAAGTTGACATTCAATAGCGGATTGGGTACAGAGTTTTACACTATTCAATTTGCTATTAAGTTAAGAGGGGCACCGGGTACCGATAGCCCTGAGTTAGAAAGTCTGGTGTTCTATTATCTGGCAACCCCAGCCACCATCTCTGGCTTCCAACTCCGTATACAGGCGACTTTAGATGACGCAGATGCCAAGATAACTGCCTTTGAAACCATACGTGATACCAATACGTTAGTTGTTTTCTATCCATCGGGAGATGCCACTAAGACGAGCTACAATGTCAAACTCACAACAATGCCTCTCAGATTTTACCACGAAGAAATGAAAGAACGAGAGGGCTGGATACAAGTAGACCTCCAACAAATTTTCGAGGGTTAGGGAATGGTTAGTCAGGTAGCGAGTGATATAGAGTTAATCGTCATACGATGGCTCGAAAAGAGAGGAATCGCTTTTAAGTTTCAGACCTCATTCGCCGGCGGGTTTACCGAGTTGGGCGGGGCTGTAATAGATATAACAATAGGGGATTTACGCCTTGCGTGGAGGATTAACGGAGAGTACTACCATCGGGGGGTTGTTCCTGAGGGTAAGGCTGCATTACAGAAAGAAGCGATAGAGGCTGATGGCTGGAAGGTGGTGGACATTTGGGGTGAAGACATTCTTGACCCTGCCAGGTTAGATGAAACTTTAACGAGGGCTTTACGAGGCGAGGAGATGTTATAATGCCGAATGGGAAAGAGTTTTTAAACGAATTGGAATTTGAAACTCGCATGAAGGATATGAATGACCGGGAATTACAAGAGTTCACGGCAAGGCAGGTCTATGATGTTTGCTCAGTGGTTGCAAAGCATGAGAAGCGTATCACCGCCGTAGAAAGAAAGAGTAATAAGATTATTGGAACAGCGGCAGCAATTGGAACGGGTATAGGCGCAGGCGTAATAGCGATAATAAGTTATTTCACTGGTAAATAGCCCTCTCGAACTAACCTGAGAAGCCTTCAGGTCAACGTCACGACACCTTAATTGAATACTGAGTAGGATTCATCACCAGTAGTCTAATCTACTGGCTCCCCCAGGTTACGGCCTGGGGGATTTATTTTTATTTACGGGACTAAAATAAATATCGGGCTTAGGAATGGCAAGGACTTGACAAGTATTATAGCACTGTTATAATACAGTTATGAGTAAGACTAAATCAACCCGAAACAAGAAGATATACGACATTTATAAGACCCGACCTGATTGGAGTTTGAGCGCCATTGCTCGCATGTTCCATATTTCACAACCGAGAGCATGGTTAATTATCCAGCAGGAGAAATTAAAGAGATGAGACGAACAACTTACAAGCAGCACCTTGCATCTAGAGGTCATGTGAATTGTCGAAGGTGTGGTTCTCAAATTAGTTCTAGAAATTCGGTTGGTCATGTTGAGGGTTTATGCCCTGATTGCCATAACTTAATTAGATATTCAGCGTGGTTGTCTGTCCCCAAGCATTTTAGTGGTGGATTAAGTAATGCATACATGATTATAAAGACTCAGCTTCAATATTCTGGAGAGATGGAATAAAGGGCTATAGATAACGGGTTAAGAAGCCATAGGAGAAGAGGATGAACAAGCAAGAATACAAGGCTTGGTGGCGAGAAGTGAGGACAGAAGCTCGTAAGATTGCGGATAAAGAGTTTGGGAAACAGCCAAACATAGTTAGTGTCTATGTCCCATATTTCAAGCCCTTCTATGCCACAACAAAGGAAAACATGGAACGGAAAGTGAGTAAACAGATGGCCAACGCCCTTGCTTCTATTCATAACCAGCCAGGGCCTTACCCCGAAGAAAGTATGAGTGATTTTATTCTGATATATAGGAGAAAGTGATGATAAAAGCTATAAAGAGATTTTGAGAAAATCCAGAAAGGGAAGGAATACTGATGTTAAAAGGAAAATGCAACAAATGTGGGGAGTTCTTTTATGGCTGGTCACTTCAAAAGCCTGAAGAAAAGGTATGCGATTGTGGCGGAGAAATATTACTAGTAGAAGCCGATACTCAGATGGCCGACAACATGGAGAGGAAATAATGAAGCGTTGTCCACGATGTGGTTGCACAATGTTAAAAGCTATGAAAGGATGTGGGCCCCAGGTATGGGTCTGCACTGACCCGCAGTGTAGAAAACTGGTAGAACAAGGAGCGCATTAAATGAAATTAGGAGCAAAGGCTAAATATCTAATCCCTGGGGAAAGGGAGACATTACGTCTTATAGATTACATCAAGACTAGGAGAGAAACTGGTGTTTGTGAGACCTGTGACCACGAGATGAAAGACCATCCTCGCTGTCAGGCTTGTGGTATCCTCTGCGGTACTGGGCATATCCTTTCACTTTCCGAATATAGGGGGCATGAGCTTTGTGGTAACTGTATCCATTCTTGGAAGGTTTTGGAGAGAGTTAGAGATAAAAGGGTGAGTTTTAATAAGTTTGTAAGCCCTTCGACAATAAAATATGAACCAATGTCTCGCTCTCTCAACAAACTCAGTGTGGAAAAATTAAAGGAACTACAAGGAAATGACTGACTCCATAGAAATCTTCTTGTATGGGATGGGAACAGCTATGATTTTGTTTCTAGCAATAGAGTGGTTGATTAGGAAATGTTGTTAATAGGAGTAGATAATGTTTAAGATTAAAGAAGTTTATGGATTTAACCTGAGTTATGATGAGAGAAAGCGACAATTTATCATCACTGATACTGATGGCACAGAGATGGGTGTTGCCCGAAATCAGGATGAGGCCGAACAGAAAGCTAAGACTCTATCTAAGAGTGAGTTCAAACGGATAAACATATTTTGTGTCAAAAGTGATGGGCGTGTAATGATGGGGGAACTTACTAGCTTTAACCCCGATGATAAATCGAGTTGGGTTTCTATGGAGAAGTCCGTTCATACTTATGGTAGTGGAAGGTCAAAGATTGACCTCAACTATGATAAGGGATACTATGAAGCTTCTGACTCTAATCTCAAAATCGTTGAAGCTATTACAGCCAAGGGTTTAACAATTTTGCAAACACTAGAAGATATTAAGGAATTGATAGCAACTTTGGGATGCCCTATCAACACAGACTATTTTGGATTATAAGGGAGGTAAAGATGAATCTATATAGAACGTTCAGAGAGCTTTTTAAGGGAGGCTGGCACTTCCACATAACACCAGAGGAGTTCGAGATAATTTGTACTATGGACAAGCATGAGGATGTGGTTAGTAAGGTATGGTGGTTTAATCATCTTTATCTGAGGAGGAACTAATGGAAGAAGAACAAGCGAAATCTGAGAGTCAACTCAAGGACCAAATCAATGTGGTGGTGGATGCGCGGGAGAAGGCGAAGGAGATGGCAGATAAGCGGAAGGAGTTATATGACGTTTTTATCGCCCAACATACTGACTTCTTCTCAGATGTAGTCGTTGCAGCTACAGTAGTCAGCGAAGCCGAGGACAAACTCAGGGAAATGGCTCTCGTGATCTATGACAAGACAAAGAACAAAGCCCCGGAAGTTGGTGTAGGTATCAGAGAAACAACAGTCCTGACCTACGATAAAAAGGTTGCCTTTGACTGGGCTAAGTCTCACAAGTTGGCTCTCAAGCTAGATACCGAAGCCTTTAAGAAGATAGCAAAGGCAGACCCACCTGATTTTGTCAAGATTACTACTGAGCCCCAAGCTACCATAGCCACTGAACTAAAAAAGGTATAAGGAGGAGAGAATGAATATAACAGTTAAATCTTCAAAGGTAGCCAAGACTGGCAAAAACGAAAAAGGCGAGTGGTCACTTATAGTAGTCACAGCGGACGATAGAGGTATCGAGTATACGACCTTTGACAAAAAAGCACATATCGGTCCCGGCGCTGTTCTCGATATTGGCGAACCTGATGTCAAAGATGGCAAGTTCAGTTTCAAAAAGTGCACAGTAGTATCAGAAGGAGCAGGGCCCAAAACTTCCCCAGCCAACGGTAAGTCAGAAATGTCACCTGACCAATGGGCGGAAAGGGATAGGTTGGAACAGTTGAGCAGAGAAGCCAATGCCTGCTATATGGGACTGCCTGCCTTAATACAAGCCACTACCCCAGATAAAGGCTTACAATTTGAAGCCAAGAACGCTGCCCTTAAATGGGCACTAGATCACTTCAACGGGAAGCCAGTCGCAAGCATAACCAAGACTAGCGAGGCGCCTAAAACCGACAAAGACTGGGATGGCTTGGGGAAGCCCACATTCAAAGACCTGGGGGACTTTCTCACCAAGACAACCAAGGCATTGGATATAACGACAGACGAAATATGTGTAAGGTTGAGTAAAAATAAGGTCCAAGATATCTCTGACTTTGCCGGCTCCTGGGCAATCCTTACAGCGAAATAAAGCACCTTAATAATTAGCTTGCCTTAGATACAGCAAGTGTGGTATGATGAAGTATGGAGGTGGATATTATGCCATGCTTAGGCGAACTCAAAAAAGATGAAAGGCTGAAAAAATATCGTGTTTGGGCGAAATGCGAACTATGTGGTAAAGAGCGATGGGTTATTGCTATTAGGGGTGAACCTAAAGATATAAAGTGTCGTTGTTGGCGAAGGGGTAATAAGTGGTTACCCAATAAAATAAAAACTAATCCTCAAAGCAGGGGTAGAAAAACGAACAATGGACACCTACAAAGGGGTTACAGGTTGATTAAGTTAACGGTCAGTGATTTCTTTTACCCGATGGTGAACGCCAATGGTTATGTTCGGGAAAATCGATTGGTAATGGCAAAGCACTTGGGTAGATGCCTGCATCAATGGGAAGTAGTGCATCACAAGAACGGCATTAAAACAGACAACCGAATTGAAAATCTAGAATTAAATACCATCGATGGGCACAACACGATTACAGGGATGCAGAACAAGATAGATGCCTTAATTAGAGAAAACGAGTCTCTTAAACGAGAGCTTCGAACATTAAAAATATAAAATAGCTTACTGGCTTACCGAACTATATGGCGAGCAACTAGCTCACCCAAAGCACGGAACCTCAGCCATATAGAGAGGAAATCCTACCGAGTTATAAGGGGAAGCTCGCCGTAGAGTGGTCATTGGGAATGAATATGTCCCTTCACGCCATTAAGCCAGCAAATGCCAGCTACCGAAACCGTGAGGTTAGGAGGTAAGCGAGTAGTAACGATTCTCCCCTAGTAGGGAAAAAGCTGACTAGCTGGCAGAGAAGCCTGAGTCATGCCCCGACTCATCGGAGTGGTAGCAGTAATGAGGTAATCTGAACTACCGATTGCGACTCAGGCAACAACGACGCCCTGCTGGTGTCAAGTAAGGCAGAGGACAGCGGACTATCGGTGGACTTAGCTGCCAACAATGGTAGAACCGAGCCAGCAGGGTAGGAGGAGAGAGATGAAAGAGACAGGAATCATTATGTCCGGTGACCATCCCCGGAAGTGTCTGGATGGGACTAAGACGAATACCAGGCGGACCGCAGGGCTGAAGGAAATCAATAAAAACCCTGATGACTGGTCATTATCTGGAAAGGACTTATTTCATCATTGGCTAAATCAAACAGCTTTTATCTTTCATCACAAAATAACTGGAGAAGAAAAAATAATCAAATGCCCCTACCAGGTAGGTTCTAGGCTCAGGGTCAGGGAGACTTGGATGCCCTATAACTGTATGGGTGGCATAGTTTATAAAGCTGATGGTGATATGCATGGCAACTGGAAGCCCTCAATCCACATGTTCAAGAAAGATGCCCGTATCTGGCTTGAGATTACCGAGGTCAGGGTTGAGCGCTTAAATCAAATAAGTGAAGCAGATGCTATTGCTGAGGGGATTGAATCAAGGGCTGAAGAATGGTATTTTCAAGAGGCTAACGGCAATAGGCGCTTGCTTGATTTTACTACTCCTGAATATAAGCGATATGATGGCAAGGGCGATGGCTGGACGCGCTGTCCTCAATTAAGTTACTGCACTCTCTGGGACTCCCTCAATGCCAAGCGTGGGTATTCCTGGGAATCTAATCCTTGGTGCTGGTGTATTTCGTTCAAGTTGATTAAATAGCAATGAAGGGGTTGACAAGTTGCAGGTAGTGTTGTATAGTCTTACATAGGAGGGTCATATATGATTAGCCAACGTAAATCTGATTTTATCAATATCCGAATCAAAAGAGACACACGAGATAATTTGACAGCACTAGGGAAAAAGGGACAAAGTTATGACTATATTATTTGTTGTCTCATTAGTGCTTGGGATCAAGACTCTGGCCGTGGGCCGATTGATAAATCTCCTCACATCGAAGCATTGAAAGATTAAGTCCATACCTTGCCCGGCGTAAGGAGAAGATGTGGCTAAACCTCAACTTGAAAACGGACATACTCAAATAGCGAATGAAATATTGGAACACTTAATGAAAATGCACTTAGCTCCTAATCAATGGCAAGTTCTTCTTTGTGTCATTCGCAAGACATACGGCTTTCACAAGAAAGTTGACTATATTGCTAACTCTCAGATAGTAGAAGCTACCTGTTTATGCAAGGCAGTAGTATCCAGAACACTACGAAGTCTTTCTGATATGGGTATTATAAATCGCAATGGGAAAAACATCGGGTTTCAAAAAGACTGGGAAGGTTGGCAAAAGTTAGCAGAACTGTCAACTAACAATAGTTTGCAGAATGGTCAACCAAAGTTAGCAGAACTGTCAACAGAGTTAGCAGAACTGTCAACAAAAGTTAGCAGCCCACGTGTCACACAAAAGATAAAAGATACATTAACAAAAGAAACTATACAAAAGAAAGAATACGGCGAATTTAATAATGTCAGATTATCTGATGAGGAATACAACAAGATTATTGAGAAGTTTGGTGAGAAAGATGCCCTTGCCCAAATAGAAACACTTTCCGAGGGTATAGCGAGTAAGGGATATAAATACTCAAGTCACTATGCTACGATACTTTCTTGGCATAGGCGTGATGAGAAAGGAGGTCAAGGTGGAACACATAAGCAAGTATCTCGCCAACTTCCCAACAGAGACAAGTACCATGAGCGCTGAAGTCTTGGAGCCTGAACTGACCAAGGAACAACGCTTTATGACCGGTGCTGGTCTTTCAACCCTTGACCATACCTTTAATAGCTTTAAGCATGTAGAAGGAACGGAGAAGGCATATAGAGCAGCCCGGAACTTAGGGAACGGACACACCGATAAGCCTTTCCTGTTGCTATATGGAGGTGTAGGCAATGGCAAGACACACTTAGTTGAGGCCATTATCATCGAGCTGGGTCGGCGTGGTATATGGGCTCGTTACTGGACGGCGGCGGCCATGTTTGACTTCTTAAAAGCAGGGATACAGGTGGAGCATGGGCATCCCGATGTAGCCGACCGCATTGAGCAGTTGTGCCGTGCTCAAGTCTTGGTCCTTGATGACTTGGGGGTAGAAAAGGATACAGATTGGCAGTGGAGTAACCTTGAGAGAATTGTGGATTACCGGTATCGCTTCAGGAGCATTACTATCGTGGCTACCAATATGGACATTGATGACTTGGAGAAAAAGTCAGAGCGCATCGTCAGCAGGTTTTCTGATAAAGACGTGGCACAGTTAGTTCTAAACAAAGGGAATGATTACCGCCAAAGGAGGATAACATGAGCTGGAAAAAGACTGTGATGACAGCAACTGAACTATGGAAATCTTATAAAAAGACAGCCAGAAAAGTTTTCGGTAATAGCGGCGATAGAAGCCCAAGCTGAAATCACTGGTGATATAGCTGAGAAAGAAGGGATGAGAAAAGTGGTGGAGATAGTAGAGGACTTTGACTCAATGTTCTATGATGAGTTCGTGAAAAAGTATGGCGTGATTATGAAGACACACAACTCAACGGCTGGGCTATTAAAGGTATTGGAAAGCCTGGGGTATAAAGGAGTGAAATGACTGTCATCGATGGAATAAATGTTGCAGTATATGAGTGTGAGAAGTGTGGTTGTAATGATATGTTGATATTCCGAGGCCAGAGTGGCGAGGGCTATAAAATATCCTGCGCTAGTTGCACGGAGGAACAGCGAGAATTAGTCACTGAATTAAAAATACCCTATCTATGGAGACATAAGGAGCCTAAACCAGTCTAATCCTGTTAGTAAAGGAGGAGAAAATGAAAGGATTTAAGTGCGATAAATGTGGAAATTGGTCTGAAGGCATACCAGCTTCGCAGGGTTATCATCGCTATGTCCAGAACCAGCATCGTCCTTTAACTTCTATTACTGTGGTGCTGAGGGCTACTGAGGAAGGTTCTAGTAACGCACTGGATTTGTGTGAGGGATGTCTTATTGAGGACATTAAACTTTTTGTGGAATCACATGAAACTGATTATCCTATTGGAAAGGAGACAAGATGAAACTCATAACTAGCACCATAATAGAAGTAATAACTGATATCTGTTTGATTGGACTATCTGCGGATTTGCTTTACCTCTATTTTGCAGGTGCATGGTCAGACCCGAATAGGTTTATCCTCACCATCGAACTTATCATACTGCCTCTTATACTCTTTTTCGGGATATGGAGAGTATGGAGGTTCTTCAGTTTATTCATTGAGCCAGTAGAGAAGGAGGGATAGATGAACGAGCTTTTGGCGTATGCAGTCCTCTGGGTAGGGATTGGAACAGTCATAGCCAATATTCTTATCACTGCATTAGTCTTCAAACTCTACACGGAGTATTGGAAGGACATTACCATCAAGAGACGGTATGAGAACAAGCCAGATAAAGGCACATAGGAGGGTAGGAGAATGAGAATTGAGGTTGAAAAGCGAAAGGTTAATATTGTTACTATCTGCGATGTTTGCAAGGTTAAGTTAAACTCAGAGAACACAGCTTATCACGCAAAAAGAGACTGTAGGCACGGAGTTTTGACTGGGCTTGACTTGACCATTAGTATCTACTCTAATGAGTTCGCTAGGAGACCTGAAGGTTCTAGGGTCAACGGGGATTTGCTTGATGGAGATACTGATTTGTGTAAAAAGTGCCATAGAGATGTCCTCCAATGGTATCTTGACCACATAGAACCAGGTTCGGGAATTTGAGTCAACCCAGGAGGTCTTAGATGGATAAGATTGAGGAACTGACGGAGTGGGCAGAAGAACAAATCTATAATTCTATTAAGCCAGAGACTAAACCACCTTGGTTTCTAGTGCATGAGAATGATGAGGATGCCATATTCTGCAATAAACTTGCCAAGCAAATCCTCTCCCACCCTGACCTTGCCGAAGGGCTAGAATTATTAGAAAAGGTCAGACAAGGCACAACAATAGAGGCAATCATAACAAAGAAAAGGAAGCGTCCAGACCTTGTATTTACTGATGATTAGCAGAAGCATTAAAGGAGGCTAAGAAATGAGCATACTAACACCAGAGGAAATTGGGGACAACTTGGATTTAGAAGTTGAGGCTACTTATCCATGCTCTGATGGGAGCAAAACAACGACAGTATCCGTTGATAAATTACTCAATGCCCAACTCGCCAAAGTCAGGGATAGCCCTGGTAGGGAGAAGGTAGCCAAGGTTATGTATTATAACCGTGCCCTTAAAACGGGGAAGGAAAATTGGGAAGCAGAAGTGGATATAGTTAAGGAATGTTATTTAAGAAGAGCTGACAAAATCCTATCCCTCTTTGATGAACACACTGCCCATCTTATTGAGGATGTAATCAGGCTGGAGGGTGAATTAAAAGAAGCTAATGAGCAAACCAAGGAAGAGATAAGAGGGGAACTGATTGCTGGCACATTTATTCTTCAAGGGTGGACACCCCCAAATGAACTACCAACGAAAATTGAAGAAGCCAAGCGTGAGGAGAGGGAGAGGATAGAGGAAATAATAGATAGTTTTATGGCTCATGGTGAATACAAGGTGGTAACTGAGGAAGGTCTGACACTGCGTTGTTCAGGTGCGGATGTAGAATATATTTGGAACCAGATAAAGCAAGCCCTCAAGGAAGGTAAATGACACTACGTTTTGAGAATGTATTAGATGTCTCGGCAAGGTTAAAGCCAACCCCTTTAATCACGATACACATGGAGTATATCGGGTCCCAGTTATCCGTCAATCATTACCTCGGGAAGTCCGGTAACAGGTTCTGGGTCAAGAAGGATACTCAGCAGTGGATGGATGAGTTGGCATGGATGGTCAGGATGATGGCTAAGTCTGCGCAAATGGAGTTCAAGCCACCAGTCAAGGTATTTATTAGTGGCATCTTCAAAAATGAAAGGGCTCGGCCCGACCTCGATAACTTGTTCAAGGTAGTCTGCGATGCCGTATCAGATGGATTGGGGATAGACGATAAGTGGTTCACACATGAGACGGGGAGTAGTCAGTTGCAGAAGTTTACTGTCCCCACTCTGATCATCGAGGTAAGCCAGGGATGAAGAAGTATCAAAATAAAAGGAGGAAATGATGGACTATCTTAACGAGCGCAGAGCAGAGTTTGTATATAATGGAGCGAGGCTAGCTGCGATTGCTGCTAAGGCTCCCATTGTACCTGTTCCATGGAATGAGCGTGAGGAGGCTTTCAAGACGCAGTTCCTTGATGTTATTGAGAGACAATGTGGAAAAAGGTCACGGTCTCCAGAGGAATTGCATGGTAGTTGGATGCAGTCGTATATTTCAATGGGATGGGTTGTTGGAGGTAGATATAGTAGGGAAGAAAAAATCCACCCTGACTTAGTTCCTTATGCCCTACTCGGACAACTGGAACGTGATAAGGATGCTGTATTCGTAGCCTTGTGTGAAATTGCCAGACAGTTTATCTATGACTATACAGATAAGTAGAGAGTGATATAGAGTTATGAAACGCATCAGTAAGAAGAGAGAAGCCATCTTGAAAGCAGAGAACATCCTGAGAGATGCGATGATAAAACACCAATTAGATACGGTGGGTTATATTTACTGCATGTTGTGTGGAAGAAGTGCACCACTAGAAAAGAACCACACCCGCTACAGGAAGCGTTTTGTCATGTCCTGCCGTGAATGCCATAGGCCTGGGGGTGTGCATAAATATTTACAGGGAGAAGATTAAGGAATATGAAAATAGCATACGCTGACCCGCCTTATATTGGGCAAGCCAAGAAGCACTATAACTCAGAAGAGGTTGACCATCAAACCTTAATAAAACAGCTCGAGACTTACGATGGGTGGGCATTGTCATTGAGTAGTCCAACACTTCAAGAGATATTAGCCATGTGTTCTAGAGGTGTTAGAGTGGGTGCTTGGGTAAAGCCTTTTTGTTCATTTAAACCCAATGTAAACCCTGCGTATGCTTGGGAACCCGTGATATTCAAACCTGCTCGAGCTCGAGGCAGGGATATGCTGATAGCGAGGGATTGGGTATCAGCCAACATTACCTTAATGAAGGGATTATCAGGGGTAAAGCCAGACACTTTTTCCTTTTGGCTATTTGAAATATTGGGAGCAGAGCCAGATGATGAGTTTATTGATATGTTTCTGGGAAGTGGGGCTGTATCTCGAGCTTGGAGAAAATGGAAACAGGGATTAAGGAATATGAGGAGGGATAGAGGATGAATTTCGGATGTATATTGGGACATGATTATGAAAGATTAACTACCCCGAAACCAGTTAAGTATGGTGGTGAGTTTGATTCAAACTTTTTTGATGGGCACTACGCATTGGGCCGATGCCGAAATTGTGGGAAGTATTCCATGCGACAGCGTTATGGGAACTTCTCTTATTATCCTTCCGATATGAAAACTAAAGAGGAGTGGTTAGGTATATTAGTAGCGGAGTCTACCCAACAGGGAGGAGAAAACAATGATAAAACTTAGTAAATACTGGTCAGGGATTAAAAAGGGGGAGAGCGTGGATATTATACTTTTCAGTGATGTTGTTAAAACTGATGAACACCTTTACGTGTTACTCATACCAGAGTCAGAGGTAGAGGAATTAAAGAAGGGGGTTATAGGTGAATGGGAATGAATAAAGAGATGCGAGAGAAACTAGCGATGCAAATAGCTGTCCACCATTACTCGATGGATGTATCTTGGGATATGATTGATGAAGATAATAAAGAAAGGATGCGGTTATTCGCTGATGAAGCCCTATCCCTAGAAACCGAGACTCACAGGATAGCGGAGATTAAGAAGGTGGGGGAGCTGCCTGAATACATTGGTTCTTCCTCCATGATTGATAGGCTCACTGCATTGATAGCAGAAGAGGTTCAACAAGACATGCTCAAGGCAGGCTATGTGCAAGAGGGCTAGTGATATAGAGTATTACAATGAAACTACTTAATGGTTGTGCAAAGTCGAAGTTTATAGCAGATGCCTTTGAACGAATGGGGTATGAGTCGTGGACTTGTGACCTGTTGCCTGCCGAGGGTGAAGGGAGACATATCCAGGATGATGTGTTGAACCACCTCAACGATGGTTGGGATATGGCAATTTTCCACCCACCATGCACTTACTTATCGTGGGCGGGGACGCGCCATTGGAATAACGATGGTAGGTATAAGTTGCGGTTAGAAGCAATAGACTTCTTTATGGCTTTTGTGGAAGCACCGATTGAAAAGATATGTATTGAAAATCCACTTGGCATAATGAGCCAAGTTTACAGACCACCCGACCAAACTATACATCCTTATTACTTTGGCGATGCAGATATGAAGCGCACGTGCTTATGGCTTAAAAATCTACCCACTCTAACGTACCATCTCCAAGATGATTTATTCGGTCAGAGAACAGCCGTTGATAAACCTGAACCGATAAGCATTGATAACACTGCAACTAAGCAAAAGCGGTATTTCACAGACTCTAAGATACGAGATGGCGAGATACGCTCAAGAACCTTTTTGAGTATCGCAAATGCAATGGCAAAACAATGGGGATAGAGTATTACAAGGGGTAGCTCAGTCGTCTTTAAAAATATTGAGATATACACAGGACCCAACCGGCAGCGAGTAGGATTGATAGGGATATTATAAGTAGTTCCATGTTATTCTAGTGGCTTGTGCTCTGTGCCGGCCTTGTTGCGTTTCTCGGTGCAATACTCACAACTGCAATCATCTGGCACTGGTTCATCGCTGACATGCCATGGATATTTCACCCACCACTTTGTGTATTTAGTCATACCTTCATTGTTCATATTAACCCCCTTTCCTTTAATTCTTCATAAGTCGGTGCGCCGTCAGGTTTATAGCAGGTGTAGTGAGCTATATAGACATTACGTGTCATTGATTTACCACAGCCTGTTTCATAGGCTTCACCTGGCAAAATCATCTTGTGACATATACCGCATTCCCCCCTCATAAATCTAGCTACTCTTATTGGTTGTTTAATCATAGCTAACCCCCTTTTACTACCTTTACAATCAGTGGTCTAGTCATCTCTTATACCTCCCTTTATTTAATGTGCTGCTGTGCGCTCATAAACCTCTCTGGTAATTCGTTTATACTGTAAGGTAACCCTAGTTTTTCCCGTGTTTTCCATCCAGTAACTTTGTGCCACGTGCCGATATTTCTCTGAATTATCCCTCTCCAATGAGTTAACCATCCAGTTTTGTTAAATTTACCCTCAATCCTAACACCTGAGAGGTCTCGTATCGTTCTTATTCGGTTAGCCATTTCCCCTTACCTCCCGTTTATTTATACCTAGCTGTTTTACATTTTGGGCACTGTACCACATCTTCAATACGTGGTATCCAGGTATGCCCACATCGTTTGCAGGTTAATCGTATAATAGCTGATTGTACCTCTCTATCTCTATGTTGCGGTATTCTAGTATCCATTTTCCTTCTCCTCCTTCTATTAGTGTTACACTGTGTCTGGTCTTAGGGTTCCGCATCGTGGGCAATGGGTGTATTTCATCAGGTTTTGTCTATCACATTTGAGGCACGCCCACAACTTAAAAGGTATCTTCTCGTTCATTTGCTTAGTCATCCGGGGTGTTGTTCTTGTTTTAGTCATCTCATATCCTCCTTATTTTCTTAGTTGCCCTGTCGATTTTATTTAGTTGTGTTCGGAGAATATCTGATTTTTCGGTCAGTTCGATATACTCTTGGCTATCCTGACTGCACCTCGTTAGCTCATGGGTGATAATCTGGATTTGTGTTGTTAATTCAGTTACCTTTTTAGCTAGTCCTAAGAATTCCATTTCTTTCTCCTTTCTTATCCTCCATTTATTCTATCTACCCTAAGTATACCCATAAGTAGGCACATGTCAATACCCCCCTTGAGCCTGAGCCTAATATTTATTTTTACAGTCATATAGCCTACGGATTACATCGTCTTAGAGCTTGGCAATGAATGGGAGTGACTGATAAGCCGGTATCCCCGGCGTGTATCATCGGCTTGATGCCGTACCTCATTATCCCCTACTATAAGGTAATCTCTATTCATGGTATAATGTATTAAAGAACCATTTTCACATATGAAAAAGAAGTTAATATGAGCGGAGTTAAAGGCAGGTCAGGGCGCAGGCGCAACCCACGTAACGCTCTGCGTTATTTCAATGAGTTATACGATGCTAAATCCTTTGAATTAGCTGAGGTTACGATTGAAAAAGCACTCTCAGGCGATAGAGAAATGCTTATCTATTGCCACGATCGACGCATGGGTAAACCAAAGGCACAAGTGGATATTACATCAGATGGCAAAGAACTGGGTGTCGGCATCGTTACTAAAATATATGAATTCATGGCCGCTAAACGTAGAGAATTGGGCTCTGAGGGGTTATTGCAAGGGAAGGACACGTCCCAATTAGGAGAAGGACAGATAACAGGGGGACAAGATGCCGCTATCGAAGCAGAGAAATAGGGACAGAATGAGGGAAGCTAGGTTGCACGTGCAACCTAAGATAGGAATAGATGCATCGGAATGGTTAGCAAGCCGTAATGCTGTGCAACCTAGCACGCCTGAGCCAGTCTCTGTGCAACCTAAAGTCAGGGTGCTGGTCAATGGTAGGTGGGAATGGGTAGAGAAGCCAGACCTGGATGCAGAGGGTAATGTTCTCTATTAATGGGTTGCACGTGCAACCTAGATTACATAAGGCTTATAGTGCGCCCCTACACCTAGGGAAAAGGTAATGGCTGAGAGCTGTAAACGTATGTATGGCTTGCTCTGCACTCCCTGGGTGCAGTGTGGCCTTTGGAGGTAATGGTGGTAGACTACTCATATCCTTGTTGCTCCCCTGTCACGTGGACTCAGAGAGCTTACATGCCCTTACATCATCAACACAATCAATCATACCCAACCACCACTTACACCAATATGGACAATAACACTAAGTCACCCCAAACTACGCCTAAGGTATTTTTCGACTTTATAGTCATGTCAATTTGACCAAGGATAGCACATCATATATAGTTAAAAGAAAGGAGTAGTGGCGGAATAGGTAGATGCATGTATGGTAAAGAGTTAATTCTGGATATGAACGGTTGTAATACTGCGAAGTTCAATCGCCGAGAGATTAAAGCTTACTTCGCACAACTCTGCGAACTGATAGATATGGAAGCAGAGGATTTTTACTTCTGGGATGATTATCATGTGCCTGTGGCAAAAAGGCAAACAAACCCCAATACGAAAGGGACTACAGCAATTCAGTTTATTTTGACGAGCAATATTACAATTCACACCTTAGACCTACTTGCAACTGTCTTTATAAATATCTTCTCCTGTAAAGATTATGATACAAACTTGGCAACAGAGTTTACTGTGAGATTCTTCGAGGCAGCAGCTTACAAGGTTACTACAGTTAATAGGGGTGCCTTTTGAATCTTGTTTTGATAGTGCCTACTGGAATTGGGGCAGAGATTGGTGGACACGCAGGCGATGCTAATCCTGTTTGTAAGTTGTTTGCATCACTAAGTGACATTCTTGTTACTCATCCGAATGTAGTTAATGCGTCAGATATAAATGAGATGCCTGACAATGTATTCTATGTTGAGGGTTCTACCCTTGACCGCTTCCTAGCTGGAGCAGTCACCTTGAGGCAGCCACTTCAAAACAAGATATTGGTAGTAGCTAATCAACCAATTAGAAACGATACGGTTAATGCTGTCTCAGCAGCTAAGGTGACAATTGGTAGCGATGCAACTATCGTAGAACTAGAGACGCCCCTACGTATGGTAGCCACATTTGAATGTGGGGTTGCTACGGGTGATATTGTTGGCTGGAAGGAATTAGTCGAGCAAGTGAAGGATATGAACTATGATGCTCTTGCTATACACACCCCGATTGATGTTCCTAGAGATGTAGCACTATCTTACTACCGAAATGGAGGGGTCAATCCGTGGGGAGGAGTTGAAGCAAAGGCGTCAAAACTCATAGCTACAGCCTTGAATAAGCCAGTTGCCCACGCACCACTTGAGAACACATCATCTGAAGATACTGAACTGTATCGGATTATGGATGAGGTAGTTGACCCCAGAATAGCCCCAGAAGCTATTTCATTCTGCTACCTCCATTGCGTTCTCAAGGGACTCAACAGAGCACCAAGAATATCCGATGGTGGATTATCCGTAAATGATATTGACGTAATGGTATCACCAGATAATTGCTATGGTAAACCGCACATAGCTTGCCTTGAGAAAGGAATACCAGTCGTAGTTGTCAAGGAGAATAAGACTGTCTGCAACGAGGACAGCCATCCTGATTTTATCTATGTGGATAATTACTGGGAAGCAGCAGGGATTATTAGTTGTATGAAGGCAGGGATAGTTCGTGAATCTGTTAGATGCAAATCCCTAGCTACTGCTTAAAGGAGTAGGATGGAGATAAGTGGATTTTTTAATATTGGGGGTAAAGGGATGAATAAAGAAGAGGCCACAAATGAGGACATCATAGCCTGTGCGGAAGCTCTTAATGATGTCCCGATGCCGATGGAGGGTAGGACGCTTAAAATTGTGTGCCCTCACTGTGGGGAGATTATAGATATTGTAGGAGAGAATGAATAAAGAAGATATAATCATCAAGATAGCTGAAGACCCTTTTGAGTTCCTTAAATACGTTAAAATCCAGGAGCCTGGGGAGTTAGCGTTACCTTACATACTATGGCCTCACCTTATAGAGTTCTTCAACGCCTTAGAGATTGAGCAACTTATAGATTTAATCAAAGCCAAGCAGATAGGTATTTCATGGGCATTGGCGATACACGCTTTAAGGATGATTTATACTCGCCCTGGGTGGCCTGTGCTGGAAATCTCGAAGGGGCAGGACGAGTCTATCCAGTTACTAGCGAAGTCCCGGATAATCTATAAGAATTTGCCTGAGTGGATGCAGGTCTACACATTAGAGCCTGATTCGGCAGAGAAATTGGGTTTTAAGGAGAACCATTCAACGATTTCAGCATTGTCGTCAACTCCTACCTCTGGTATAGGTGTAACTGCTGGCACAGTTATACATGATGAGTCTGATTTCCATGAATATTACAAGGTTAATCTGTCTCATACAAGTGCAACGGTAGCTGACAGACCTGAAAGACGGCTTATTTCAGTATCGACTTTGGATACAGAGAAGCCCGACAGCGATTTTAAACAACACTGGAAAGAAGCGAATGAAGGGAGGAATGGTTTTAAGGCACTTTTCTATGGTGTCTTTTCAAGACCTGACAGGGGTGAGGAATTTTACCGGCAGCAAGTCAGAGCAAATGAATCTACACCCTGGCTGGTAGAGAAAAATTACCCCAGGACTATAGAGGAAGCTCTCTCTCCCATATCGGCAATATCGTGCTTTAAGAAAGAAGTCCTTGAGTCTTTGTGGGATAATCGTACAGACCCCGAAGTGAAACAGAATTATATCTATATATTGTCTCCTCGAAGTGTTGGAACACAATATATAGCGGGTATAGACGTTGGTGAGGGGGTGGGATTGGATTACTCCTGTTTAACTATAGTTGGTAAAAGAGGATTGACTTCGGAAGTAGTGGCGGCGATTTACACCAACACATTAGGAACGGACTCCTTTGCCTTTGATTGTGATAAATTATGCAGGGAATATGATGCCCCACTCTTAATTGTGGATAATATCGGTGTTGGCAGGGCGGTTTGCGATAAACTGAAAGACCTGAATTATCCCAACCTTTATTACGAGAATGACAAGAAGGTGGGATACACATTGTCCCGTAACAAGAAAAGGGAAATGACGGTTAAATTAGTTGAGAAAATAAATGATGGCAGTTTAATCACTCGCTGGACATCCCAGATTAAGGAACTCATGGAATATCAGTGGGTAAACGGCTTCCCTGAGCCTACGGGCAGGACGCATGGCGATACAATCATTCCCTTAATGTTTATAAGCGAGTTCCTGGATGAGATTGGTATTGCAGAGCCGGCATCCATGTATGTTGGCGGACGGAAAATGTGGTAGAATTAAGACAGAAGACTGAAAGGGCGGGTATAGGGCTACCCGCCCTTTCTATTTAGGAGTACGTATGGCAGATGCACATGAGATAGCACAGAAAGTCGATAACGCCATAGATTCAAAAAGAACTAACCGTCAGGATAGGGACTTTGAGGACTGGAATTTATCCGAAGCCCCCTATCAACTCGATTATAACAGCACAACTAAAGTCATAACAGGTGTCCATTCAACCGATATGACTATTATCTCCAATAGTCTACGGACATTCGCTGATGAAGTCCATTCTAAACTAGCCTCTGCTGAAATGCAGATTGCGGTTAGGATGGCTGAAGCTGAAGGGGGAGATAAAAGGGATGATGTAGGGAAGTTGGAGAGATTACTTCAATTTGCTTTCGAGAAAGGTGACGAACGGCTAATCTCCATGCTCCTGCCTCCGCTAAGGGATTTTACGATATGGTGTGCATCAATCCGAGGGTGGGTGGCAGGTAGATACCTCGTTTATAAATCAGGTGATAAAGTCGTCTTTGATTTGATGCCGTGGGACCCTCGATGGGTGACGTATGAAGTCGGTAAGGATGGATTTCTATGGGTAGCTTATACCACATTCCGCAGTAAAGAGGGGTTGAAGTATGAATATAAAAAAGAAGGTAGTCAATCCGATGGCAGCCAGTATGAAAATAAAGTTATAGATTTTTGGGAGTTCGTTACCCCTGAAAAGACACGTAACTCTGTAATTTATAATCAAGAATTTGTTAAAAAACCCAAAACCTATAAGATGTCTATGCCTGTTATAGTTATGCCTGTAGCGACACGACCTCCAGTTACGGGTCTGGGCAGTGAATTAGGCGGGTATGGTGAGAGTATATTCGCTTCTATACGGGGGATGAACAAATCACGGAATGAATTCGCCTCAATTATAGCTACACATGCTAAAATTCTAGCAAAACAACCATTACTTCACTATCACGATGCAGGTGTAGCAGAGATAAAGAGCACTGTCCAATACGCAGATGGAGTGCTTAATCTCATTAAAGGAAAACAGGAAATCCAACCTACTCCGATGAAGGAAATGTCCCCTACGGTAGTCCAGATATTTAATTGGATGGAAGAGAGGGTTGAAAGAGGTTCACTCCCTTATACGAGGGTGAACGCACCACAACCTCAGTCGGGAACTTTAGAGGGTATGGTGCAGGAAGCGAGAAACATAGTCTTCAATCCTCAGTTAAGACTCTTAGGCACTTACTTTGCAGAGATATGCCGAAAACTGGAAGAGCAGATGATTTCACAGGGGATTGAAGTTGATGTCAGGACTATACAGGATAATAAATACTTTGAAACTAAAATCACCCCTGTTGACTTAAAGAAACCCCACATAATCAAGGTTGAGTTTACAACTGGCACTCCCGCGTCACAGATGGATAAAGCACAGCAAGCCCAGATGCTCAGAGACCTCGGATTACCTGAAGAGTGGGTATGGGAGAATATTCTTAAAATTCAAGACCCGAAGATGCTGGCTGATTTGGCAGCAATAGAACTCTTCGAGCACAGTCCAAAGGGTGCGAAGAAAAAGGCTATCGAAGCTCTGATAAGGTTGCGGGGTGATGAGGTGGGTGCGGAGTCCCTAGTCAGGGAGTTGGATAGAGAGGAAACACAGGAAGAGATGGCTTTAGCACAAGTCGCTGGGCAAGCCGAACAAGCCCCGCCATTGGAGGGATTCTAATGGTGTTAGGTCCTTATAAATATGAACGCTTAAGGCATCGGTTGGGGGAATTCCCCAGAGCACCTCAACCTGGTCTTCAACCAAACCGTCTCCCCCCGATACAGGGATGGGGGAATGGTACTGATTACTGGCAGGATGTGTTTAGTGATTATCGCAAAAGAAGGAAAAGATGACAATTGAACAAGATATTATAGCAGCACGCAGGAAACAGGAGCGGGAACCTGCTGAAAGAGAAGATGCCCAGGCAGAAGCCCGTAGACGTGCAACTACTAAACTTCAGAGAGAACGTCTAGGTGCGCCGTCAACTACTAGAAATTATCTTGAGCTTGCTCTTTCCACCTATCAGGGGTTAGTAGAACAGGGGTATCTGTCACAGGATGTAGCTGATAGGTATATGGATGATATAGCTGCTTACATTGATGCTCAAGGAATCACACCTAAATTACCTTACTATGAGGATTGGCAGGCCATTTCGACTGGGGAGAAGTTACCAACAGAAAAAGAACGGCAGTATGAAAATATTAAATCCGCTTATCTAGCCTCTACAGATATGTCTTTTAATGAGAAATATATCGCTTTACTGAGGCTTCACCCCAACGCTGGGAATGTGGAAATCTCCCGACAGATAAAAAATGAGGTATTCGCTTCCCTATCACCTGAAGAACAAACAAAGATACGTACAGAAAACGAACAAAGAAGATATGATACACAACAGCGACAACTTGCCGAGCAACGAACTACGCTACGCCCTGAAGGCTTTGAGTTTGAACCTGCTTTTGAAGAGGAAAGACTTGGTTTGGGGGGTTCTCAAATCTGGAAGAATTGGTACGAGGACAGATTCGGGCTACAAATAAGGCGTTTTAAGGGGCAGGTGGAAGACCAAACCGAGGAAACTTGGGCAACGTTTCTAAAGAGACAGACACCTAAATTACGAGAGGAGTTCCAGAAAGTGGGTGCTTTCCGCAGAGGTGAACGACCCTCTGCCTTTCAACCCCGTATTAGAACGGTGAACTTTTAATGACGACCGCTACCGATATTCTACGTGAACTTAGAGGGAAGCGCAAGGTCGAATTGCCTCCAGGAGAAGATAGAACTCCCGAACAGGCTACCAGGGATTTTCGTAGACTTGAAAGACAACCAAGAATACAGCAACCCCCTCTTTCTAAAGAGCAACCATTCCAGCCCTTCCAACAACCATCCCAAGAGTTCCCTGCTGTATCCGGTAGGGCTACACTACCATTGACATTTGAAGAGGCTGGACAGTTACCCGAGCAGTTTGACCCGTTAAGCGAGGAGGAACAAGCTAGGCAAACTGCTCTATCGCGAGGTGAGACCCACTATTTATTTGGAGGGGCTTGGAAGATAGTCGAACGAGCGCCTGAACCCCCTCTAACAAGGATGCCGTTTGAAACTCAACTTGGGCGATTAGGGAAAATTCCTCCATTCAAGCAGATAGGAGAGTTCAACAAAGAACTCCAGGGTTTCCTGGAGACTCCTGAAGGGCAGATAGCCACACTTGGCGTTGGGGCTGCTGCTATTTTTACTGGGCTTGGTATTCCTGCTTTACAGCAAGGCTGGAGAACTTTAACTAACTTGGCTTTGATGCGCCAAATATCACGAACGGCAAATGAACGTAATATAAAAATATCACAGGATGAGGCGCAAGTCTTCGCAATTAGACTTAAGGATTTAGCTAAACAGAAAGGCTTTAAGTGGGACTTGGACAAAAGTGTATTAAAGAACTTCTTCAAGCCATTTGGCAAGCAGACAGTTCCTACCCCAGCGGCAGCCAAGAAGGTAGAAGAGATGGTCACACGGGCGGTAAATAGGTTTGCCGATGTCCTTATCCCTAGAGGCACACAGACTGGTATAGCTTTTGGAGGGAAGATACCACCTAGGCCTGTACCTATGCCACCAGAAGTTCAAGCGGAACAGATTGCCCGTGCCAATGCCCTATTAGAGCAAGTACCTGTAAGTGTTAATAAAATCACATCAATCCCCGCAGGTGAGGGTGAAATTGTTATAAGAACAGACTCTCAAGGACAGACGTTAGTCACTGCCCAGTTGGTTCTCAGGGAAGGGCAACTGACAGCCTCTAATATAGTTCTAGCTGAAGGCAAGGGATTAGCCGGTGGCAGAGCTGTTAAAGAAGTGATTGATTATCTGCAAGAGAATAATATCGCACTACCGCCAAGAAATGAGATGTCTCCCGAAGCATTGAGGATAGTGGATAAACTAGCCCCAGCAGTTGAAGCTCCAGTTAGTGAAGTGCCTGCTGGGGTGACTGATACACTTCTTCAAGGTGTTCGTGACAGGATGTCTAGAAATAGAAGTGCAAGAGGAGGGCCACGTCCCTTTTACGAGAGAGAATTAGATAGACTTGAATTGGCAGGTATAGATACTAAGAATTTTGAAACAGCCTTTTTTAAGTACCATGATTTGCTTACTGCTACCCCAGTTGCGTCTAAACAAGCGAGGGATAAGGCGTGGGTAGAGTTTTTAGATTCTATTAAAGCTCTTCCCAAAGCACCAGTCACCCCACAACCCTCACCAGAAGCCCCTGTAGCCATACCAGAGGGTGTTGCACCACCTATTACACCTACTCGGCCACCTGAAGTTACTGTTCCTGCTGAACCGCCAATAGAAGCGGGTAAGCCTGTAATGGCTGATTTTGTAAACTCACCGCAGGCAGTCATAGACATGGCTGCTAAGCCTGATGTGGGTAGGTATATAGCTAATCTACCAATTATTAAGCAATTAATGAGAACCCTTAATCCCAGTGCTGTGGCTAATACGCCAGCCGAGAGAGCATTGATAATCAGAGCTGTCTTGAGGGATGAGGGACAACAGAAGTCTGCGGGGTTAATAGCAACACTTAATAAATTAGGTTCTCAAGATAAAGTGTTTGGTAAGACTGATGACGCCGGCAAACTCACCTCTGGGGTATTAAAAGGTAAGCCCTTAAACGACATCAGGACATATCCAAATAGATACAAACTGACGGATAAGCAAAAACAGTGGATTAAAGCAGCAGAGGATATAGAGAAGGCTAAACTTGCGTTCCTGACCCGTAATGGCATTGATGTAAATGAATTAACATTTGAAGAGGGTGGGAGATACGCAGGTAGGCGAGTTTATGGCAAAGTCTTAGAGGGTGAGTTGCTGGACTCCGCCTATGTCGGTGCTGGGCCTGCCAGGCCTGGAGCGAAAATAGCTGCGGAAAAAATAAGAACGTTCAAGACGGCAGAAGAGGCTGTTGAGGCGGGATATAGATACTTACCAGAAGACGAGGCTTTAGCCCTGAATGTTCAGGGTGCTTATAACCGAGTAGCTGATAAGCAGATGTCTGAGTGGCTTTTAACTCAAGTTCCTTGGAGAACAACTGCCGCGCCAGACGAACTAATAATAGCCGCTGAATCTGCAAAGGTTACGCTAAACCGTTCTAAGCAACTAGTAGCAGCATTGAATCGGGCAGTCAGGGGCGAGAGAATCCCTGATGCGACTATAAATTCCATTAGAGCAGCCTACCCAGACCAAGCACAGAGATTAAAGGACTTAATACCCAAACTTCAAACTGGTAAACCAACGGCAAGAGAAGTTCAGCAACTAACCAAAGAAGCAAGG
>SDBU01002404.1_pt1 | contig 24953 bp, 47 predicted proteins | sample 2277071 | NCBI WGS metagenome assembly SDBU01 (sample SAMN10397929, study PRJNA504765) | marine sediment metagenome | isolation source: marine sediment core GS08_GC12, 126 cmbsf | place: Arctic Ocean: Gakkel Ridge, Loki's castle | collected 2008
CCAGTGGCTTTGGAGTTGAGCTAAATGATGCTGCTTGCACCATAGAAGATGTCAATATTATCCTTAATAGGTCTGCTGGAGCGTTTGCTTACGGCATAAGAGAAAGCACGGGCGCCACTGCAAAAATTATCCACATCAGGAATGTCCGTATACAAATGACAGACAACAGCAATGAGCGCGGTATCGGTATTGACCAAGCTGGCAAGACTGTCTACATCGAGGAAAGCTGGATACAAGGCAGCGATTATGGAGTAGCCATAGGTGTAAGCGGCGGCGGCGCAGTGGCCAGCACGATTTACTCCTCGCATAACCATTTTGAGGCTGCTGCTGCTCCTTCCCGTTCGGTATTTAATAATGGTGGCACTATAAGAATGAACGGGGATACTATAGGTAAGGTGGACCATACCGGTGCTGGTATTACGAGAGAAAATGATGGCATTATCACATATAAGAATATTCCGCTAGAGTACGAGGTTTTTGCAGGAATGAGTGTTCAGGATGCTATAACTAGCGCTGCTGCTGATGCTCCGGCTCCGGCCGCTACAGCGCTGTATACTATCTTAATTCATCCTGGGATTTATGATGAAGCTATTATCTGTGCAACATGGGTCAACCTGAAAGGTATCGGGCCAAAAGGTGCAGTAGTTATCCAGCAAGTAGATGCCAACATCATTACTCTAGCTACCCAAGTCCAGCTTCAGAACCTCACGGTGAGATTGGTAACACCTACAGCTGCTAGGCGGCTTATTATGGATAACTCCGTAGCCTGCACAGCAAGATTTACAGATTTAGTAATGGAGATAACTACTCCTGTAGCTATCAGCCATTATATCTTTTACATGCGAGGTGCAGGTAACTACACTATTGAACGGTGTTCATACAATATAGGTGGCACTGGTGCATCTGTGGGTATATGGAATTCGACAGTAGGGGCCACATTCCATCTGGTAAATAATGATTTCGAGTTTACGAATGTTAATGCCATTCATATTCGTAGCTCTATTGCTGGCATATGGACGGGTGGCGGCAACCGCTGGGCTGGAACAAGCCAATGGGCGGTTGGCTCACAGGGCACAATCCTCTTCGATGGTGACCGAGTTGACTGCTCAGGCGGTTCCACCATCACAGGTGGCTCATTCTGCATTAAGAACGGCCAGCAAGAATACCACGTCTGGGCTGGGATGCTCATACAGCACGCCATTACATCTGCAGTGGCGGATGCTCCCGCTCCAGCTGCCGCCGCCCCTTATACTATCCTGATTCATCCGGGGGTTCATGATGAAGCTCTCACTGGTTCTGATTATGTCAATCTCCAGGGAATAGGCCCTAAGGGTAGCGTAATTTTATACCAGAATGATGCCACTATTCTTACTTTTGACGGAGTTAAAGCAGAAATCAGTAATTTAACCTTGCGCCTTGGAACTCTGAGTGCCGCCAGATTATTCATATCGCTTTTAAATAATCCGGGGGATACTCGATTTTCTGATCTTGTATTTGAAATTACTACTCCTGGAGCATTCGCGTACAGTTTGTGGGAAATCAGGGGAGCCGCAGCAAACACGTATACTATTGAAAGATGTTCTTGCGTTATAGGTGGTACGGGAATTAGTTATGTAATTGTTGGTTTTACAGCTAGCCCATCTATCCATTTGGTAGATAATGATTTTGAAATTAATAATGTGAATGCTTTCATGATATTTTATAGTCAAGCCTGTACCATAACTGGTAAAGGCAATCGCTGGGCTGGCACCGCAGGAATGTTTGATACATCCGCAGCTGGAACCATCACTCTTGATAACGATGCCCTGCTATGTACCGCTGCCTGGACTAATACTGCCATGACTATCAACCTGAGAAATTGCAATATCGAAGGGACAGTTGTAGCCGGGAATACTGCTCTGGTACGGATGAAGAACTGCTCTTACAGAGCCATATCCCGCGCTGGTACGGGTAATATAATTGATGAATCACCTGCCCTTATGGATGCCCCGTGGAAAGTAAATCGTTGGGATTGGCAGGCGGCTCTGGCCAACGCCCAGGTAAGCGTCCGTGGTACTCCCCAAGATGGGGGCTCTGGGCAGATATTGCTCGAAGTAACCGACAACGTAGCAGATGTCGAAGCTGTGGAGAGGCTGGCAGAAACCGCAGGTACTCTAGGCAATGAATTTACACCAGCCCGGACACCACGATGGCTTGGGCAAGTGGTAGCAGACGCTTTCGATGCTCATGTGACCATGTTCTTTGGCCTCAGAGAAACTCTGGGGGATGCCATACCAAACGTAGCGGCTGAGGAATGTGCCGGATTTGACTGGAACGGGACCAACTTCAGGGCTATTTCCTCTGATGGCATAACTGGAGAAACTACCAATCTCACCACTCCTACGGTAAATGTTCAGAATCAGCTCGAGGTAATAATTATTGGTGGTGTTCAGGTGGAGTTCTATGTTAATGGTGTATTAGTGGCCACTCATTCCACCTCTCCGGATGGTATACCCTCCGCCGCTCTGGATTGGCAGCACCTTTTAGCCACAGCAGGCGCAGGTGGTGGAGACGTGATACAGGTTACAGTAAGGCCGGGCGGCTGCCAAGAATGTCCATTGTAAGGTGAGGTCATGGGACAGGCGAATGATGCTGAAAGGAAAATCAATGGGGTGGGAGGTCTCCTGGGTCAATTCATGGTTGTTAATCCGGGGGGCGTTGAAACTTGGAGTAAGATAGCGATTACCTCAATAGGCGGTATCGCTATCCAGCTTACAAATAAAACTAGCGTTGCTTCCGTTAAAGGTACGGTAGTCAAACTTTCTCAAGTAGATGATGAGAGTTTCCTTCTAACTGGCATAGACTCTGATATGCCTGCGGGAATAGTATTTGAAGACGGCGTAGCTGATGGTAGTCTGTGTTGGGTAGTCGTTTACGGAATTGCTGAAGTATTACTGGAGGATACGACTGCTGGTACTCGCGGTTTTTGGGTATATGCTTCTGATACTGCTGGCCGAGCAAATGCGACTTTGATAAACCCGCCAGGGGGCGGTCTGCCCGAGCTGGACCAACACATGCGAGAGATTGGCCATTGTGTGGCTAGTGTCGGTGGCGGCACCGATGTTTTATGTAAGATGCTAATTCAATGGAACTAGGGGAAGAGAATGGGACAAGATAACGAAGTACCTAGAAGAATAGCTGGAGTTGAGGGTTCTGCCGGTCAGCACATGGTCAGTGGTGGTGCTGGTGCTGTCGAGGAGTGGGGTGACCTATTCTACAACCTGAGGAACAGGGGAAAGCTAATTCCCATCCCCTTAGGTGACTGGACTGAGGTGGAGAATAATGTAATAGTAACTCAGACACCTTTTTATATTAAACTCGAAATATCAGATCAATTAGCAGCGGGTGATGGGAGGGCTCATTTAGTAACTTGGGGCCTTGCTGAGGGTTTCGCTGTTGCATCAAGAATTAATTGGGATTTTGAACTGTTTCTACAGTTTGAAATTCAGAAGCAAACACCAGAGGCCACATCCCCAGCATTGTGCTATTTCTTAATCAAGGAAGGTAATGCCGCCGGACCCCTGATAACTGATGGACTTGGAATTAGGATTGGGACAAATGGCGGTAACCCACACGGAAATGATAGGGTGCTTTACGGTGTATCTTACGGTTCTGGAGGCAGTGAGGAAGCTGTCGCTTTAGGCATAACAATGTCAAGCTTGCGTACTTATACAATTGGGCTACATCACCTACCCGGTGTATTTGATAGATGGTATGTACGGGGTGTTTTATCAGGGACACAATCCATCGCAGCTAATATACCCACCGGCGTATCAGTTAGCTCTACATTCTTTGTGGCTTCTGCCGATAAAGCAGCTACTGACCCCGACGCTATAACCCATTTTTTTGTTGGGAATATACTAATTTGGCAAGCACATCAGGAGTAATATGAAAATCAGGTACATAGACAAAAAATTGACAAAGGAAGATATTGAAGCTATGACTGGCAAGAAAGTTAAGCGAATAATTAGGGGTGTATTGGATACGGCTGACCCCGAAGTAAAAGAGAAAGGCGTTGAGATTGAGTTTGATAAAAGCCCTACAGTTGCGGTACTAACTGGACTTGATAAACAATTTACTGGATTAACGAGGAAGTAGATGGATGATAAATCAAACGTTGCAATTGGAGTAGGGATAGTTGGAGTTATAGCTGTAGCAATTATCTTGACGGGTAAGCGAGATAAGGTAGCACCAGCAGCAGGTATGTTAAGTTCAGAAATAGGTATGGTGACAGGCAGACCTTCAATAAACTTACAAAAAGAAAATGGCACCTGGCTCCTTTCCCTATCATCGGGAGTTGCGGAGGTTGAAATCCACACCGCTAGTCAGATTGAAATAGTACGCTTTGAGAATACGGATACAATAGAGGAAACTAATTATGGCTTCAAGGCTTATATGGAGACAATAGCACCGCCAACCAATGAAAGACTTTATGATGCAATAAGAATTCTTGGTAACTTTTCCGCCATAAAAATTATTAATGACAGGGAGGTAGATTTCTACCTCAATGTTAAGCTAATATTAAGTGGGACCAGTTATACTTACTAAAGGGGGTTGCTATGGATGATAAATCAAAAATAGGGGTTGGAGCAGGTCTTGCAGCAGTTCTGGCAGGCGTTGTCCTTCTAGTAAAAAAACAGAAAGAACCGCCTGTTGTCTTACCGCCAGATATCCCGCCTCCTGAACCGCCTCCTGTCCCACCACCCCCCGGACTGGCCACCATTTACGGAATAGTATTCGATGCCGATACTGGCCTTCCGCGGAGTGGGGTTGCGGTAGGTTTATTAGATTCTGATGGAGCAGTGCTACTAAGAGAAACTGTTACCGATGCAGTAGGTTATTATTCCATAGAGGGGATTGAGCCAGGGGACTACTTGCTCTCTGTGCAGCAAATAGGCTACGATGAACTGAACAAGTTTATAACCATAAATGAAGGGGAGACGGAAGTAAATCTTATGCTGGTACCGGAACCAGAACCTGGAGTAATCATTGACTTTCCCAATCTGATCATACAAGATGTAGAGGGAATACCATTTACTACAGTTGGGATGGAAACTGATTGGTCTAAGGAAGATTATATTAACCTGTTGACTTACTGGACAGGCGTTACTAATCCCTACGCCTCCTACATCGAGAGGGGGCATGCCGAGGACTTTGCAGACTTTACCTGGTCAGCACTCTCAAGGGGGGAAGAAGCTTTATTTGAAGCCTTACTAAAAGCCGGAAAGGATCATCCTGAATGGCTAGCGTTTCTAGGGAATGAGAGAGGGACCCATTATTCTGTTCACTATGCAGAGGCTTACGAATGGTGGGAAGAAAGTTTCAGGGTCGAGGGCAGCTGTCTTGTAGGAGTAACTAGCGGAGTCAGACATTGTGTGGGGGATAAATGGGACGCACAAATTGGTTTCCATTTAATACATCATCGGATCGAAAGCATATCAGCAGGAGCCTTCACGTACTCAATAACTTACGACTGGTGGTCTTGGACCGCTATAGCAGATTTTATATCTAAGCGGGCTATGATAGAAGTAACTCAGGCTCCAGTACTCACTGCTACTCTAGCTGAGCCTATAAGTATGAGTAAGCTTAGAGGGGTATCCTTAACAGTAGTAGGGAAAGATGCCGTTTGTTCCGTTGAAGCTGCAGGGCATGGAGTTTCCACAGAAAACTATTTATGGTATCAACCCGTCTTCATAGCTGAAGGTTCGCCTCCAGGTTTTAGGGGCGGTGGGTCGGTATTGTGTAATAAACCTAATGCTATTGATACGACAGGCCTTTTTGCTGCAGGACGATATTTCCCTGGAGTTTACAATGGGACCATATCGATAAGATGGTTTGACTCGACTATAGGACGTGAGTATGCCACTTATGTTGACTTCAGGATAAAAGGATTGGCCCATGTAACTGGAAAGGGAGTGATAACTTAATGTGTATCATAAACAAGATAAAGCCGGCTAATCCCGAAACCAGGGATGTTCCCTCACCACGGAATATAATTCCGAAATCGGATATTCACTTCAATGCGGCCGAGAAGCGAATTACTATAAGTAATGTAGAGCTCGTCTGGCTGTCAGATGTGGCCGATACTAACTCTATGGATCCGGTGGTAGATGAAAACGATACTACTCTATTAACTAAGAAATATCTGCCCGAGGACCTGGCCGTGGGCGATATTATCGTCTACTGGAACGGTGCCATCGTAATATGGAACGGCGCACCTGCAGGAAAACTTATTTTGCACCGGATAATCAAGATTGAGCATGACGAGCAGGGTAGGAAGTTCACTTGCAAAGGTGATAATAATTACAGACCTGACCCGTATGGTATCAGGGACAGCCATCTCAGATATCTATACTTTGGAGTTATTCACTAGAATGAGTAAGGAGTAAGTTATGGCGAAAAAACTGACCGACAAGCAGAAAATAGATGCGCTTTACACGTTGTTTCTTGGGGTTCCCGGAACTGCTGCCGGCGGTGTGGTGAAAAGTCTTGAGAATATAGAGCAACATCTGTCCAACCTCAATGGTAGTGTGAAGATTAACACTACGTGGCGCAAGGTCTTCGCGTGGGGGCTCAGCATTCTATTTACCGGCATGATTGTACTGATAGGATATTTGCTGGAACATAATATCGGTGGTTAAATAGAAGGAGTTGGTATGAAGAAAAGAAGATAATTCCGCCTGGCGGGCAACCGACGGCAGAGGGGAAAGAGCTGGTGAGGTCTTTCCCCTCGCTCCTCAACCTGGCGAGGGTTTTCAGCCTCGAAACAGCCACCCTGAATACGGGGTACCTCCTTCCGATCTGCTGATAGCCCGCCAGGATAAGGGGCCGCAGCGTACGCCGGCGCTTGCCACAAAGGCGGAGTTGTTGCGGTCCCTTTTTTATTGGGGAGAGAAATCTTCCCTTTTTGTTATTTCAGGGGGGGTTGACAAGCCCCCAAAAAGGGTTTATAATTTAATTTACTGATTGAGTAAACTATTCCTAATAGAATGATGGCAAAGCTGAAAGATGAAATAGAACCCCGGCAGCTGGAGCAGTTAATCAGGTATCATGAACGCTTGGTTCTTAGCTGTAAGGCATACAAAAGATTCTCTGAGCAGACTTTAGAGGAATTGACTGTGAAGTATCTTAAAGCACTAAGGGTTAGTAAATGAAGCCACACAAATACAATAGAGCTGTTGAACATTACTGCTACCTCAGATGCCGCAAAGCCCAGGGTAAGAAAAGGGAATATGAGCTCTTCTGGATAAATGCCCACAGTAAATGCAGTGACTTACTCATTATAAAGAAATGAAAAAGAAGTGGATAGTCCCCAGCTGGTACATATATCAAGTAATCACCCCGAAGATGAAATACTGGATGGTCTTTAATCTTAATTAATGGAGGTTGACATGCCGGAAAAATACATTGGCGATGACACAGTTCTCTTATGCCTGGCCGGGCTGCGGTACCTTAAAAAGGAAGATGGGTGGCTTGGCCGAGAACCTCAATTATTCTTTTTGAAGTGGCATTATAAAGGTATCGATAGCCAGGTGGAGTACAAGAACAAGAAAGACCGGGACGCGATGTACGATAAGGTCCTGAAAGCCCTGACTGAGAAATAATGGTCTATTGGAGAGCGAGTAAGTCAAAGGAAGGGATGACATACCAGGTACCCGTAGGTGCTCCGGTCGAGGTTGTGAGAAGCTTCCCGAAAAGGCGGGTACTTGTAAGATATCAGGGCAAGCTGATATTAACCTATCAAGGATGTCTGAGAAGGAGGTTGGAATGAAAGAAATAAAATCTTGGCTAAGTCATTGGGCTGCTCTTTTACTAATCATCTTCGGATTTCCCACACTTGGTTTTACTTGGTGCTATCAGGCCGAACGAGCCTACTCCTGGCATGTATGGCAACTTCAGATGATTGATGCTCTAAATTCTTGGCTGCATGGGCTACGGTTTGTTGGCTTAATATTAGGTGGTATTCCTACACTGGGGTTAGCTTGGTTCTTTCTCTTTAGGTTCTCGAGACCTTCTCTATTATCAAAACAATGGGAAAAATATCATCTCCTTGTAAAATAAATCAAATATTCCAATAGGAATAGTTGTAAAATAGCATCCGCCCGGTCTTCCGGTAGTTAATGAGGCTGGGCAGGAGTGAACAAACTAGGGAGTGTTAATTGAAACGAATACTTAGCTTTGGTGCAGGATTACAGACAACAGCAATGGCTATCATGGTTGCTAAAGGTGAGTTGCAAATAGACGAGGCTGTCTTTGCTGATACAGGGGCAGAGAAGCCAGAGACTTACTGGTATATGGAGAACTATATCAAACCGCTTTTTTTGTCTCTGGATATACCATTTATAACATTGGAAACACACTTGGGCAGCTTATACGACCATTGTTGGGAAATGACCAAACTAACATCAGAGATGAATTATGGATAAGTTTATTCAGCCAACAAGAGAAGTTGATTATAGGGATGCCGAGAGGCGATTGAAATTATGGCTAAAAGGACAAGACATGGGTATTGAGAATTGCTATGACTGGACTAAGTGGGATTTTAAAAATCGCCCATTCTGGTCTGTTTGGGGTTTAGTTTACGGGACAATTATGAATAATATTGGATTAGACCATTGTGGTATTCATATTTACGATGATGGTGAAATAACGATTGTAGTAAGGAATTTAAATTTAGACCAGATAAACATCAGCTATTCCTAGAAGAATAGTGGGAGGTAAAAATATGGGCATAAATCAGTATGATGATTATTCGAAACAAGTTAATCCGATTGAGAGAATGGGGATTGGTGAATCATCCCCAGAGCTAAGAAAAATCGCCCTTAAAGTTTTTGGCAGTACGGATGGCGTAAGACCTAAGTTTCCGAGGTCAGGGGAACTAATACAGGAAGCCATGGAAAAGGCGTACGAGATGGGGAAGACCGTGGGAAGGGGTAAATGAACAGTATCGCAATACTGTGGAGGTAGAATGATGAAGAATAAAGTAGTAAACTGTCCGCACTGTGGGGAACGGATACGGATAACCGCAATACCTACTGCCAACACAGCTGGCAACGACCAGATTGTGGTGCAGAAGGCTTAATGGATGTTATATACAAAGACATGGCTTAAAAAGAAAAGTATCTCGACTTTTTGTATCAGTTTTGAGAGTTGGGCTTTACCCCTAATGCTCGGGTACCGCAAAGACCATCTCACGATCCGTTTTTTGTGTTTCTACTTATCAGTCACGTTTTATTTTGGTGACCTAGAGGTTGTAAAGAAAGCATGAACAGTATCCGTATACTGTCGGAGGTAATAAAATGGAGATAATCGCACCGTATCATGAGATTCTGGATCCGATCAACCAGGATGAGATTCTTTGCAAGTTAGAGAGGTGTGGCCGGACCGCGTACAAGTCCGAGGATAAAATCACCTCTGGGACGGCAGAGAAGTTTATCCGGTCCATTATAGAGCGTGGCCACGAAAGCGTGATAGAGCATGTCAACCTTACTATTAAATTCGTCTGCGATCGTGGGGTAACGCATGAAATCGTTCGCCACAGGCTGGTGGCGTATACCCAGGAAAGCACTAGATACTGCAATTATAAAACGAAAGGACTTAAGTTTATAAAGCCTTTCTTCTGGGAGAAGAACTCGGTTGAGTATCAAATGTGGATGGATACTATGATATGTGCCGAAGAGGATTACAATAGGTTAATTGAACTTGGAGCCAGCCCTCAGCAGGCCCGCAACGTTCTTCCCAACTCTTTGAAGACTGAGATCGTGGCAACGGCTAACCTTCGGGAGTGGCGACACATTCTTAAACTGAGAACATCGAAAGCAGCTCATCCGCAAATGAGGGAGCTTATGCTGCCGCTTCTTCTAGAACTGCATGAAAGGTTACCAGTGATTTTCGGAGAGATCCCTTATAGCTAATTAGACAGTATTAGCATACTGTAAGGAGGTTAAAATGTGGAGGCAAGATAATTGGGAAGTTTATACAAGAAATATCGATAATGCGCACAATACTGAGAAAGAAATATATGAAGCCGGCGCCGATGCCATGCTGACGGCTATTAGAGCTAGGGGTTATATATCAGGACAATCATTGAGAAATATAGAAGGTGCTCCCGGTTGGGCCGGCATTGCCCCTGATAGTAAATGGTATTCTATCCCGGAGGATAATTAAACAGTATTCCTATACTATCATTCTTATCAGAATAGTGAGAGGAGGTTAAAATGAAAGTCGGATATAAAACGATTATCAGGGGAGAGGAAAGCAAACTATCCCCTCATCTACAGACAGTGGATTTTGAAAATAAAGAGGCATACCTAAACGATATGTTATTCCATGAAACTTTAGTACCCTGCTGTGAGAGGATGAAAGCTGCCATAGAAGACGATAATATAGTCTTTGACCAGGGAGTATGTTGCAATTTTAACGCGAGATGGTCAGAAGGAGAAGGTGATAATTTGGACATAAACTTCTGCCCTTTCTGTGGTGAGAAGATTATCCTGGAAGAAATAAAGAGGGTCCGGATGGTGAACAACCCAATTACGATTCCCGCAAAAAGAGTAGATAATTTTGTTGAGGAGGAGGTAAAATAATGAGTTACACTCTTCCAAGTTGGGAAATATCAGTTGAAACCCGTAAGCAGTACAGGTCAATGACCTTAGAGGCTATGATTCATAGAGCATTATACCTATGTATTGCCAAAGAGAGGCACGAGCTTACAATACGCGCTCTAACCCCCAAAGATGTAGGACTAAATCGATGGAGAACACCCAGTCAGAAGCCAGAGGAGAATAGCACTTGGATTAAGTTTGAGGTGGCAGCTAACCAGGTGCTGGGAATTTATAAACTGATTCAGCTCAGCAAGAAGCCGAAGGTGACCACCCTCAACTTTTCTGTAGGATTCTCAAGTGCTACAGTAAAAGCTATCCATGGCATTGAACACCTATATGCCCTGTTGCCTGTTCTTGATAAAATCAAGGAGTATAAAACACAATTTACAAGCCAGACCATATTCGGCTCTGTAGACCAAATGGTGATGGAGGCTTATCTTACCGAACCGATATTATATGATGCTGGGGACTATCTTCATCTAAAAGTTACATCACCGGAGGGGAATAAGAGCGGGGATAGGCTGATGCTCGGTGGTTTTGTGATTGAACTTGAAAATAAAGAGGTGAAGGAATGATTGTACTTATAGGAATCATTATCTGTTTAGCGATGTGGATGTACGGGTGTGCTGGATTCCTGGGTGCATTTGAAGATAAAGAGGTGAAGAAATGAGGAACAAAGTTATCAGTGTCATCACGGTAATAATAGTTTATGCAGGAGCATTCTTTTGGAGTGGTGTAAACATTCCCATAACTCCGGGACCACACTTAGTTGTAGTAGAGTTGGCAGCCACAACCATCATGGTTAGCTTCTCAGTTCTTGGGCTGTTTTTAAGCCTATATATCACAATAAAATGGCTATGTGCTAAATAATCAACTATTCCTGACAGAATAGTGAGAGGAGGGTAGGTAACAATCATTGCTAGGCGAGCCAATAGATCAAAGGTAACAATCAGCTAAAGGCGAGCCAGTGGGAAGTAGGAAACAAACTCGCAAAGGCGAGCCAATACCATCGAGGTTACAGTTATCATAAGGCGACCAATAAAAAGGAGGGAAAATTGGAAATACAAATCATATCAGCAGTGAAAGTGTTCGAGGAAATTGAGAAGATCCGCCGGGGGTGCGAGGCGAAGCTTACTCACCTGGCCAAAAACCGCAGGTGCGTAGACTGCGGAAGGGATTGGATGCCGAAATCCTACGAACCATGCCCGGAGTGCCTGAGCAAAAATACTCGGCTGATGAAGCAAAGAAGGAAGTGCCTTGACTGCGAGCACATTTGGCAGCCATCGGAGCTGGGTGTTTGCCCTTGGTGTCATAGCCCTAACTCAGAGGAAAACCCGAGAGATGACGCCTATATGAAGGATGTTGTCATTCCCAGACTCCTAACCGAGGAAGACTTTTATGAGGGTCAGATGAAGGAGATGATAGAAAATCACCCCGCCTGGTTATGGGCGGAGCAGGTAAAGGGTGCCGGGCTGACCGGAATCGGGAGGATAATCGGCAAAACAGATATTCATAGAGTAAAAACTGTATCCGAGATGTGGGCGCACTGCGGCTTCGGACTGGAAGCAGACGGGACCAGGCAGCGGAAAAGAGCCGGGCAACCAATAAATTATGACCCCCAGCTCCAGTCCAACTGCGTAATGCTCGGGGAATCACTAATGAGGCAGACGGATTCATACTACGAATACTACTTGAAACAGAAGAAAGTCCATTCTGCCTTGGCGCCGGCATGGTGTCACAACAGGTCTTTCAGGCACATGATAAAACTGTTCTTGAGCCACTTTTGGCAGACTTGGCGTGAGGCCGAAGGATTGCCTGCCCCTGCGCCCTATGTATTCGACATCTTGAAGCACCCGGAAGGTCATAAAATAAACCCTGAGGAGATGGTAAAACAGCCAGTTTTAATAAGGTAACAATGAAAAAAAGGCGAGCCAATTGGAAAGAGGTAACATGTCGTAACAGGCGAGCCAATCGTCATAAGGTAACAATATGAAGAAGGCGAGCCAGAAACAATTAGGTAACAGAATATAGAAGGCGTATCAACTATTCCTGTAGGAATAGTAGGAGGTAAATATGACTAAAGAAGAAATCCGGGCAATGGAAGCAGGAAAAGAACTTGATGCCATTATAGATAAAGAAATCTTTGGTGGTGATGATTGTGTCCATGATTTATATTGGGTTGCCCTTGACGAATATACTTGTGCTAAATGCCATAAGCAGTTCTGTAGCCCTGAACCTTATAGTTATTCCACAGACATCTCATCTGCCTGGCAGGTGGTGGAGAAACTACGTTCAATGGAAGATGGTGAAGGCAACTCTTTGCTTTGTTGCCTTGAAATTTATAGTGACCACGATTTATGTTGGGATATTTACTGGTCTTATTCCGAGCTCGGCAACCAGAATGATGGACACAAAAAACATCGCTTACCAGTCTCTTATGATGAATTTCCCGAAGCCATCTGCAAGGCGGCACTGATAATTAAATTGGAAGGAGCAGCTAAAACTTGGGATTTTCTTGAGAAGCGACCTCGAAAAATTAGGAAAATTAAGGAGGCTAAACCATGACTGACGAAATAGCTGCTAAAAGCTTTCAAGCACTTGCAAAGGAAGCTCCTTTCTTCCCAGTAACTTGTAGGTTTCGCAGGGTATTGCGGACAAATGAAGAAACCAGACATACCTTATGGCCAACAAGTGCAGAAAAGTTCCGACAGCAGTTCGGCAATGCCGCTAATTTCTTCGCCGGCGCGCTCGAATATGTGCGACTTTCAACTCATTGGGAATATCCTTATCCTGAATTATTTGTTATGGTATTAAATAATAAAAGACCAAAATCCAATGGGTTTGCTATATATCCACCTGGCTTATTGAGAACCAAAAGTGGCGAAATTCGCATCCTTTGGGCAAAGGAAGAGTTAACCTTAACTGTTTTCCATGAATTAGTGCATCTATTCAAAGGCAGAGAAAGCGGAGAAGACTGGGTTGAGCAACAAGCTCTCAAACTGATAACAAAAATAGAAGGAGGAGAACATGAAAAGAATATTTGACCCATCAATATGTGTGATGTGTGGGGAGCCCCGGGAGCAGGACTATAAATCGGCAGGCGTGACTGCTAACTTTTCTACTAAAGTCCCGGACGGCTCTCATTGTACTAATTGTGGACTCAAATACGCAACTAGTCTGCCGGGCGAGGTGAGAGCAGACATGAGTAACCTACAAAGGGCTGCAGAAGCATATGAAACTATAAGAAAGGCCAACAGAGATAAAAAAGAGTGGAGGATTAATCTAGGCAGGATTGACCTTAGCAAGGAGCGTAGAGAAGCAAGAGCTGAAGTAGAACAGCTAAAAGCACAAATCAATGCTGCTCATAACCAGTGGACCATGAACTGTGTTCTCTTTGGAGCTGAGACATTCAAGAGGCTATCCCGCGGCGAGATTAGTAAAGTAGAAGCGCTAGAGGGAATTAAGGAGCTTTCGTCTGAGATAACGGATGAAGTCGCTGCGTATCTTCTCGTAAGAATAAATGATATCATTGACCCAATTTAGAAGGAGGAAAAATCATGGCAGAAGAAAAAGAAGAAATGGTATTCCCAATTGTCCGGGAGGCATGCCCTTGTGGGTGCGAAGAGCGATTAGGGAAAATGACAATCGACAGGCTCATAGAAAAAGGGTTCTTGAGTAAAGGGCTTTACCCTGACGGCCCGATGTTCCAAATTCCATTGATAGATCAAAGGCGCATCACCGCCCTTGTGACTCCCACGGTTAAAGTACCCATTATCACGGTTTTCTGGGACGTATGCAAAGATTGTATGACTATGTACTGCACAAAGTTCCAACTTGACATACAGGATGCGCCGGTGCAGGTTCAACAACAAGGACCACCGGCTGGCCAGAAGTTCAGCACAAGCTAATGATAGGACACCTAAAACAAGCCTAAGGGAGCTAGAAATCAATCGTGGGGGCAAAGAATGACAGAGATAAGCAACGCTGAACTACTAAGTAGATACGAAAAGAGATTGGGTAGCAAGGGGTCGACTCGGAACCACTACCTCCGCTACGTCAATGATTTCCTCGAATTCAAGGAAGAGATCGAAGGCGACCTCGACCGGGAAACTATCCTCGGATTTATGAATCATCTCAAACATGCACATGCCTATTCCGAGGGTAGCATTAATCTTGTCTTCCGTATCATCCGTACGTTATTCAAAAGAAGTGAGCTCCTCCTCTACCAGGAAGGGATTGAGTGGCCATTCGCCCATGGAGAGGCACCCACGATAAGCGAGGACGCAATAGTGGCGCCGGCACTCCACCCGAAGACCATCATCCGGATGATAAAAGCGGTGAGGGAGTATGGCGATCTTGCTGAGATGGCCTTTCTTGCCCTTTCAAGCACCTACGGCCTGAGACGCGTGGAAATGATAGGGCTCACCAATAAGGATGTCAGGATAAAGGACAGGACAATCCACATTGCTACCGCCAAGCACGGTCGGGAGAGAACCCATGTGATACCAGAGGAAATTATCCCCTTCCTAAGGGGATATAACTTTGACCAGAAGATTAGTGAATTCTTCCTCTTTACCCTGTGGTACCGCTTTGAATACCGAATAAAGTTACAGCATACTCCCCAGGTAGGGTTTCATAGCATCAGGCGCACAGTGAACACACTCTTGGCTCGGAAGCTCCCTGATATAACAGTGAAGAGTTTTCTGCGCCATAAACAAAAGACATCCGCAGATATGACATACAGGTACTCCGCAATTACGTTTGTTGGTGAAGAAGAGGATACCAAAGAGGTTGTCGGTGGGGCCCTATTGGCGGACACTGACGTTTTTGCAGAGGGTGTGCATCCATTTGTAGAATACTGGAGGTAAGTTATGTGTATTGGTTGGCTAAAGAGGAAACTGCAGCGAAAGGAAACCCTGAGCGGAATAGAGGCTAGGATTCTGGCCGATTATGCAAAGCAGGCTGATAGACCAGGTATGAGGGTTAAAGCTCTCCACCATGGTGGACCAAACATGCCAAATCATCAACCCTGCCCTGTGTGCGGACGTGAATCAGTCAGGGAGAGCAAAAGGGAGGAGGGGGCATATTATAGATGCGGGACGCATGGAATATTCTTCGTCCGGAGAGCGCAGCGGAAACCGAAGGTACCGGTGACTCAACACAGCAAATAGGTATTTCTTACGAAATATTCAGGAGGGTAAAATGAGTCGGGATTATCAAACAAAAGTCGATATAACCTGTGATAGATGTGGTAAACAAGTCATCTTTGAAACCGGAAAGGAAGCCGCTGAACTCTCAAAATGGAAACAGCTCTCAACAGGGGTCTTTTTCCTCTTAGATAGTAAAATGTTTGACCTTTGCCCCGAGTGTTTACATGCGTTCGAAACAGATTTTATCGAATGGTTTCCAAAGGCTTTCAAAAAAGCCTTTGATGAATAGAAAACGAATATTCTCATTAGAATATTTGATGGAGGCTAAAAATGGAACCCAAAAGTATTAGTAAAGAAGAACTACAGAAGTTAATCGATGCTGTCCCCGATATCGGCGCTCCGGAAGAGACCTGTATAAGCTATTGGCAAAAGGTAGGAGATAAAATGCTTTACTTAGAAGGTTGGGCTGATGCTTGTTTAGCCGGGACAGGATTCCCCCCTATGGAAGAAGGCGACACAGATCGTAAAATAGCTTACATGAAAGATTTAACAACGGAACTATTGCCGCGAAAAGCCAAAGAGAGAGGGCTAAAATTCCTCAAGGGAGGATTCAAAGAACTGGAAGATGCTACAAATCTATATGGTGTTACCTGGGGCATCTTTGAGAAAAAGAAAAAGCCATAAATATTCCTGGTAGAATAGGTGGAACTTCTGGTAAATTGGATAAAAGAAAATAAGGGGGATATTTAAGAAATGAAGAAATGGCAATTTATTAGCATTATAATTATAGGAATGATAATAATAACTTCTGCCTTCTTTATGGCTGGATTTGAAGTAAGAGATAAATATTTTAGACCAGAACCAGAGAAGGTGTTCGTTGAAATAATAATTTATCCTCCACCTACTCCACCAGAGATTATTATAGAGACTATAGAAGTTATTAAAGAAGTGCCTATCCCTATTGTACCAAGAGAGTTTAAAAACATGACTGAGATTGCCGAGTTTATAAAAGACCTGAATATAGAGGAATTTGTAGAGCCTGATTGGGATTGTGATGACTACGCCTATTTCGTGTGGTCAGTAGCTATGAGGGATGGCTACTTTATGTCATTTGAAAGTGACTATAAAAAGGGTCAACTTCACGCTTTGAATAGCACAGTAGTTGGGAATAAGGTCTATTTCATTGAACCACAAGAAGGTAAAATATGGCTATACGGACTATTAGATTAACTATTCTACCAAGAATAGTTGAAGGAAGCTAAAAAGATGAAACCTTTTTACCAAGATAACCATGATACGCTCTATTGCCTAGACTTTCGCGAGAATGAGCTACCAGATGAGTGTGTTCAGATGGTTTGTACCTCACCGCCTTACTGGGGCCTCCGGAAATACTCTGGTGAGCAGGACTTGATATGGGGTGGTCAAGCAGACTGCGAGCATGAGTGGGGTAGTGATATACCCCGAGCTGGTTATCGGTCATCAGATACTAACCCAGGGAAATTACAATCAATAGCCACGCAGAATAGGAATATAGGTCATAGTAACACCTGCTCCCTTTGCGGTGCATGGAAAGGCTCATACGGCCTGGAGCCAACGCCTGAGATGTATGTCCAGCATACTATAGAGATACTTCGTAAAATCCGAAGGGTACTGAGGAAAGACGGCGTAGTGTTCTGGAATATTGGGGACTCATACGCCGGTAGTGGTCAAAGGAAAGGTAGTGACCACGGCAAAGCTGTTTTCACGGATACCGATATTAGTGTACCAGATTGGGCATCAACATCCCTCAAGCCCAAAGACCTCTGCCTCATACCCTTCCGAGTAGCAATCGCAGCACAGGAAGATGGATGGTGGGTGCGGTCTGTTATCATTTGGAGCAAACCAAACCCAATGCCTGAGAGTGTTACTGATAGGCCTACTGAATCACATGAGTATATCCTGATGCTTACTAAGTCAGCCAAGTATTACTGGGATGCTGATGCGGTGAGGGAGACGGGTATTACTGGGGATATGAGGCGCCCGTATACTAGCAACGGGGCGTGGGAAATAGATGGCAGACCCGAACACCAAAGACACGGGGGAGAACCAAGAGATAATCCTACTGCCGGTCGTAATATCCGCACAGTATGGGAGTTCCCAACACAGCCTTATCCTGAGGCACACTTTGCAGTATTCCCTGAGAAGTTACCCGAGCTGTGTATCAAGGCAGCTACGCCGGAGGTAGGCTGCTGTAGTAAGTGCGGGGCACCTTGGAAGAGGATAGTAGAAAAGATACCACAGAATGTCCGTAGTCATAAGCTGACAAAAGGCAAGGTCAAAGATGCTGTGGATGGCAACAATCCTGATATGGCAGTAGGCGGTGGCTTCTCTAGGACAGGTGTCCAATTTGAATGGCAAGTTAAGACCATCGGCTGGCAGTCCACCTGTAAATGTAATGCCGATAAAGTACCAAGCCTAGTTCTGGATTGTTTTGCCGGCTCCGGAACCACTCTGAAGGTAGCTAAGAAGCTAAACCGCAAGGCTGTGGGATTCGATACGAGTGAGGAATACTGCCCTCTGATTGTGGACAGGTGCCGGCAACAAGTTATGTTTTAACTACTATTCTTAGCAGAATAGTTGGAGGTGCGAATTGAAAATACAGGCTGTACTCCCAGGATTGGAAGATTATGTATGTACTTCTGACTGCCTGAATTGTAAACTATGCCCTGGTATTTGCTCCCCACCTGACTTGTCTGCCTGCCCCTACCCGCAGTGTTTATGCCCTGCTAATGATTGGGGCTTGGTTGACAAAATAGAGTATCCAGAGTTCTTCTGGTGGCGTTTTGAGCAAATATTTGGGGGTTCTGATGAGTTCCTAGTGATTACACCTGATATGATGGATGAGTATTTCAAAGAGCCTGAAGATTCTATGCAGACTAGATGCCCAAGGTGTTTATCAGTTGAGGTAGACATTGGTTATCCTTACATCAAATGTAAGAACTGTGGCTATAACGAACCTTTGATAGACTTTCCAGAGAATGTAGGATTTCAAATCCACAAGCAAATAAAGAAGGAGGAAATATGAAAATTACATTTTGGCAAAGGCTTAAAATAGCCATAACCATCTTTTGTGGAAAGACCAAGGGCCGGATAGGTCCCATTACTGACTGCTCGGAAATTGCTCAAAACAAAGGTGTCATCCTCCAAAAGCAGATATCTTGGGATGTATATTTTTGTCCCAAAATATGGCGGGTATAGACTCAATGATATTTGAATATAAAGAAGTAGAGGTAGGCGAGAATGTCAGTTAAAAGCTTTATTGGAGGCCTGTTCAAAATCCGCAGGACTTTCGTTACCCAGGCAGGGCATGCCCATCGTCGAGGCACAAGGCCAGATAAATATTCCCATAGGCGATGGCGGTGGTTCTGGAGCCGGCGGGAACATCAGGACGGAGAGGTTAGGAAGAAATGAAATATCCCAAGACTAAATGCTCCCTCTGCGACCAAGTCAATCCTCATGACGCTGCACGCTGCATCAATCCTAGATGCCTTGTATCGATGAAAACTTATGGCCAGCAAATATTAGAGGAGAAGAAGGATGCCAAAGTATGAATACAGATGCCGAACCTGTGACTACCGAATAGAAATGAAACAGGCCTTCGGTGAGGAGCCGGTAACGGAATGTCCCAAGTGCCAGGGCGTATTGGTAAGGGTAATCTTTCCGGTACCAGCAATCTTCAAGAGGGGAAAGCCATCTAAAGGACAAAGAACTCATAAGGTAGGCAACCATGAAATACCCATTCACCAGACGGAGGAAGGGCACTGGGAGCAAGGAGGAATGAGATGAGCAGCGCACTATGTAGAGGTAGAACACTTCACCCTCTGGCCGTCAAGATGGCCAAAAGGTGGCAGGAGAAGCATATCGAGGACTTGAAAAAGAAGCTCGCGGATGGTAGTATCACAGCAAAAGAAGCCAGAGAGTTAAGATGGAAGTGGGGTGTGACACATGACTAAGCAGGAAGAGATACAAAAATGTCGTAAATGTGGTGCAGTTATTCCACCGAAGTTGCCTTGCTGTCCTAAGTGTGGGTGGTGAATAATGGCAACTAGGGAAAAGGTAAGGGAAGAGGTAAGCCGCATCCTTTTGTTGCTTGCAACAGGCGAGATACAGACAGCGGAAGCATTGAGCAGGCTTAATAATTGGTTGGTGATAAAGGTGGATAGGGAGTTGCCTGATAGTTTGTGTGCTGGATGTTCCTGTTATTTTGTGAAGAATGGTAGAGTAAAGTTCCAAGAGGAATTAGACAAGGCTGGTTTAGTAGCAACTGAGCCACTTGTACTGCGTGAAGCCGAAGTACTGATAAAGGAGGAATGATGGCGTACCCATATTTACTCCCATTAACAACAACCAAGATAGTTAATCGTAAGGCAGGGGCATTGATAGAATATTTCGCCAAGATGTTCCCAAAAGCACAGATGAAAATAGATGTTAAATACAATAGTCGTAATAAATACACCATACAACATGAGCCACTGATAGGAGGAGAATAATGGCTGAGTGGCGGGTACCCTTTTGCCCTATGTGCGGACTCTCAGTAGGCCAAAAGAATATAACCGTTAAGGGCAAGCCCTGGATAAAACTTGACCAAGAAAACCTGTGGGAGAAAGCGCAGAGCTTTACCGGCGACAAACCCTTCGGCGTAATCAAGTCCAGCGAGGGTCGGGGAACCATGAAGATGGAAAGGTACTACGGGATCGAGGAAGACGTCGAGGGATACTTTCCATTAATGAAAGCCCGGTTAATCAATGTTCTAAAGGAATGGCTGGCGAAGGGGTGGATAACCCAAGAGGAACTCGAGGAAATATTGAAGTGACACACGGAAAGAAACCGATAAGGGATAAGACCTTCATAGTCACGGCCGAGAATTATAGCCTTTTATCGGAGGTATGCCCGAAGTGCGGGGAGGAGAACACCATCTACCAAAATATAGACGGAGACCTAAATTGCATCTGTGGAAAGGTGATGTATATGGCCGCCTCCTTCTCCGTATCCAGCCACAGCCCCTCAGCGTCCGATACAGCCACCCCAAGAGGAGTCAGGGATAGCTGTGTACCCCCAAGGAAAGATAAGAAGTGATAAAATGAGATTGGTATTTGAATGCAACTACTGTCCTGCTATATTTTCGGATTTCACGAAACTCGTAAGGCATTATAATACTCGCCATAACCAAGAGCAGGATAGGCACTTGCAGGATACCGCAAGTTATGCTGGCCCCGATTCGGGCTGTTTGCTTGCTACTGAACATTTAGAGGGTAAACAGTCTTCCTGTCTTAAGTGCCCTTTCCCTAAATGTAAACTTGAGGAGAAGGGAGTTGGACTTATCAGGACAAAGAAGAGGACCAGGAATGAAGAGATAAAGAAACGATTTAAGAAGGGTGAAAGTGTACCAGATTTAGCAATAGCTTTTGGTGTTGTAAAGAGAACTATTGAGAGAGCAGTAAAAAGGTGAAATAAATGAACCTCCCACAGACGGTTGATGAACTCATACACTGGGATATATCCACTGACCGAGACACCTATGGCCAATACACCATTATTACAGGATTTGAAGGGTCCGGGGGCTGTTTCTGGTGCGGAAAGGAACTAACAGGGCGCCGGCGCTTCTGTGGCCATCGCTCAGGGTGTTGGACAAAATATCAGGACCACTTCTACTGGCCCTTTGCCCGATACGAGTGTCTAAAGAGGGATAACTACCGATGCGTCAATTGCGGAACCGAAGCCGAAGACATCCCCTGGAGCTATGCTAACTGGGAATCTTCCGCATCGGTCAGAGAATCTCAACTCAAAGTCCACCATATAATCCCCCTCGAGGGGAAAGACCGGGCAATGAGTCCTTACAACCTCCAATGGAACCTCATAAGTTTATGTCACCGGTGCCACAAGTATATCCACGTTGTTATGAGGAATGGAGACAAACCTCCAGCTCCGGACATCTTCGACCTGGCACAAACAAAAGGCCAAGCGGTCTTTGAGCCTTGCCTTTCTCTCTAGCCTCACCACTTGACAAATTAGTGAAGAGTAATCTACGATGTTGCTGACTGATGTTTAGGAGTTAATAGATTTGAAAGTAACTTGGAAAGAAAGCTAGGAGGTAAACTGTGGTTAGTATAGAGAAAATCATACAAAAGGGCAAAGTTGAAATGGTGGAGGGTAATATAGGCTTTGATGATAGACATCCAGAAATAAAAAATATAAAATGTTCAATCCTTAAGTTATTAGAAACAGGCTTACCACTTTATCTAAAATGGGCATCAGGTAGAAATGTGGGCATTACTAGGAAGATAGTTTGGTACCCCCATGGTCATTACGCAGAACCTGAATTTTCAAATCCCTTCGCAATAGGTGATGAATATATAATATTTACGAAGTGAAGGACCAAAAACAATATTTATACTCACACTTACACTAATACCAATAACACTTCCTATTCCAATACTCACTCTAATATCAATTCTATTTCAGTTTCACAGCCTCGCACACACACGAGCGCAGGCCTGCGCCTATTCCTTTTCAGATAATCAGGCCTCAGACACGACTCCCCTCTATTACTGAATTCAGTAAACTATTCTTCATAGAATAGTTGAAAATACCGGCCCAGAGTATTGACAAACCATATTTCGTATGATAATATGATATTGTGATACGGTGAAAATATAGTGGAGGTGAAAGGAATGGCATATACTAAAGGGAAATGTGGGTGTAATGTTACTATATTGAAGTTCAGTAGCTTGGAACATCCAGTCAAGTGGAGGATTAACTACTGCCATATCCACAAAGCAGCCGAAGATATGTATGAGGCTTTGGAAACCACTCTGAAAAACTTGGAGGATGGTTTCGCCAACAAGAATCTATCCTTAAAAACTATGATTAGTAAAGCCCTAGCCAAAGCGGAGGGATAGACTATTAGCCTGCTCTTAAGACCGGACTCTGGGAACAGAACCGGCAGGGCACAGAGGTAGGACAATGAGTTTAATGGAACCAAGAACTTATATCTCTATTAGTGAAGATGGGAAGTGTATACACCAACAGGCTTGCGGGCCGATGCTAGGCCAAGAGTATGAACATGATGACCCTAACTGGCAACCACCTAGTGATTGGCCTTATGAAGTGATTGATTTGCGTAAAGACGAAATACCGAGCTAGTCTTTCACCCGGCTGGCTCTGTATCAACCCAGGGCCGGCTCAGTGAGCGGATAGCTCAAATATAATGGAAGGATTAGATAAAATGAACAAATGTACGGGGATGCAAATAGTAGGGCAGCAATGCCCGCATGATGCAATATGGCGGAACCAAAACGGCGTTGAAGTATGCGGGTACCACAAGTTATTATTAGATGCCTTCACATGGGAAAATCGAAATGACAGAAAATGGGAAAGCCTAGTTCTTGCCCCTAACCTATCAAAATAATTATAAGGAGGTATGAATTATGGCGGAGCTAAGGATTTGCTGCCAGTCAAGCAGCCGTAAAATCTACAATGAGGGCTGGTGTGGTGAGTTTAAAACCTACACCTTGCCAGCGCGCACCATTAAGATGTACGGCTCTACCCTTAACCTAAAAGAGGGCTGTAACCGGTGCCGCGCTAAACTCTTAAAAGAGGTTGCTAGAGAACAAAACAAAAGAGCGAAGCTGAATTTCAGACCGCCACAACTACGTTTCGACTTTATAGAAAAGGTCAAAGTAGGTTCACATTGGGAAAAGGAGCGCTGGACTGATTACCGCGGCAAAAAACACGTGTGCAACACTATAGTTGTGGATTATACTTCAAAGTACTCTGACTGCTTACCCGGCAAGGCATGGCTAAAAGAGCATGAGCATGATATTGACAAATACCCGGAACCGCTAATAGAGTTATCGGTAAATGGCAAAGACTTATCGTTAAATGGCGATTACAAGCCAGGCATGATTAAAAACTTCGTGAAAGCTAATAAGACTTTACCGATCCCAGTAATAAATGAGAGGAGAGAAGAAAAAATGAGTCAGCAAACAAAGAACAAGAAGCGCCGGCAGGTCCTAGATTTTGCTCGGGATAATAACCTGGTTATTCATCCGGGCCGAGGGTTCGAGTATTACACGAATAACTTCTTCGAAGTTGGGCACTGCCCTTGCGCCAAGGAGCGGCTGGATTGCCCCTGCCCTGAGTCGATCGAGGAAGTTGGAAAAGACGGGTGGTGCCTCTGCCGGCTCTACTGGCGCGATTTAGATACTTATAAAGAAAGTCATGTGCCAGCAGGTTAGCACCCATCCGGGGAGAAGGTAAGTTCAACTGAATAAAAAGAGAGGAGGTGGAAATTTGAGATTCACAATAATCATAGAAGATGGCCTATATCAGAAAATTCAGCGTATCCGGGGAGAGAGGATTCAGAAGGAAGGCAAGTCCCTGTCCCTCAGCTCACTAATCCGCGAGCTGATACAGAGGGGGCTGGAAGCTTTGGAAGAAAAAAGGGATTAAGTTCACTTATACAAACTGGGGAAGCTAATATCAAAACAGTGAGGTGAAGTATGACAATGCCTATTAGTGAAGCTAAGACCGAGGATCTCATGGCCGAAGCCACGTCTCTCCAGGATAAAGTAGAGAATATTGAATGCTACACCACAGCTGATAGGATCCGGCTTGAAGCCCTCTACGCTGAAATAGAGCACCGGGGAATTGGCGTAGTGGAACTATACACTGTCACATTTGTCCATAGTAAATTGGAAATGAACTAAAAAGGGGGTGAGTATGGGCCAAGTAATACAGCCTGATTCCACTCTCCTACTGAAAGCGACCAGTACCCAGTGCAGGCGGATCGCTCTCCAGTGCATGAGGCTGGGAATAAAATATCCCCACGAAGAAAGGGTGTCAAACCGCAGAGAAGCGCGGGACCTCATCTGGGAACTGAGAGGTAAAATCAAGGCGAAAAAGAAGGCGAGAAAGTAGAGTTATATCAAGTAAACCTCGCGGGATTAGCTATAAAGGAGGACTGAAGAAGATGGAAAATAGATTACTGACAAGTGATGAAGCAGATGGATTATATGGAATTGATTTGTGCTTTGCCCAAGATATCAAGACCAGGGAGCAGACGCTCAAAGATGTAGCTAAATGGGCTAATGAGAATTGTCCGCATTGTAAGCCGATAGAC
>SDBU01002405.1_pt1 | contig 24933 bp, 24 predicted proteins | sample 2277071 | NCBI WGS metagenome assembly SDBU01 (sample SAMN10397929, study PRJNA504765) | marine sediment metagenome | isolation source: marine sediment core GS08_GC12, 126 cmbsf | place: Arctic Ocean: Gakkel Ridge, Loki's castle | collected 2008
CAATAACCGGGGTAAGAAGAGTATTACGGTAGACCTGACCAAGGAGAAGGGCAAGGAGTTGATTTATCGGCTGGTCAAGAAGGCAGATGTCTTTGTGCATAATTGTCGACAGGGTGTGCCGGAAAGATTAAAGATGGACTATGAGACTCTGTGCCAGTATAATCCTAAGATTATCTACGCCGCAGCTTCTGGTTACGGGCCAGAGGGTGCGGAGTCTAAGGAGCCGGCTTTCGATTACCTTGGGCTGGCCCGGTCGGGGATAATGTATATGATGGGAGATTCAGATGCACCCCCACAGGTATTGGGGGGGGGCCTCGCCGACCAGATGGGGGCGATAATGACTGCCTATGGAGTACTGACGGCTCTTCTGGTGCGGGAAAGGCAGGGAATTGGCCAGAAGGTAGATGTGTCTCACCTGGGCAGTATGATGGCTCTGCAGGGATTGATTGTGGGCATCTTTCTTTATCTCCGCCCTGATAAGCAACCACCACAACCAGTTAAGATACTAACCAGGAAGAATGCTGCCAACCCGCTCTGGAATCACTATCCGTGCAAGGATGAAACATGGGTCGTGCTGGGTATGTTGCAGCCGGATAGACAATGGCCCGCGGTGTGCCAGGCTTTGGGTATCGAGCACCTGGAAAAGGACCCCAAGTTTGAGAACCAGGTAATAAGGGCGGAGAACTCTGAAGAGATAATTGCCGTTATGGATGAAATCTTCATCAATAAGACTGCCTCAGAATGGGTGAAAATACTCAAGGAAGCAGGGGATGTTATCTGCACTCCCATTCAAAGACTCTCTGACCTCATTAATGACCCGCAGGTCTTGGCAAACGATTATATTATTGATTATGATCATGACACTCTTGGCCCAGTGCAGGTACCGGGCATCCCCATTGCGTTGAGCAAAACCCCCGGGGTTGTTAAGAGCGAAGCCCCTGAGTTTGGTCAACACACCGAGGAAGTCCTGATGGAGATAGGTGACTATAGCTGGGAGGAGATTGCTCAGCTCCGGGAAGAGGAAGTTATCTGAGAATATTAAGCCATGCTGGCTAAACTAATTCATTAGGGAGGATTTTACAATGACACAGGAAACAAAAACGAGAGCACTGAACAGGCTGCAATCGATGTATGCACTCCGAGCTGAAGTAGACAAGATGTACGAGGGAGGGGTAGAAGCCAGTGATGAAGGAAAACCTGTCGCCTGGGTTATGCTTGAAGGTTGGTCTAACGCCATCCTTAATGCTATGGATGTGAAAACGGTCTTCCCTGAGAACTACGCCAGTGTCTGCGCTGCTCAGGGGGTTGCCACACCCTTTCTGGAGCGTTCTGAGGCTGAGGGATTTCCTACCCATCTGTGTGGCTATGCGCGCACCACCGTCGGTTACAGTGCCAGGATGATGGATTTGGATGGGGAAATACCACCGGAAGCGCCCGCTGGGGGGATGCCTAAACCAACACTACTGCTAGGTTCGGGTGAGGCATGCGATGCTAGGATTAAGTGGTTCCAATCTCTGGGGCGCTTCTTCGATGCCCCGGTATGGATGCTTGAGTCCCCTGCCCCTGCGTCGCGGGAGAGCCTGTCAGAAGGTGCCTATGAGCGCAATGTCAATTTCCTGACCGAGGAACTAAAAGCGTTTGTCACCTTTCTGGAAAAATTGTTGGGCAAGAAGATGGAATGGGATAAGTTGGAGTATACCGGAGGCGGAACAGCAGAGATAAACCGCCTTCGGTGGGAGATTAACGAGTTGCGCAAATCAAGACCCGGCCCGATGCACACCAGGGACTTCTGGAGTTGCATGTCCGCCGCCTTGTTTCGAGGGGCCGCAAACCCGGAGGTAATCATAGAGGGACATCAGAAGATGTATGATGAGGTCAAGTACCGCGTGGACAACAAGATAGCCGCTATTAACCGCGAGGAGAGGTATAGGCTGTCGTTTGAGGGGCTTCCGCCCTGGCATAGTCTGGGCTTTCTCGAACAGCTGGCGGAGAGAGGTTGGAATTTCGTCATCGAAAGTGCCTACAGCCCGTCGAAGCCGATAGAGATAGATGTCAGCAATTATAGCGACCCCATGGAACGGTATGTCAGAAGCCGCTACCGAAGCTTTTCTCAAAGTATTGATGAGGACTATGAGCCTGAGGAGGCTGCCCAGATAAAGGAGGAGATAAAACGGACTGGAACTTCCCGTCGACTTGGCTTCAAGCGTATCAGTGACTACCAGTGTGATGGAACCCTCCTCCATATCCTCATCACCTGTCGTGCTGCTTCTTCCGGCTTAAAGCTCCTTCAGGAGCGAATGCTTGATGTTGTCAAAGTCCCTTCTCTGGTAATGGAAGGCGATATCATTGACACCAGTCTCTTCAACCCCACCGAAGCTATGAGGCAGGCGGAGGCATTTGAAGAGACTATGGACCATTATAGAAAAATCAGGAAGGAAACCGGGATGGCATGGTAAGGCAGGTAAAGTTGACCATAAGGAGGTTTCGTAAATGGTAGCGGAGGCACAAAAAGGACTCGCCCGAGTGAACGAGATTTATCAAGACCGACCCCGCAGGGTCAAAGAGCTTAGAGCAGAAGGGAAGAAAGTGATCGGTTATCTCTGCATTTATCCCATCCTGGAGATGATGACCGCTCTTGACCTTGTTCCCTACAGGGTACTTGGAGATACCAGGGAACCGATAACCAAGGCGGATACTTATTGGCAAAGTACGGTTTGTCCTTTTCTCCGTAGCTGTCTCGACCTGGGCTTGAAAGGTGAGTATGACTTCCTGGACGGGATGGTTACCGCTCATATTTGTGACGTTGGCTCTAGCTTACATGGTATCTGGGACTATGCCATAAAGACTCCTTTTTCCCACCATATAGATGTGCCCCACACCATTCATGAGACAGCCAGGGAACAGCAAATCGGGCTACTGCAATACTTTCAAGAGTCTCTGGAAGAGTTTGTCGGGGAAAAGATTTCTCCAACAAAGCTCAAGGGAGCCATTAAAGACCATAATGAACAGCGGGCATTGGTACGGGAACTGTATCAATTGAAGAAAGTCGACCCGCCTCTAATCTCGGGAACAGAGACTATTCCCGTACTTAAGGCCTTGATGAGCCTCCCCGTAAAAGAAGGCACCGAGCTGTTAAGGCAGGTTATCAGTGAGGTCAAGGAACGTCAGGATACTCCACCGAAGAAATCAGCCAGACTGCTTATCTGGGGTAGCATTATAGACGATAAGGCTCTTGTAGAGATGATTGAGGGCCTGGATGCCAATATAGTGATGGATGATACCTGTGTGGGCAGTAGAGCCTATTTTGCAGATGTCGAGCTTACTGACGACCCTCTAGATGGGTTAGCTAATCACTATCTGGTGGACATTAAGTGTCCGCGTACCTTCAGAACCAGGGATTATAACGCTACCCGTAAGGACTATATGGCCGACCTTGAAAGCAGATTCGGCTATCTGGGGGATTATGCTAAAGAATGGAAAGCTAATGGGGTAATCCTCCAGGCGATGAGATATTGCGATACTCATGCTTACGAAGTGCCCGCGGTCAAGGATTATCTGGATAATATTGGGTTACCAAGCACGTATCTGGAGTATGATTACACCGAGGGTGCCCTGGCGCCGCTGAGGACTAGGGTCCAGGGCTTCCTTGAGGTCATCAGCTAACTGGTTCCCCCGTATGAACTGGTGAAGGTAGATAAGCAAGGGGGGCATTTTTATGTATTTTGCTGGCCTTGACCTTGGTTCCACCATGACCAAGGTCGTTATTATTGATAATGACGAGAAGACTTGCGCCAGTGTGATAAAGCACACTGGCGCCGAGCATCGTCGTCTGGCCAATAAGGTGATGGAAGAGGCAATGGAGCAGGCCGGCTTGTCCTTTGATGAAATAGACTATATCATAGCCACCGGCTACGGCAGGATTAATGTTCCTTTTGCCGACCGTCAGATTACGGAATTGACCTGCCATGCCAGAGGGGTAGCCAGCCTCTTTCCAAAAGTCAGGCTGGCCATTGATATTGGCGGGCAGGATGCTAAAGGACTTAAGATTAAGGATGGCAAACTGCTCGATTTTGTTATGAGTGACAAATGTGCTGCCGGAACAGGTAGATTCTTAGAGGTTGTTGCTGATGCTCTCGGCCTCAAGCTGGAAGACCTGGGAAACATTTCCTCAAAATCCACTACTAAGGTCTCAATAAGTAGCACCTGCACTGTTTTTGCCCAGGATGAAGTGATATCTCGTCTCTCTGATGGGGTACCGTTGGCAGACATCATTGCCGGGCTTCACGATGCTATCGCCAGCAGAGTGACCCGGATGGTAAGGAGACTAAAGGTAGAGCCCGACGTGGTATTTACCGGAGGAGTAGCCAAGAACATTGGTGTCGTTAAAGCCTTAACGGAAAACCTGGGCTGTGAGGTCTTGGTTCCTGAGGAACCGCTTCTTAGTGGGGCAACGGGTGCTGCCCTGTTGGGGAGGGAACTAACGCTGAAAGCATTAGCTAAAGATGAGCCTCTCCAGAGGGGGGAGCGTCGCCTGGAAGAGGCCACTTTCTTCAAGTAGGATAATCAGATATGCTCTATTTCATGGGAATTGATATCGGCTCAGGAGCTAGTAAGGGAGTTATAATTAAGGATGGTGAGCTTTTGGCTTACCATCTGCTTCCTTCTGGAGTCAATTACAGAGTAGCGGCACAGAAATTGCAGGAGGAGCTTCTGGCGAAGGCAGGACTCTCCCCGGAAGATATAGCCTATACCGTAGCTACCGGCCAGGGTTCAGGTAATGTGCCTTTCAGTAAGAAGCAGATTACTGATATTCGCTGTTGTGCTAGAGGAATAAACAGCGTCTTCCCCTCGGTGAGAACAGTTATTGATGTGCAAGGGCAGTCAACCCAGGTGATACGACTCAGTGAGAACGGCCAGGTGGTTAACTTTGTCATCAGCGAAAAGTGTGCTGCCGGTAGCGGCCGCTTTATTGATGTCATCGCCAATGTTCTCCAGCTGGAACTCGAAGATATCGGCTCTCTCTCCCTCAAGTCTGAAAACCCGGTTACCTTCACTACGGGGTGCGCTGTTTTTGGGGAATCAGAGGCCGTCTCCAGAGTATCCGAAGGTATCTCCAAGGAAGACATCCTGGCCGGCGTCCATAAAGCACTGGCAGAAAAGCTGGTCTCTCTCGTTCACCGAGTTGGGTTGGAGCAGGACTGTGCTATCAGTGGCGGTGGTGGCCTCAATGTGGGACTTGTCAGGAGAGTGGAGGAAAGGCTGGGAGTACAGTTGCTGGTGCCCCCTCAACCTCAATTAATTACTGCCTTGGGTGCTGCCATACTGGCTGAAGAAGCCAGCAAGGTAGAAGACTTGGCCGGTCGGGATAATTAGGGTACGCGCCTAGAGGGATTCGAACCCACGACCCTCGGTTCCGAAGACCGATGCTCTGTCCGCTGAGCTATAGGCGCACTTATATCTGGACCTCCCCACCACTGTCAAAAAACCGCTCCTCGTGCCGCTCGGCTACCTCCACGGTCGACTGCCCCGAAGGAGCCTGAGATCTTCCCTGCGATTTATGAAGGCTTTCAGCAGACGAGAGCATCCCCCACATATACGCTCGGGACTGTCCAGACTGCTAACTCTCCATGCTGTAGGAAATGAGCCTTGTAGTGTGCCTCCTTGGCGCACGAGTTGCGTTATTTGAGAAGTTGGAGCTAGTTTGACTCCACACCAGTCGCAATAACGTCTTTCCTCTCTGATGGAGTCATCATAACGGCCGCTATCCCACCCTCTTGTTGTCATAGTGATACCCCCTCTTCATATTTCCGAGCTACTCCAACCGGTAGCAGCGAGTCGAGCTGCTTTGCAGCTGCCTCCTGAAGCCCAGGTGTGACGTGGCTATATATATCCAAAGTGATAGCCACCGTGCTATGTCCCAGGGCTTCTGAGACTATTTTAGCATGAACACCAGATGCCAACATTAGAGTCGCATAGGTATGCCGCAAATCGTGAAACCTGGCGTTCAACCCTGCACGCTTTACCATTCTACCAAAATTATGAGTTACAGTCGAGGGGTCTAGTGGCTCCCCATCAACATCACCGAAAACAAGGTCATCAAGAGCGACTGGCATGGACATCCACCCCCTGTCCGCTCGGTATTCTTTCAGATATAGCGCCAGCTTTGGGGTCATGCTAACCCGACGCCGACTATATTTTGTCTTTGGCTCTTTGAACTCGACACGGCCTCTACCTTTATACAGAGTTCGAGAGACCGATATGGAGAGCAAGTCAAGGTCGAGATCCCTCCACCTCAAAGCGAGAAGCTCATTACGGCGGAGGCCAGTACTCACCGCAGTATAGATAACAGGGTAGTAGTAGCTATCCTTCGCCTCCTCCAACAGTACGCCAACCTCAAACGCAGATAACGTATTCATCGTTGTCTTTTCCGCTCGTGGTACGTCCACCAGGTCACAGGGATTTCGGCCGATATAGTTCTGGCGGACTGCCCACTTCAAGGCCTGACTCAACACTCGATGTACGTGCACCACTGTCCGATTTGATAGCGTTGCGCACAGAGTACCATAGTGGCTCTGAATCAACTGAGGTCGCAAGTCCTTGAGCAGGACGTGTCCTAATACGGGTATGAGATGCAGCTTGGCGACTCCCTCGTAGCCGTCGCAGGTCCGCATCGAGCAGTTGGTCTTGCAATAGCCGTCTAGCCACTGATGAAGGATTTCCTTCACCGTATATTTGGTGGGAGGTGCATATGTGCCTTTGTCCATAGTGGTTAGCAGCTCCCGCAAACGCCTTTGGGCTTCGGCCTCGCTACCTCTAACAGTCTCATAGTGGCGAATAGGCCTACCGTCTGGCTTTCTACCAGCGTAGATGGTTAGCTGCCATCCTTGGCTATCACCTCGCTTGCGGATGTTACCCTTCATTTCGCCTCCTTCTTCTTGGCCGTCTTGGTCTGTATCTTGGCATCAGCTTCTCTTTTGATTCGGGCTGCTTCTTGACCCTTCACAAGTCGATCCCTGATTGCCTTCCTCTCCTCCGGTGTGAGCTCCCGCCGACGACGCTTAGTGGTTACCTTGCCACCTCTCTCCAGGGCAGCCAGGCGTTGTTCCGAAAAAGCTAGTCTTCCCTCCATAGCTGTTAACCGTGCCTCCAGGTCCTCGTTGTATTCTGCCATTTCCTTTCCTCCTTTGTTAATACTGATTCTAGTCTCAAACATCAAATAACAGAGGCCAACGGATGTAAATAGCTTTGACGGCTCCAGATAGACCAACAATTTCCTGGAAACGCTATTAACACGAATGAGCTGTTGGCTTTAGAATTCAACTATCTGGGACGGGCACCGTCATTAAGGAGGCAGAGATATGACTAAGTATTCTATGGATCAGGCTCTTACCCTCAGTATCCCTGAGGCCGCGAAGGTATTAGGTATCAGTAGATATTCGGCCTACGCGGCAGCGAGTAGGGGTGATATCCCAATATTACAGATTGGGAAGCTGCGGAGAGTGCCGAGGGCACAACTAATGAGAATGATCGAGGGGGATGGCTTAGGTAAGGTGTCATAGGTGCTCAATAGACCTCTATTCGAAGGGAATACCCTTGACAAGTCTAGTATAGTATAGTACAATAGGATATAATAGAATAGCATAGAGGAGATGAGAATTATGGTTGAAAAGAATATACGATGCAAGGCATGCGGTGGGCGCCTACGCAAGTGTGGTTTTCGAGAGTACATATCACCAGTGAAAGAGGAGAGAATACCACAATTCCAGTGCGTGGCCTGTGGCAAACGATCTATCCATTACGTGGAGGTTAGCGATGATGAGCAACAGCAAGCCGAACATGCTTGAGGCAGCGCTTGCCTACGCCAAGAAGGGCTATAAAGTATTTCCATGCTGCTGGCCAGATGAAAATGGTAAATGTGCCTGTGGCCGGAATCATAAAAAAGATAAAGCAGGCAAGGTCCCACTGACACTTCATGGTCTAAGCAATGCCTCCTCTGAGCCTAAGAAGATAAAGAAGTGGTGGACTAAGTGGCCTAATGCCAATATCGGTATGTCTACCACGGGCAATGTCGTAGCTGATTTTGATATGGGCAAAGGCGGCACCAATAGTAGGGCGGCTCTGGAGGCCAAATACGGTGCGCTACCACTTACCCTAACCCATCGGACAGGTGGTGGCGGACTGCACTATATTTACGATAATTCCGATGGTAGGAAGGTCACCAGTGTTAATGGACTACGTGACGGGGTAGACCGAAAGGCTGATGGTGGCTATATTATTATGCCTCCGAGCCTGTACTCAAGCCAGAACAGATATAAGGCTCTGAACGAGGAGAATATAGCTCCAGCTCCCAAGTGGCTGATGGAACTAAGTAAGAATAAGAAATCATCATCATCTAAGGAGGATGACTCCTGGTATATTAAGGCGCTTGAAGGTGTTGGAGAGGGAGAGAGAAATGAGACTGCCACCAGGCTTACAGGTAGATGGGCAGGCAAAGGCCTTGCCCAAGAGGAGATCTGGCTGGCATTATCAGCGTGGAATCTAAAGAACAGTCCTCCTATGGATGAGAACGAGCTAAGGACTACCATGGAATCAATATATTCTACTGAGAACGCTATTATAGAGCATCCTGCGCTGATAAATATGGAAGAGGTAGAGATAAGGGATGTCGAGTATCTATGGTATCCATATATACCTCTAGGTAAGATTACGCTTATAGATGGTGATCCAGGAGAAGCTAAAAGCTGGTTCGCTCTAGCTGTGGCTGCTAAAGTCTCTCTTGGGGAGTACGATAGAAAGCCTGCTAATGTTATAGTGGCATCTCTAGAGGATGATGAGGATGATTGCATGAAGCCAAGGCTAGAAGACCTTGGAGCAGACATGAAGCGTATTAAATCCATAGATAAAAACTTCCCTCTTATGCTCAATGAGAAGGGTCTACAGGTATTTGAGGAATATATAAAAGAGACGCATGCGGAATTACTAATATTAGACCCTATCTTGGGGTATATGGCTGAGGCTGATATGCACAGAGCAAATGAGATGCGAGCTATAACCTCGCAATTAAGGCGAATAGCAAGTGAGAATAATTGCTCTATAGTGGGTATCAGGCATCTTACGAAGCCAGGTAAGGGTCTGTCTGGTAAGGCTATATATAGGGGATTAGGCAGTATCGACCTCATAGCTGCTGCCAGGTCTGGACTGCTTGTGGGCCATGAGGAGGATGAAGATGGTACTTTAATGGGTCGAGGTATGACTCATATTAAAAGCAATTATGCTGCACTCGGAGACTCCGTTGGATTTGAGATAGAAAGTTACGGACGGCGTGGCTTTTTCCAATGGAGTATATCTACTAGTATTGTTACATCAAAAGGTATGCTGAATATAACTAAGAAGGGATCAAAGACTGATGAAGCTAGGAAATGGCTTAAGGAATTTCTGGCAGACGGTAAGCCTAGATTATCAACGGAGATGTATGAGGCTGCGGAAGGGTATGATATCTCCGAGGGAACGTTAGATAGAGCTAAGAAGAGCCTTCGAGTGAAATCTATAAAGGATGGTGCTCTATGGTATTGGTCGCTGCCGAAGAAAGAAAAAGCTGGCCAAGTGGTGGGTGTGTAGGGGTGTTTGAATGACTTCCTTCCTTCATCCCTTCATCCCTTCATATGAATTGCATCCCTTCCTTGCATCCCTTCAATACGGCTCTATACTATGCAAGGAAGTCATGAAGGGGTGCAAAACTTGTGCCGAGGGCTAAAGTTCACTCCTTCAGAGCAAAATAGTAGTAAAAGGAGGTTAGTATGAGTGAGAAACGAATATGGCTAACCATAATCCCCGTCATTATGGTGGCTATGCTGGTGGTTACGATATTATGCCTAATGAGCGCCTAATGAACCATTGCCTTTTATTTACAGCACCTAAGCCCCTCCTGTATGATTTTATCATGGCTAATTTGGATGGCTCTATGAACATACCTCTCGCAAGCGGGAGCAGGGAAACGTACTGCTTGAACGTGGCAACGGGTATGAACGGCGCAGAGGCTGCCCGCCATGCAGGATATTGCCGTAAGCACCCTGAGAACGCTAGGGTGATGAGCTGGTACTTGCTCAAGCGTCAGGACGTTAGAGATCGAATAGCATGGCTGCGAGCCCAGGCTACCGATGATGCTGTGCTGACTTTGATTGAGATAAAGCAAGTCCTGTCCGAGATTGCCCGTGCTAACCTAAAGGACTATCAAGATAGCAATGGCAGGTTCAGGCCGTTAGATGAGAACGCGCCTAATCCTAGCGCAGTGGCTGAGGTCATATATAAGTTTGATCCTATCAAAAGGCAGCCATATGTAGCCAGTCTGCATCTGCGTGATCCTATACCTGCCATAGTGGAGCTATGTCGATTGGATGGTGCATATAAGAAGCCTGTTTCTGGCGTAACTGTCGCACCTGTTACCAGCGTTTCCATGGACCAGGCAAGAGCGAAGCTCTCTGCTCGTCTTGAGGCCGTGGTTAAGCGTCTAAGGAGCGGTGCAGTAGAGAGTGGCGATATTGACTCACTGGTGGAAGACGGGTGCTCGGAGGAGCAGCATAGTAAAGATTTGGAGGTGTAATATGGAACGAGAAAGCGAAGAACAATATCTTCAGGCTAAGCTAGATAAGGGCAAGGAGCGTCTAGAGAATATTAAGGAGACGTATAAGGTATTTGATTTCCTCGTGAACATCGCTGGTGATGAGCTAGGGATCGCCTATGATGCCTATATGGAGCTGGGCGATACTGAGGAGGCCTGGGCGAAGTTCGATGACCAAGTCAAGCGTGCAGGCTTCAACCTTAAATCCGCTCTATTGCATCTTTATAAGCTGTCTGAGACCGAGCCAAGCCTAGTGAAACCGCAGGACGTACGATGGCTGAAGGATACCATAGATAATATAGCCAACATCCGTATCGGCTTCTGGCAGAATTGGGGTAAGCAGGTAAAGGCAGATCGTAAGGCAGCACAGAGACCGACGGGGAAGCCTGTCTGCCCAGCTATGCTCTACTATAGAGGAGTCGACAACCTGCTGGAGGCTACTCCTGATGATTTAAAGTGGTGCGAGCTCGAGTGCCCGTATCAGGACAAGTGCGACTCTGATCCGAAGTAGGAACATATACCAGCGTCCACCAGGTAAATGAGGCGTGGCCTCCCGGTAGTCAGCTGGACTTCGCCTATGCGCTTGCTAATATGGTAAGGTCATCGATATCGATAGTGTAGCCAGTAGTCTCAGATATAAATAAAATCTGGAAATTTAATATGAGGGGGAACTTGTATTATATCCCCCTAGCGGGGACGCTAATAATGAGATGATGGCTGGTAGCGCTCCCAGACCATCAGGATCGGTCTGTTAGTTCTTTCGATCCATATCACCTCGCAGGAACGGGGAGGGACTCATCCACCTCCCCGTTCCAGTACAGAGAGAGCGTGAACATTAACATTAACCTGGCGATGGATAGAATCGGAGCCTGCGACGGTAGAGCCACCACTCTATCCTACGCCAATAGACACTTCATATGGTAAGGGTAGTGATAACCGTAGCGGTCGTCTCGAGCGATACGAAAACATTATTACTACCTGAGCCATAATGAAGCCGCCAACCCCGCTCCTTGACCCGAGGATTCTCACTCAAGAAGCAACATGAGTAGAATAACGATATAGGAGATCAACATGGATACAGAAGCGATTCTACACGAAATACGAGAAGCGGATAAAACCCGCAATGCAAGGCTTGACGATATTGAGCTGAAGCTGGGCAGGAGTCTCTTGCCTTCTGCGGTTGATCCTCAGAAGTACCCGAACCTCAGCATAGAGAACCGAGGCCTTAACCTCACCACTGAGGACAAGGCCTTCCTCCAATTCATCCGACATGGCGTGGCTGGTATGGACTCAAACGAGAGAAAGGCTCTTGTCGAAGATGCGACCGGCCAATATCTGGTTTCGTCTGTAATCACATCGGAGATTGATCGGGCCGTAGCCGAACTGGTCGTTATGCGTAGCCTATGTGCGAAGAAGACCATCGATAAAGATAGGTTACAGGTCAGGGCAATCGGTGAGGCCTCTGTCGGCTGGGGTAAACTCGAGACAGGTTCGGATATCACAGAGTCAACGATAACGCCTACCGCCCCGACTTATAAGTACGTCGAAGATCTCTATGGCCTGTCCAAGATTGGTGAAGACGAGCTGTCTGATAACGATCTTGATCTGGCTAACCTCCTGGTTGATTCCTTCGCTAGAGCTATAGCTGAGGCTGAAGAGACGGCATTCGTCGCTGGTACTGGGCACGATAATAGTCAACCGGAAGGATTCACAGTTGATACTACCCTGGCAGCAGCTACGATCACGACCACTGCATCTGGGGCTGTGACCATCGAGAAGTTCCTCGAAATGATCTACACCTGTCCAAGTAAGTTCCGGAAGGGTGCCTCATTCCTGGTCCACTCCCTGACCGAGCTCGAACTTCGGAAGTTAAGGTGGAAGGATGCTGCCGGAACGTATGAAGGTGGTTTCCTGTGGCAGCCCAGCGTTATAGAGGGCCGACCAAATACCTTCTTGGGCTATCCAGTCCACACCCAAGATGATATGGCTACCCTCGCAGGTACAGAAGGCGTCATAGCAGCGTTTGGAAACTTCAAGACTGGATATCGGATCCTCGATCACGCAAGCAATATGAGTGTTCAGCGCCTGGTCGAACTCTTCGCTGAAGCTGGACTGGTAGGTTTCAAGGTTCATAAACGGGTTGGCGGATATTGCATCCGGCCAGCCAACAAGAGCATCGTCCTGCTCACCGAAGCAGCCTAGTAAGGGTATAGAAAGGCAAACGAGGAGAGTGGTCGTGGAGCCACTCTCCTCTCTTTGGTTACATATACTTGGGAGCTGGCTGCTACTTGATTGACTTCCTTAACGTCCTGCCAGGGATTTCATCGGCCGTAGAAACAACGTCAATCCTATTATCAGGACGTCGGAAAACTATGTTCTTGTAATACGAAATAGAAATAAGAAAAGGTTCGGTGTCCTAACAATCGCTTTTCATCTCAATTGCTCATGAGCGCCACTCGAAAATATTGAACGAGCATTCGGCCATTATCTTAGTAAAACGGCATATGGTTTGGCTAAATGTGCTTCATACCCTATTGAAATAATAGATTCACTAGTTGGCTGGTCACCACCGCTGTTTTCTCGTCTAACAAAGCATCCCTTATCTACTCGTCCCTTAACATAATCCTCGGCTGGACGACCCAAACTTCTGCCTATTCCGACCTCGTATTCATTTAATGAAAACTCGAGGTCATTTGGCCCAATCTCGCCAAGGACCAATGCATAGCGGGAACCTGTTACATGAACTCCACTGGGAAGACGTTCCCACTTTATCCCATCAGTCGAATACTCATGAGCTGGTAATATCAACGGTACCGCATTTGACACCATCGGGTGCATCATAAGGTAGATGGATTCATGTTCTTTTGTATGCGTTCTAACAAAAGGTTGAACGTGATGTACAGGGTGCAATGTGGTTCCACCATATCCCCAAAAAGTACATCCTGCAACTTCCACCTCACGGCGCTTTCTTTCCAGTATTTGATCGAAGGTTTCTCCAGCATGATTCCCTACCTTCATAAAAATAAAGCTTTTTGGTAATGACTTGAGCATGATAACCTCCTACATGAGTTGATTACATCGGTTCCATTGTATGATCTTGAGAAGGAAACCGACCACCTTCGCGCTTGTCACGAACATAACGTATTGTTAATGGAGCTTCCTCACCGTAGAAGTTGGCCAGTTGCTCTTTATCCAAATCCGTACTAGAATAAGCAACCGAGTCATAGCCAAATCTATTTGCAATAAGGCTGCAGGATGTCAAGTCGGGAGTATCATCCAAGTGGTAATGGTGAAATTCCGGCAACATTTCTACAATAACAAAACCTTTTTCCATTAAAGTTCTCTGCGTCTTTTGGAGTATCGTTCTGGTCCATTCTAGTTCAGGATAATCTGCGATTACTAGGCACGCAACAGCGTTGGTAGTGGCATCAATTCCCCGGTTTAAAAACGCTTCAACACTACGCCCTTTATTACTACCTCCGTAAGGAGGGTTTGTATAAAATGCGTCAAATCTTTGCCAGAACTTCTCTGGTAGTTTATCTGCAACATTGTATAACTCCGCAGACATAACATCAGAAAGACCAAAGTTCTCAGAAAAGCCGTTAATCGAGTTTACAACACGTTCATCAAAATCCAAAACCTTAATAGACTTTGGGCCTTTCGACAAAATACCTTTGGCATGGAGATGCATTAGGCTCAATCCGATTGCATCACCATCCCCAATGAAAACAGTGTCTTTGCCGTCTAGCCATTTGCTTAAATGTTCTACCTGTAAAAGCATATCAGCAGTTTTCATATAAATCTGGTTGAATTCCCTCAAAGGAGAAGGTCTATTAACCACAACATCCGAAATCGCGTTGAGGGCTTCACGGAGATCTATCGCCATTATCCACCTCCAGCTCCGTCGCATTTTGCTTTGGCGACGGAGCACCAGTGATACCTCGTAATTTTTGGCTAGGGAAGAAATGTCGCACGACAATCGTAGTCATTGCTGTTATTTCCGCAAAGACTCCTATTATGAACGCTGTAGCTACCCACTGTTCGACAATGATAACACTAAAACCAATGAAAAAGAATGCGATATTAATTAATATCGCTTGGACAAACACAGCAATGAGAAGCCACTTTGCGTAGGAATTCCTCATTGCCCTCTCTTGATTTTGCTGTTCTTCCCAAGCGGAAATATATATCCTGTTTATGTAACTTGAATCCTCTATCTCTAATAAGCGACCATAAGTATCTACTTCGTCAGGAGTTACGGCTCCGCCAATATTCTTGACGAAAGAGTTGAACGTTGGTTTCTCATCAATATTTCTTGTCATTTTCATAGACCAAGTGAAGTTAGGCGAAAACCCATCGCCATTTCGGACACATTAAAGAGTTTTGCCATTTCACCGATGGAGTGTGTTGAAGGCCATTCCTCACGAATTAGATCCGCTGGCATTAAGAGCGCAGCAGCTAATTGGTTAGCCTCCACTTCCTTGCGCCGTTCATCATCGACTGGCTCATCGGCCGGTATACTGTCTCGGAATAAATCAACAGTTTTATCTACTATTTCTCCGTCCGTTAGCAGGTGCAGGAAGTGATGCCCAAGCTCGTGGGCTATGGAGAAACGTTTTCGGTACGGCGGATCGCTTTCCTCTAAGAGTATGGTAATATTATCGCCACGCCTTGCGACCATGGCGGATAGATTTTCATCTGAAAACTTAGCGTTATAAACCTTGATGCCTAGTTTATTAGCTAGGACTACCGGATTTACTGGAACACTATAAAGACCATGTTCTAGTAAGATATTCTTCGCTTTTTTTTCAATGGCGGACCCAGTCAGTGGCATTCCGTTCACCTATATTATTTGATAACATCAATTATATCATGGATCGTAGAATAATAGTGATTTGTTCCTTAACCAAGGCTGACTCCCTTCCAACATCACTAACCAAATGGGGCTATATATTTAATGCAAATTAAGTTTAGATAAAAAGATCGGGAGGATAATGGAGCTAACTCTAAGGCCAGAGAGCGAAGTAAGGTTGCCTTATTAGCCTAACGTCCCCCAGGAGTCGGCTCAGCCAGTAGAGGAATCCTCTTTGATATATGCTTAACTGGGGGGCTACAAGGGAGACTATGTCTTGCTCACAAGCTAGAATGGGTGTATAATTTGCCTGACCAGAAGGACTTAGTTTTAATTACTTAAAATATTAGCAGCGGTGATGAGTAACGAACAGGTGTGCTGGGTCGATGAGTGCCAGGCCCTGGTGGTAATTGAAGTTATTAAGAGGTTAGGGTAAACTCGGGAGGTGGATGTGGACGATAATAGTCCAAAAGATCCTATACCCAAGTCTCCCAAGGCGAAAGACTTCCATCAGCGAATCTATCTACCACGAATAGCAAAAGGACTAGAGGAGATGAGAAGCCAGCCCGTGGCAGTTTTCGTGTGTGGCCCAACCGAAGACTCCCAAGCGCTGACTCAGAAAAAGATTGATACGGTGACTGCTCTTCGAGAACTGGATCATGATGCTTATTTAGGGGAAGAGCTTGTAGCTGAATTAAGCAGGCAGGATGCTGAAGCAGGCAGCCCTATTCAAACAGCCAATACCTACGAACTTATTGCTGCGTCCAAATCAGACCTGGTAGTTGTATTCTGCGCATCACCTGGCTCAATCGGAGAAACGCATGAATTCTTATCAGTGGCAGCTATTGGCCAGAAGACGCTGATATTTATCGACGAGAAATATGGTAACGGTTATACTTCGGTTGGCATTTTGGCCTTACATCAGAAACTATACCGACCATTATTGACGTATAAATCACCGGAGGATATCGACAACTGCACTCTAAAGGGTGAAGTAATAGAATGGGTACAGAACTACCAAAGTGCAAAATGGAGTTCAACGTTAAGAGAAGAATCATAGACAAAATGTTATGGTGACAGCAAACAACCAACCTTTATTGCAATACATCAGTGAAAATCGAGTCCTAGTATCAGCTGTGAGGGATCATACGACCATGTGGTTACTGGGCTATATATTGGTCTATGGTCCTGTGTCACAAATTGAGCTAGACGAGTCTCTTGAACTCTCTGATATAGGGGAGCTGCATCGCAGTGTGCACGAATTGGTCGAAGCTGGATTCATCCAACAACGGAAAGATGGGTTGTTCGAGGTGTCGAAAGCCGGCGCGCAGATGGGCAGAAGGCTTGGAGTAACTCCGGACTCTATAACAGGATACGAAAAATCCCCTATATCATGTGACGTATTCCAAATACAAAATGCGAAAATAGCTGAGGCCACAAGGGACAGTAAGCTAGCAGTGATTGAGCAGTTGGTGTATAAACCTCATCTAATCGGGGAATTGGAAGGATATCACTTTGGATTTGTAGAGTGTAAAGCTATAAATGAAGAAATCATCTATGGTTATTTCACTCAGGAGTACTGGGATCATTCGCTGAAATATGACAACGATTTAGAAAGGCAGGAGCAGTGGGATACCAGAAATATGAATATTCTTTTCATCTGGCCACTCAAATCACAGGTTATCATACTGCAGGACACACGGTTTTTTGGCTCGTCATTAAGTATGACAACAGCGAAGAGTCGCATACTGATGCTCCTGACCTTACTGCTTAACCATTGCAAGTTCGAGCTAACCGGTAGTGTTCTCCTTAGCCCGTTTGAACGCACCATGTCACAAGAGGAAATGTTGGAGGTTCTAGCTCAAGAGGAAGTGGTCAGTAGAGTGGATGTTGGGTTAGGAACCAATGGGGCATCACTTCAAGGGGCATTTCCCGTCTTCAATCCCAGGGAAGATTGGAATGATATGCTTCGTCAAATAATAAATGATTACGAGATACCAAATCTTGGAAGTGTTGTGTTTAGAGCTAAGCGGTTTGGTACCTTGAGTAGGTCGATGATTACTAAAGCCTTAGCGATGGCAGGACAAATTAAAAACCTCGACCTAGGCAGGGGAAAAAGCAAACGGACTGTTACTAAAAAGATCCCCATACATGTAGGGCAAGTTACGATAAGCGAACCGGCACAAGAGGATGAAGTTCTGAGCGTTCTTGGATTCTTGCAGGACCGCATGGGTCTTTCTTTCACCGATTTACCTATTAATGTAATACCTGAAGATACCCAAATTCGGTTCCAGCTATAAATCCTTAGTAAAGGAGGCAGAGCTGCCAAACAGCCTTGCCAGGTTTTCAACTCAATAGCTGGAAGTCAAAACAACCCGTGCCAAGCATTGTTTCAGGTGTAGTTCGACCCTACTCAATCTCCCCGTCCAACAAGTATTTTATAGGCTCACGCTTAAGCCGTAGCTGGCTTGGTGCTCCCCGTGACCTAGCTATTAGCCGTTTCCGTAGCTCCTGATCTCATTATACTTGTGGGCTAACTCAAAAAGTTGTATAAGTATCGGGGACAGGTCATAATCATTACGTGGGGCAGATACTAACGGGAAGGGAGCTTGAGATGGAGCAAGTTATATATGACAAGCTACAGGCAGTCGCTCGTGCACATGAATTGACGAACTATACAGAAATGGGGGCTTTAGTTGGTCTTGAGCCGCATGACTTCCGTTTGTGGGCAATGTTAGATGAAATAAACCGGTTTGAACATGAGCATAAGCGTCCCATGATTTCAGCGTTGGTCATTGCCAAAGAAGAGAATAGGCCAGGGTCAGGTTTTTGGGTATGCGCTTCTGATCTGGAGAAGTTCATCAAGGGAGGCGATGAGGACCGTTTCTGGAGCGATGAGTTGAGAAGAGTCTGGGAGTATTGGGCATCCCATTAGCTGACTGTGGTCTGCTCAGTGTGTAAAGGGAATCTACAAAACGTTCCACGTAGCAAAATGAAAACAACAACAGATAAAATCCTTACGGACATACAGAAATCATATTTTTCATTACTTAAAGACTGTTTCAAGGAACAATATTCAAAAGTATTAGAAGCAAATGGTGATGTAGAGGCGGGTATCTTGAATTGGGCTACTGGGAAGTACGAGGATGACATTGTCTATATTACTAAACGAAGATTGGAAGATATCAGGAACTTTTGGGAAATTAATCTCGGTGGTTTAAACGATGCACTGGTTTCATCAGAGCTGCTTCCCGTTTACAGTATAAGCCGACCAATGTTTTCTAAAAATCAAATAATCTCATCAGGATTATATTGTGATTTATTCATATGCCATGATGATTCGGTATCGGGATTAGCAAATTATGAGAATTTACCCAAAAGCAAATTAGTAACTTTGTCAATCAATCTGCTCAGAGATTTGATGGATCTCATATCTCTCGAATCAGTCTTCATCCCCGATGCTACCAGCCCTCTAGCCATTACTTGCCCCGGTGAACGCGATCTAAATGAACAAATTCAACTTCAGATTATAGATAGAGGGAAAGTATTAACTGTTGCTTTTACAAATGATTTATTGGGTACTTCTTTTACCACTTGGGAAGAAGTCATTGAAAATACCAAGACAATAATCGGATCTGGAGCTATAAGAAAGTCCCTCCGAAATCCAGATTTATTACCAGCTCCATTCTCTGAACCTAAGAACATTTCCGAAAGGTTGAGTCAGTGTTTCGAGCGATTAAGGGCTCTTCAATCACAATCACAATCAAATGTACCGGACAAACCAATAATGAGCGATTTGTTAACGAATTTTCTGAGTGAATTTAGCGTAATGGAGAGCCAAATTCATGGAAGCCTTGAAACTGACTCAGCTCCTTTATTACCAAGATATACTTGGGATTTGTACAAGTGGCGTATCAGTAAAGGAAATATGGATAATAGTAAGTTATTAGGCTGGGAAGAAAAATATACAACGGCCGTGGTTACTTCATTTCAACATGAAAACCTAGATTGGTTGTCTAATATTCCGTTAGACTCCCTGGTGGAATTGAGAAGAATGGGTTTCCTTGAGGAGTTCAGACAAAGAATAAGGTCTGCAAGAAAGAGATTGACGCTTAAAGAAGGCGTCAACTTTGAGACAATATCAAACGAAATCCAGAAAGAAATTGAGTTGGCAATAGCTGAACATCAAGAGTCTGTCCATGCACTTGAACGCGAAGCACAGGAACTTGTTGGGAGAGAAACGACGAAATTTCTTGGTAAAATGTGGTTCGCAATTGCATCCTGTGTTGTTCCTTTTCTTTCATTATTTGGTTTAACAGTGGATGGAGTAGAATACGGGTCAACAATGACAGAAACTGCAAAGGTTCTAAGAAGTATTCCAGACAGACTAAAACGTGGACCTTGGGGCATGTTGATGGAAGTGATAAAGACCCGATAATAATCCTTATCGAGAAACAATAATTCGAAATCAACAAAGATCAACAAAACAAAGCGTTGTTTCAGGGGGAGATAGAGCCTCCCCCGTCTCCCTGTCCAACAGGTATTTCATAGGCTCACGCTCAAGCCGTAGCTGATATTTTGACCTCCCCGTGCCGCTCCCCTGACGCTGTTAGCAGTTGTGGTTAGCTGTGCCCCATCGTAGTTTGGGAGGGAAAAAGCGTTCAGCCGCCCATCTCAGGCCACACGCAGTAACATACCAACTCATCATCCGAAGACCGATGCTCTGTCCGCTGAGCTATAGGCGCCTGAACATAAGCTAGGTGGGGTGAGTGGAGGGATTCGAACCCTCGATCTCCTGGGCCACAACCAGGTGCCTTAACCACTAGGCTACACCCACCATGTTCTGTATTGCCTGGGAACTTCCCCTGTGGAATATTCATTATAGCTGAAAAACCCTCTCGTTTCAACGAACTGTGACTACCTCAGCCCAACCTCGTTTAGCGACTCCGACTAACCCTTCTCCATAACCGCCACAACGGTGTGGTTTGATTTCACCATCAAACCTTGCTATACTCCTCAATTAGTTTAACCTTGCTGGAGGTTGATACTTTAGAAGAGGATTAGCCTCTGGTTTCAGTCTCTTAGAGAAAGGAGAAATAGTGGAGCAAGCATTAGCTGGCGTTAAAGTCTTGGATTTAACCCATTATATTGCCGGCCCTTATTGCACCAAGATGCTGGCAGATTATGGTGCCGAGGTGACTAAAATCGAAAGACCCGGCATTGGCGATGGGGCAAGAAGAATGGGCCCGTTCTTCGGGGATGACCCTCACTTGGAGAAAAGCGGCCTTTTTCTTTATCTTAATACCAACAAGCGCGGCATCACGCTCAACCTGAAGTCTGAGGCAGGGGTAAACATATTAAGAGAACTGGTCAAAGACAGTGATATCCTGGTGGAAAACTTCAGCCCCAGGGTGATGCCAGGTCTCGGCTTGGACTACGAAAGTCTGGAGAAGATAAACCCTCACCTTGTCATGACCTCCATCTCTAACTTCGGGCAGTCTGGTCCTTACCGTGACTATAAGGCCACCGAGATTGTGGCTGATGCTATGGGGGGGTGGATGGGTATCATCGGCCACCCTGACCGCGAACCGTTGAAACCCGGCGGGAACCAATCTCAGTTTGTCACCGGTCTATTTGGTGGCATAGGGACAATGACCGCTTTCTATGGTCAGGAGATGACGGGTATCGGGCAACACGTGGACATTTCCATTATGGATGCCGTCGTTTATATCCAGATGAACATTACGCAGTATTATTCCTATCATGAGCGCATTACCAAAAGAATTGGTAATATTGTCTTGCCCGCGCCCGGCTCAATATTGCCTTGCCAGGACGGTTACGTTGGGGCTATTGCCGTAACCGCCCAGCAATGGCAGACCCTGTGTCACTGGATGGGTATGCCTGAGCTAATAGAGGACCCGAGGTTCCTCACCGGGTCTCACCGGGCCCAGAATCTCGACGAACTCAATGCCATCCTCATCCCCTGGTTGGTGGAGCATGGGGAAGATGAGCTTCTCCGTGAGGCCCAGAAACGAAGAATCCCCTTTGGAGTGCCTGCCTCCGCAGAGCGGCTTCTCAGTTCTCAGCACCTTAAAGAAAGAGGCTATTTTGTGGAGGTTGACCATCCGGTGACCGGTAAGGTTCGCTACCCCGGTGCACAGTCTAGAATGGGTGATTTGCCCTATGAGCTAAAACGGGCACCACTGCTGGGCGAACACAATGAGGAGGTCTACTGTAATCGGCTGAGTTACAGCAAGAGCGACCTGGTGAGACTGAGAGAGCAAGGGGTAATTTAGGGCACTAGTCTTTATCTTACAGGGAGGTTCTATGACGAATTTACCATTAGATGGTGTGCGGGTGATTGACCTCTCCATGTGGTTTGCCGGACCCATGGCAAGCCGGCTTCTAGGTGATATGGGAGCAGAGGTTATCAAAATAGAGTCGCTGCGGCATATCGACCCCTGGAGGGGACCGCCCGTGATTTCTCCTGAAGTTGCGGCTCTATTGGAACTGGAGGAGATTCCAGAAAGACCCTACAATCGCTCCGCCGGTTTTAACTTACAGAACCGCAATAAATACGGGGTCACCCTTGACCTTGCCACTCCACAGGGGAAGGAAATCTTCAAGAAGCTGGTCAAAATCGGCGATGTTGTCCTGGAGAATTATAGCCCCAGGGTTATGGTAAACTTTGGTCTCGACTACCCGGTGCTAAAGGACATTAACCCCCGGATTATCATGATGTCCCTTCCTGCACTGGGCGGGACCGGCCCGGACAAGGACTTTGTTGCTTTCGGGCAGACTATAGATTGTATGAGTGGCATGGCATACCTCACCGGCTACCTTGGTGAGGAGCCAATGCTACAGAGTGGCCTCTCCTATGGTGACCCCCTGTCCGGCATGAATGCTGCCTTCGTTATCCTCACCGCTCTGCACCACCGGCGTAAAACTGGCCAGGGTATGCACATGGAGCTCTCTCAGGTGGAGGGTCTTATCTCCTTCAATGCGGACTCGATTATGGACTACACCATGAATGGAAAGATTCGGGAAAGAATGGGCAATCGCCATCCCTCAGTGGCACCCCACGGTTGCTACCGCTGCTCGGGAGAGGACCAGTGGGTGGTCATCAGTATCCCCTCAGACGCAGTCTGGCAGAGATTCTGCCAGGCGGTGGGTCAGCCCTCTTGGGCTGAGGATGAAAGGTTCTCTGACGTGCTCGGCAGATACCAGCATCAGGATGAGCTGGACAGGCTCATTGAAGTGTGGACGGTGAAGCATGACCACTATCAGGTAATGCGTATCCTCCAGCAGGCAGATATCCCGGCGGGACCGGTTCTCGATGCCAAAGAGCTGGTTGAGGAGCCTCACCTGAACGAGCGGGGTCTCTATGAAACGCTAACCCATCCTGAAGTGGGGACTCATCCTTACATCGGCATGTATGCCAGGCTATCCAAGACCCCGGGTAGCCTTCGCAAGCCGGCTCCTTGCCTTGGTGAGGACAACCAGTATGTCTATGGAGAGCTGCTGGGATTGTCTCCGGAGGAGATGGCTCAACTTGAGGAGCAGGGCATAATTGGCACCAAACCCTCTATGGAACAGCAGGGGGGCATGTCTTGACCCGGGCAAATGTAGACCTGCTGAAGATGGAAGATACGCCGGCACGGGTTAAATAAAGGTTAGAGAGGAAAGAAGATGGTTCTTGCCCTTGAGGGTATTAAGGTCGTCGAGGTAACAACCATGGCCGCCGCACCCATGGCTGGTCGGCTGCTTGGTGATTGGGGAGCTGAGGTAATCCATGTTGAGCATCCAGAAACAGGTGACCCGTGGCGAGGTTGGCTAACTCAAGGCGGATTGGAGTTGCCACCTGAGTTACAGTACCATTTCTGGGAGAACTACAACCGTAACAAAAAAAGCGTCAGTCTTAACATATCTCAGGAGACTGGCAGAGAAATCCTCTATAAATTGGTGGAAAAGGCAGATGTCTTTCTGACCAACAGGCGACCGTTTGAATTGGAAAAGTTCAACCTTGAATATGATACGTTAAGCCGACTGAACCCCCGGCTTATCTACGCCTCCCTGACCGGTTTTGGCAGGAAGGGCCCTGAGAAAGATGCTCCTGCTCACGATACTGTTGCTTTCTGGGCCAGGTCAGGGTTCACGTATATGCTGCAACAGGGCGGGATGGCCCCGCCTATTCCCGGTTATCGCACCCTGGCTTCTGGTGATAAGCTGTCTTCCATAGCTGTGGCTTGTGGGATAATACTGGCGTTGTTGGCACGTGAGCGAACTGGAGAAGGGCAAGAGGTGGACGTATCCCTACTCCACACTGCCGTTTTTGCTCTCGTTAATGTTGCCCTGGCTCTTGGCCCTGTGGAAGAGGTTTTTGGAGAGGGTGAAGAAGTAGTCCGACGTGAAAGAGAAGAGATGACTCCACTGGTAGTCTGTCACCAGACAAAGGATGAGAGATGGTTACAGCTAAGCTTGGCGCCTTCAGCGCCTTATTGGCCGGGGCTCTGTCAGGCCATGGAACGGCCAGACCTGGAGCATGACCCCAGGTTCGAGTCAATTGAAGCTAGAACAGAGAATCAGGCAGACTTGTTCCACATTTTCGAGGAGGTCTTCCGCAGTAAGACCTTAGCTGAGTGGACACCTCGCCTCACTGAAACAGGAATGCTCTGGGCTGCAATCCAGAGCCCCCGGGAGGTCATCAATGACCCTCAGGCCAGGGCAAATGATGTCTTTGTGCCTTATGACCACCCTGACTTTGGGCAGATAGAAGTGGTGGCCAACCCGATTAGGCTCAGTAAGACCCCGGCAACTATAAGAACGCCTGCGCCGGAGTTCAGTCAACATACCGAGGAAGTTCTCTTGGAGCTTGGCTACTCCTGGGAGGATATTGCACAGCTTAAGGAACAGGGAACAATAGCCTAGTGAAAGAGGAGGGAAAGAAATGGCTCTAGCTCTTGAAGGTGTTAAGGTACTGGATGTGTCGCAGGTTGCCGCCGTGCCAATGTGTGCTCGACACCTGGCTGACTTCGGGGCGGACGTTATCCATGTTGAGCATCCAGTAACCGGCGATTCCTGGCGGGTTTATCAGGCTGGGCAGGGTGGTGTTACTGGTGTCTCGTCCGATATCCCTTACAACTGGGAGGCCTACAACCGCAACAAAAGAAGCATGTCTCTTGACTTATCCCGGGAAGGCGGCCGAAAAATTATCTATAACTTGGTGGAAAAGGCAGACGTTTTCGTGACCAACCTGCGATGGGTTGAGAGGCAGGAGTTCGGGCTGGAATATGATACCCTGAGTCAGCTAAACCCCGGGCTTGTTTACGCCTCCCTGACCGGTTATGGTAAAAAGGGCCCTGATAAGGACATCCCTGCTTATGATGCCTCCGCCTACTGGGTCAGGGCGGCAATCCCGTACATGCTTTCAATACCTGGGATGCGTACTGCTGGCTTTCGACCA
>SDBU01002406.1_pt1 | contig 24927 bp, 22 predicted proteins | sample 2277071 | NCBI WGS metagenome assembly SDBU01 (sample SAMN10397929, study PRJNA504765) | marine sediment metagenome | isolation source: marine sediment core GS08_GC12, 126 cmbsf | place: Arctic Ocean: Gakkel Ridge, Loki's castle | collected 2008
TGTCGGCAGGCAGGGGTTTTCCATCCCGCCTGCGCAGGATATCCTGCTCCGGTGGGATGTCACTGGATGCCTGCCTGTCGGCAGGCAGGGGTTTTCCATGATCGTGTATGATTGTCTAGTCGTGGGGGGCGGCCATGCCGGCATCGAGGCGGCGCTGGCGGCCAGCCGCATGGGTTGCCGCACGCTGCTGGTCACGCTGCGCCGGGAGACGATAGGTGCCATGTCCTGCAACCCGGCGATCGGCGGCATCGGCAAGGGCCAGCTCGTCAAGGAGATCGACGCCTTGGGCGGGGCGATGGCACTCGCCGCGGACGCGTGCGGGATCCAGTTCCGGCGCCTGAACGCCTCCAAGGGGCCGGCGGTGCGTTCGTCGCGCGCCCAGGTGGACATGTTCCGCTACCGGGATACCATGCGCGCGCTCGTCGAGCGTCAGGAGGGCCTGGAGATCCTGGAGGCGCAGGCGGCCGAGGTCCTCGTCGGGGGAGAGGGCGCGACGGGTATCCGCACGGCCCAGGGAGAGACGATCTGGGCAAAGACCGTCGTCCTGACGCCGGGGACGTTTTTGAGAGGCCTCCTGCACATCGGCCTCACGCACTTTCCCGGCGGCCGGCTGGGCGAACCGCCTGCCGTGCGCCTGAGCGACAGCCTCAAGGCCCTGGGTCTTGTGACGGGCCGCTTCAAGACGGGCACGTGCCCGCGCATCGACCTGCGGACGATCGATTTTACCCGTCTCAGGCGCCAGGACGGCGATGAGCCGCCGCAGCCCTTTTCCTTCCGGACGCGCCGACTCTCTTTAGAGCAGGTCCCCTGCTATATTACCTATACGAATGCGGCGACCCATGAGATCATCCGCCGCAACCTCGACCGCTCGCCGCTCTACACGGGCAAGATCAAATCGACGGGCGTGCGCTACTGCCCGTCGATCGAAGACAAGGTCGTGCGTTTCGAGGAGCGCCCGCGCCACCAGGTCTTTCTGGAGCCGGAGGGGCGCGACAGCCTTGAGGTCTATCCCAACGGCGTCTCGACGAGCCTGCCCGTCGATATTCAGATCGGGATGCTGCGTTCCATGGAGGGGCTCGAGCGGGCGCGCATCCTGCGGCCGGGCTACGGCATCGAGTATGACTTCCTCGACCCGACGCAGCTCGCGCCGACGCTCGAGATCAAAGGGATCCCCAACCTCTTTTGCGCGGGCCAGATCAACGGCACGACGGGCTATGAAGAGGCGGCTGCGCAGGGCCTGATGGCCGGTATCAACGCGGCCTTAAAGGCGCGGGGCCGTGCGCCCTTCGTCCTGGGGCGCGACGAGGCGTACATCGGCGTCCTGATCGACGACCTGACGACGCGCGGGACCGATGAGCCGTATCGCATGTTCACCTCGCGCGTGGAGTACCGCCTCCTCCTGCGCGAGGACAACGCCGACCTGCGCCTGACCCCTCATGGATACCGCCTGGGGCTTGTTGACGAGGAGCGTACCCGCGCAGTGGAAGAGAGGCGCCGGCGGATCGAGACGGGCTGCGATTTCTTGCGGCGCACGCGCCTGGAGATGAAACGCATGAATTCATTCCTTGTCTCTCTGGGGCTGCCGGAGACGGCCCGGGCCGCGACGCTGGAAGAGCTCCTGCGCCGGCCCGAGGTCGATGTGGACCGCCTGCGGGAGGAGGGCGCCCTGGACGGCCACTCGGACCTCCGTGATTTACCGCTGGCAAGACAGGTGGAGATCGAGGTAAAATATTCCGGTTTTATCGCGCGTCAGCGCGAGGAGGTCCGGCGTTTCCGCAAGATCGAGGGGATTGCCATCCCGGCCGGCTTCGATTACCGCCGCGTGCGCGGTCTCTCGAACGAGATCGTCGAGAAGCTCACCTCTCTGCGGCCCGTGTCGTTGGGCCAGGCGGCCCGCGTTGCCGGCGTCACGCCGGCGGCGGTGGCGCTGATGATGGTCTATTTAGGTAAACAGCACAAGATAAGAGATGGCCAGGAAGATAAGGTTTAAGAAGCTGCGGCTGTGGCTCATGTATCCGGCCTTTATCATCTATCCGTTCGTGGCACGCCTGAGCGGGGAGACGGTCCTGGCCGGCTCGCTCATCCTCGTGGCCGGGGCGCTCACGCGCCTGTGGGCGGCCGGGCATCTCATCAAGTCGTACCACCTGACGACGTGCGGGCCGTACGCCTATACCCGCAACCCCCTTTACGTGGGCAACTTTTTCGTGGGGCTGGGGGTGATGGCGATGTCCGGCAATGTCTTTCTGACCCTTTATTATGTGGTCAATTTCTATTATCTTTATGCCGGCACGATCCGGGAGGAGGAGAAGGACCTGCGTCAGAAGTTCGGCAAGGCCTTTGACGATTACGCGGTCTCGGTGCCGCCTTTTGTGCCGACCCCCTTTGCCTATCGCCGGCGGGAGAAGCGGGCCTTTTCTTGGGCGCACGTCTTTCGCAACGGCGAGCTCATCCGGCTCTCCGGTTTCGGGGCCCTGCTCGCCTTTTTGCACCTATGGTACGCGGCGGTCTCGGGCCACCCTTGGAACGGACCGAGGGGGGTCGCCTCCGGTATTGTTTTTATAGCCTTTTTGGCCCTCTTGTGGTTAAATATTTCTATACGTCGTAAGACGGAGAAGGCCGGCGGGTCGTCCAAGGACCGCCTGCGCGCGGTCTTAGCCAACAGGGAGCCAAAGTGATCAAGAGGCGCCGATATAAAGGTTTTACGCTCGTTGAGATCATGATCGTGGTGGCGATCATCGTCCTGTTGGCCGCCATAGCGATCCCCAACCTCCTGCGCGCGCGCCTCAACGCCAACGAGGCCGCCGCGATCGCGAGCATGCGGGCGATCGCCTCGGCCTCCATCACGTACCGTTCGGTCAACCCCGGCTTTCCTACGAATCTGAGCGCGCTCTCGAATGCGGTCCCCGCCTACGTCGATGCCTTCTTGGCCTCGGGCACCAAGCAGGGATATTCCTTCTGCGTGACCGGCACCGCCAATTGGTTCAACGCCACCGCCGTGCCCATAACGCAGAACGTGACGGGCACCCGCAGCTTCTACGTTGACGTCACCGGCGTCATGCGCGCTTCCCCGAACACGACGGTGGGCGTCGACAGCACCCCTATCTAGTAAGAGCTATCATGCTGCGGGCCGCCAGGGACTCCTTTTTACTTGGACACTTGACGAGGCATTGGGGTGTGGAGATCTTCGGGGTGGCGGATGTCGCCCCGGTCCGGGACGACTTCGCGATCGCGCCGGAGGTTGCGGCGCGCTTTGATAAAGCGGTCGTCTTGGGCGTGCCCCTCTCCGAGGCGGTCCTGGAAGAGATCGTCGACCGCCCCACCAAGCTCTACTATCACCATTACCGGACGGTGAACCTGTTCCTTGATCAGCTGGCCCTGCGGACGGTCCGCTGGATCGAAGGGGCCGGCCGCTCGGCCCTGGCGATCCCGGCGTCGCAGATCACCGACTGGCAGAACCAGAAGGCGCACCTCTCGCACAAGAAGATAGGGCAGCTGGCCGGCATCGGCTGGGTGGGCCGTAACAACCTGCTCGTCCACCCGCGCTTCGGGGCGCAGTTCCGGCTGGCGACGGTCCTGACGGACATGTCGCTCAAGGTCGGGCGTCCCCGCACCGGCGATTGCGGCGCGTGCCGCGCCTGCGTGGCGGTCTGCCCGGCGGCGGCCATCCACGAGACCGCCGCGGACTTCGACCACCGCGCCTGCTTCGAGACGCTCAAAGGCTTTCAGCAGAAGAACATCGTCGGCCAGTATATCTGCGGCGTGTGCGTCAAGGCCTGCCGCGGCAAAAGATGAGACTAAAAGGTCAGACCTATTAGTCTCAAAATAATGAGACACATAGGTCAGACCTAAAAGTCTCACGGGGAGTAAACGCATGGCACGAAGCACCGCATCGGGCCTTGAGGCGCTCTCGAAGATCAGCAAGGCGATCTCTTCGGACCTGTATCTGGAGGATCTGCTCAAGCTGATCGTCGGCGTGACGGCGCAGGCGATGGGCTCGAACCTGTGTTCGCTCATGCTCCTCAATGAGGAGGGCAAGCTGATCATCCGGGCGACGCAGACCGTCTCCGAGAATTACATGAAGAAGCCGCCCATCAAGCTGAGCGAGGGCATCAGCGGCAAGGTCGCCGCCGAGAACAGGCCTATCGTCGTTTATGACGTCCAGAAAGATAGGCAGTACAAGTATAAGGAGATCGCGGAAAAAGAAGGGATATCCTCGCTCTTGTGCGTGCCCTTGAGCGTCAAAGGCAAGGTGATCGGGGTCCTGAACCTTTATACCTCCGCGCCGCACAAGTTCACGAAGAGCGAGACCAACGTCCTGAGCTCCGTGGCCGCCCAGGCGGCGCTCGTCATCCAGAACACGGAGCTCATGGTTAAGACCAAGGTCATCCAGGAGGAGCTCGAGACGCGCAAGCTTTCCGAACGCGCCAAGGGGATCCTGATGCGTGAGCGCAAGCTCGACGAGGCTCAGGCGTACCGTCTCCTCCAGAAGTACAGCATGGACCATCGCAAGTCGATGCGCCAGGTCGCCGAGGCGATCATCCTGACGCACGACATGAAAAGCAAGCTCTAAACATGAAGAGCCCATCCCGTCAAACCATACGCGTCGCGCTGGCGCAGATCAACCCCACGGTCGGCGACCTCGGCGGCAACGCCGACAAGGTCGTCGCCTGGATCGATAAGGCGCGGCGTCAGGGCGCGGACCTGGTCGTCTTTCCGGAGTTGGCCGTCACGGGCTATCCGCCTGAGGACCTTCTGTTGAAGTCCCGCTTTGTGGCGGACAACATCGCGGCGCTCAAGCGCGTGGCGGCAGGAGTCCGCGGCACGGCCGCCGTCGTCGGATTTGTCGATAAGAAGACGGATCGGATCTTCAACGCCGCGGCCCTCGTTGCCGGCGGCCGGGTCAAAGGGGTCTACCACAAGGCCCGCCTCCCCAACTACGGCGTCTTTGACGAGGTGCGTTATTTTACTGCCGGCGGGAATTTTCCCGTCTACGGCATCGGCCGCACGGCCTTCGGGGTGAACATCTGCGAGGACATCTGGCATCTGGACGGCCCCGCCGGCATCCAGGCCTTCCGCGGCGCGCGTTTTATCGTTAACATCAACGCCTCGCCGTATCACATGGGCAAGGGGTTGCAGCGCGAAGCGGTCTTGCGCCGGCAGGCCAAGAAGAACAGGGTCCCCATCGTCTACGTGAACTGCGTCGGCGGCCAGGATGAGCTGGTCTTCGACGGCCAGAGTTTTGTCGTCGACGAAAGAGGCCGGGTGATCGCCCGCGCCAGGGCCTTTGAAGAGGAGTTGCTTATCGTCGACCTGGAGGCGGCGGCATCCAGGAAGCGGCCCAGGGTGACGGTGAAGCTGTCGCCGCAAGAGAAGTCCGCCCCCCCGAAGGCGCCGGTGACCCCCCGCCTTAAAGAGGAGGCGGAGGTCTATGCCGCGCTCGTGACGGGGCTGCGGGATTACATGGCGAAGAACGGCTTCAAAAAGGCGGTCCTGGGCCTCTCCGGCGGTATCGATTCGTCCCTGGTCGCCGCCGTGGCCTCGGATGCCATCGGCGCCCAAAACGTCCTCGGCGTGGCCATGCCCTCGGTCTATTCCTCTCAAGGGTCGGCGGACGACGCCATGACACTCGCCGTCAACCTGGGCATCACTTTTTTGACGGTCCCGATCCAGGGCATCTTTGATCAGTACATCAGTGATCTGCGGGAGGCCTTTGCCGGCAAGGAGGCCGATGTGGCCGAGGAAAACCTGCAGGCGCGCATCCGCGGCAACATCCTCATGGCCCTCTCCAACAAATTCGGGTATCTGACGCTTAACACGGGCAACAAATCCGAGGTCTCCTGCGGCTACTGCACGCTCTACGGCGACATGGCCGGCGGCTTCGGCGTGCTCAAAGACGTGCCCAAGACCCTCGTCTACCGGCTGTGCGCGCATAAGAACCAGCGCGAAGGCCGCCTGACTATCCCGCAGAGCGTCTTTGACAAGGCGCCGTCCGCCGAATTGCGGCCCGATCAGAAGGACGCCGACACCCTCCCGCCCTATGACCTTCTGGACCGCGTGCTCAAGCTCTACGTCGAGGAGGATAAGAGCTTTGCTCAGATCGCCGGCAAGGGATTGTCGCAGGACGTCGTCCGTAAGGTCATCCGGATGGTCGACGCGAACGAGTACAAGCGCCGCCAGGCGCCGCCCGGCATCAAGATCACCCCGCGCGCCTTCGGCAAAGACCGGCGTATGCCCATCACCAACCGCTACCGCCTCTAAATGAGACCCAAAGTGAGACAAAAGGCCTGGCCTTTTGTCTCACTTTTTGAGACTCAAAGGTCGGACCTTTGTCTCATTTTTTAGTCTCATATTTGGCTTGTCACCCCCCGTCAAAAGGTGCTACAATTAAACGACTTAACTAGACCCCTTTCACTAAGGAGGCCGAGGATGGACCCTATTCTCCAGCTTTTGCAGAAGGACGCGCGCCTGACCCCTCAGGAGATCGCCAAATTGACCAGGTCCAAGGTGGACAAGGTCAAGAAGAAGATCGCCAAGTTTCAGAAGGACGGCGTGATCTTAGGGTACAAGACGGTCATCAACAAGGAGCTGGTGAGGGACAAGGGCCGCTCGGTCCGGGCCCTGATCGAGGTCAACGTCGTGCCGCAGAAGGACCTCGGGTTTGACAAGGCGGCGGAGCGCATCTACCGCTTTCCGGAGGTGACGAGCTGTTACCTCTTGTCGGGCAGCTATGACCTCCTGATCGTCGTGGAGGGCAGGGACCTGCACACCGTCTCGCAGTTTGTCGCCGAGAAGCTCTCCCCCATGGAGAACGTGCGCGGGACCGTGACGCACTTCCTCCTGAAGAAGTACAAGGAGGACGGCATCCTGCTCAGGGGCAAGGATGAGGACAGGCGCCTGGCCATCACCTATTAAAAATGTCTAAGAAGATCAACGTCTCCAACGTCGTCGAGCAGATGCAGCCTTCCGGCATCCGGGCCTTCTTTGACCTGGTGCTCAGCATGAAGGACGTCATCTCCCTGGGGGTGGGCGAACCGGACTTTGTCACGCCCTGGCATATCCGCGAGAGCGCCATCTTCTCCCTGGAGGAGGGCTACACCTCGTATACCTCTAATAAGGGGCTCGTCAAACTGCGCACGTACCTGGCCCAGAGCCTGAAGAAGCGCTACGGCCTGCGCTATGATATCGACGACCAGATCCTCATCACCGTCGGGGTGAGCGAGGCGGTGGACCTGGCCCTGCGGGCTCTGCTCGAGCCCGGCGAGGAGGTCCTGATCCCTTCGCCGAGATATGTCTCCTACGCGCCGGTCACCCAGCTGGCGGGCGGCGTGCCTGTCTTGATCCCGCTCAAGGCCTCCAACGGCTTCAAGCTGACGCCCGGAGAGCTGGAGCGCCGCATCACGCCCGACACCAAGGCTCTTTTGTTGAACTATCCGTGCAATCCTACCGGCACCTCCTACACCAAGAAGGAGCTGCTGGCTTTAAATTCGGTGATCAACCGGCACGGCCTCGTCGTCATCAGCGACGAGGTTTATGACGAGCTGACCTATGACTTCGACCATACGCCTTTCGCAACGCTGCCGGGCGCCAAGGGCCGGACCGTTTATCTCAACGGCTTTTCCAAGAGTTGGGCGATGACGGGATGGCGCGTGGGCTACGCCTGCGGTCCCAGGGAAGTGATCGCGGCGATGACCAAGATCCACCAGTACACGATCATGTGCGTGTCCATCACGTCGCAGATGGCGGCGTGTGAAGCGGTCATCGGGCCGCGCGCGCCCTTAGAAGAGATGAAGCGCGAATACGCGCGCCGGCGCGTCTTCGTGATCGATAGCCTGAACAAGACCGGCCTGCATTGCCGCAGGCCCGAAGGGACCTTTTATGCCTTTGCTTCAGTGAAGAAGACGGGTCTCTCATCGGTGGACTTTGCCTCGCGGCTCCTGAAAGACCAGCGGGTCGCGGTGGTCCCGGGCACGGCCTTCGGCAGCGAAGGCGAAGGGTTCGTGCGCATGTCGTTTGCAAGCAGCACGGAGAAGCTTAAAGAGGCCATGCACCGCATCGGGGCCTTTGTGAAGAAACTGTGATGTGTCTGTTTCTCCCTGCCTCGCGGGAGTGCGTGGGGAGGCGAGCGAGGGGGAATTTATCCCGGGTCGCGGGAAGCCAAAGAGCGGCGCCCCGGGACATTCTGCGGGAAGGAAAGAGAGGGTAAATTCATGTCTATCCGCCAAGATGTCTTAAAGTCCCTTGAGTCGAAGGAGCTGATCGCGCCGAAGGGTGCCAGGAAGGTCTCGTCGTACTTCGGCGAGAACACCTTCAGCGTCCCGACGATGAAGAAGTGTGTCTCCAAAAAGACCTTCACGGCCTTCGAGGCGTGGCTGGAAGAGGGCAGGCAGATCACCCTCGAGCAGGCCAACGAGATCGCGGCCGCCATGAAGGACTGGGCGGTCGGCCGCGGCGCGACGTATTACACGCACTGGTTCCAGCCTATGACGGGCATGACGGCCGAGAAACACGACAGCTTCATCACCTTCGCCGGCCCGGGCAGGGTCATCGAGAAGTTCTCGGGGTCTAAATTGATCAAGGGCGAGCCCGACGCCTCGAGCTTCCCGTCGGGCGGCATCCGCACGACCTTTGAGGCGCGCGGCTACACGGCGTGGGACCCGTCGAGCCCGGCCTTCATCATCGAGAGCACGCTCGGCAAGACGCTGTGCATCCCCACGATCTTCGTCTCCTACAACGGCTACGCCCTCGACAAGAAGCTGCCGCTCTTGCGCTCCATCGAGGCGCTCAGCCGCTCGGCGGTCACGTTCCTGAAGCTCTTCGGCGCCAAGGGCGTCAAGAAGGTCTTCTCGACCTGCGGGCCGGAGCAGGAGTACTTTTTGATCGACAAGAACTTTTATAAATTGCGTCCGGACCTCGTCCTGACCGGCCGCACGCTCGTCGGCGCGCCGTCGCCCAAGGACCAGCAGATGGAGGACCAGTACTTCGGCTCCATCAAGGAACGCGTCGTCAATTACATGTACGAGGTGGGCCAGGAGGCGTATAAGCTCGGCATACCGGTCATGACCCGGCACAACGAGGTCGCGCCCCACCAGTACGAGTTCGCGCCCATCTTCGAGGAGTCGAACCTGGCCGCGGACCACAACCAGCTGCTGATGGACGTGATGAAGAAGGTCGCGCTGCGCCACGGCCTCGTCTGCCTCCTGCACGAGAAACCCTTTGCCGGCGTCAACGGCAGCGGCAAGCACCTGAACTGGTCGCTTGCCGACGACAACGGCAACAACCTGCTCAACCCCGGCTCGACGCCGCAGGACAACCTGCAGTTCCTGGCGATCCTGGCGAGCATCATACTCGGGGTCTATAAGTACGCGGACCTCCTGCGCGCGAGCGTCGCCTTCGCGGGCAACGAGCACCGCCTGGGCGCCAACGAGGCTCCGCCGGCGATCATCTCCGTCTTCCTGGGCGAACAGCTCTCGGAGATCCTCGACACCATCGAGAAGGGCAAGACGACACAGGTCAGCCCCAAGGACATCATGAACCTCGGCGTGGGGACTTTACCTCAGGTCAATAAGGACATGACGGACAGGAACCGGACGTCGCCCTTTGCCTTTACGGGCAGCAAGTTCGAGTTCCGCGCCGCGGGCTCCTCGCAGAACATCTCGACGCCGATCACGATCCTCAACGCGATCGTCGCGGACGCCCTGGACGAGGTGCGCGGCCGCATCGAGAAGGCCGCCAAGAACAAGGACTTCAACTCCGCGGTCGTCGGCGTCGTCGCCGGGATCGTCAAAGAGACGCGCAAGATCCGCTTCGAGGGCAACAACTACGCCGAGGAGTGGAAGCGGGAGGCGGCCCACCGCGGCCTGTCCAACGAGCCCTCGACGCCGGGTGCCCTGAAGGCGCTGGTCAAAGACGAGAACGTCGCGCTCCTGAAGCGCCAGCACGTCTTCCTGCCCGAAGAGATCATGGCCCGCCATACGATCTGGCTTGAGATGTACTTGAAGCTCCTCGAGATCGAGGCCAGGACCCTGAGCGAGATCGTCAACTCCAGCGTCGTGCCCAATGCCTTTGACTATCAGGGGCTCCTGGCCGCCAACCTGCAGAACATGGTGGTCCTGCAGGAAAAGGCCGGCGTCTCCTTTGACGCCGAGGCCTTGGAAGACCATAAGAGACACCTCGCGGACGTGACACAGATGATCTATTACGTGCGCAAGAATACCCAGGCGATGATGGCGTTCCTGGAGGAGACAAAGAAGCTCGATGAGGAGGAGCGCGCGCGCAAGTATTTCAGCGAGCTGCGCCCCATGATGGGGCACATCCGCAAGCACTCGGACCTCCTGGAAGGCGTCATCTCCGACGAGCACTGGGACCTGCCCAAGTACCGCGAGATCCTGTTCGTGAAGTGAGACAAGAGGCCTGGCCTCTTGTCTCACTTTTTGAGACACATAGGCCAGGCCTCTAGTCTCATTTTGAGAAGGGCGTGACATGAAGGGTTTGCGTTTCGACTTCAACAACATGATGGCGTTCAACCTCGGGGCGCGGCACGGCGTCACGCCGCAGGACCTGGCGTCGCTGAAGAAGGCGGCGGCCCGGGCGCACCGCCACCTGATGTTCTTGAAAAAAGACCGGCGCAGCCGCATCAATAACAGCGTCGAGTGGCTCACCCTGCCGTTCCAGGACAGGAAGGCGTATGCCGCCGTCGAGAAGATGGGCCGCGAGATCGCGGCGAAGTACGAAAACGTCATCTCGCTGGGGATCGGCGGCTCGTATCTGGGGCTCAAGGCCGCCCAGCAGGCCCTGGCCGAGCCGTACTACAACGAGTTTGCTTCACGCCGCGGCAAGCGGCCGCGGATCTACTTCGAGGGCAACAACCTCGACCCGACCCCGCTGGCCGTCCTCCTCAAGAACCTCGACCCCAAAAAGACGTTCGTCGTCGTGATCTCCAAGTCCGGGGAGACGACCGAGACCAAGGTCGCCCTTGACGTGGTCAGCGCGTGGCTCAAAAAGGGCGTGGGGCCGCGTTACGGCCGCCAGATCTTTGCGATCACGGACCCGTCTTCGGGGACCCTGCGCCGCCGGGTAAGGGAGGAGCAGGGGAGGGATCCTCTAAGCTTCCGCAGCGCGCCGCTCCTGCCGGGCGTGGGCGGCCGGTACTCTGAGTTTAATATGGGGCTTCTGCACCTGGTCCTGATCGGCGTGCCGGTCAGCGAGGTCTTGGCCGGCGCGCGGACCATGGCCGCGGCGTGTTCCTCCGGCGACATCATGAAGAACCCGGCTTACCTATATGGGGCCCTGCAGCATCTGGCTTACAAGAAGAAGGGCAAGCCCATCGGCATCCTGATGCCCTTTACGGAGCTCTTGACCGCGACGGCCGAGTGGTACTGTCAGCTCTTGGCCGAGAGCACCGGCAAGAAGTTCGAGCGCCGGATCCACGTCCAGCCCAGCGGCGCGGAGCTCTGGCAGGCGAACAGGAGCCGGGCCGTCCACGCCGGCCGCACGCCGGTGGCGACCCGCGGCACGACGGACCTGCACTCCCTCCAGCAGAACAACGTCGAAGGCGAAAACGACAAGACGGTCACGATGGTCCGCATCAAAAACTTTGCGCAGGACCTGAAGGTCCCGGTCCCCGGTGATTTTCTGGCGGGCCGGCAGTTGTCCGGGCTCTTGGGCCTGGCGCAGGAGGCCACGGCCTGGGCGCTCGTCAAGGCCCAGCGGCCCAACTGCACGATCACGCTCGACAGGCTGACGCCCACCACCTGGGGCGGGCTGCTCTTCTTTTTTGAGATGGCCACCGCCTTTGAAGCCGAGCTGTTAAACGTCCACGCCTTCGACCAGCCCGGCGTCGAGAGTTATAAGAAGTACATGTACGTCAAGCTGAAGAAACCCGGGGTCCCGGCGGCCGTTGCCCGGGAGATCCGCGCCCATCGCGCGAAGACCGAGGCGCGGTTCGTGCTTTAGTTCGGGGCGTATCCATGACTAAGCAGGTCCTTTGCATTATCTTGGGGGGCGGGCGCGGGACGCGGCTGTATCCGTTGACCCGCGACCGGGCGAAGCCCGCCGTGCCGCTCTTCGGCAAGTACCGCCTTATCGACATCCCCGTCAGCAACTGCATCAACTCCGGCTTCACCAAGATCAACATCCTCACGCAGTTCAACTCCGAGTCCCTCAACAAGCACATCGCGCGCACCTACAAGTTCGACCAGTTCACGCAGGGGTTTGTGGACATCCTGGCGGCGGACCAGACCACGGAGAACGCCGACTGGTTCCAGGGGCCGGCGGACGCCGTGCGCCGGAGTCTCAAGCACTTCAATAATCCGCGCATCCGCCACGTCTGCATCCTCTCCGGCGACCAGCTCTATAAGATGGACCTCTTCAAGATGTTCACGTTCCACCGCGAGCGCGACGCCGAGATCACCATCGCCTGCAACCTCATCCCGCCGGAGGAGGTCGCGCCCTTCGGCATCATGGGCACGGACGCCGACGCGCGCATCACCGATTTTGTGGAGAAGCCCAAAGAGAGCGCCCAGGTCAGGCACCTGGGCGTCCGGCGTGGCGGCAGCGAGCGCTACCTGTGCTCGATGGGCATCTATTTCTTCAAGAAGGACGTGCTCGTCGACGTCCTGATGAAGAACAAGAAGCCGGACTTCGGCCGGGAGATCATCCCGGACTCGATCTCGACCCGCCGGGTCCACGCCTACGAGTTCGACGGCTACTGGCGCGACATCGGGACGATAGAGTCCTTCTATAACGAAAACATCGCGATGACCCAGTCCCGGCCGCCGCTGGACCTCTTTGACGAGAACTGGCAGATCTTCACGCGTTCGCGGTCGCTGCCGCCGGCCATGTACCACAACGTCAACATCGACTCGAGCATCGTCTCCGACGGCTCCATCATCGATTCGGCCACGGTCATGAACTCGGTCATCGGCCTGCGCGCGCGCATCGGCAAGGGGACCCGCGTCAACGAGGCCGTCATCATGGGCGCGGACTACTATGAGCCGGAGGCCGAGCGCAAGGCGCTCGTGGCCGAGGGCCGGATCCCGGTCGGCATCGCGGAGCGGTGCACGATCAGCAAGGCGATCCTCGACAAGAACGTGCGCATCGGCGCGGGATGTACCATCACCAACGCCAAGGGGACCAGGGAGACCGATGCGGACCAGTACGTGATCCGCGACGGCATCGTTATCTTATATAAGAACGCCGTCATCCCGGCGGGAACGGTCATTTAAAGGAAGTCCCTGCTCGTCGGGAAGGCGAGAGCGGACGAGCAGGGACGCTTTATCCCGTGCCGCAATAAGATGGGCGTCACGGGATCTTCGGCGGGAAGGTAAGTGGCGGTAAAACGGAGGAGGAGTCTATGCCTGTCTTGCTCGTTATTGCGGTCCTGGCACTGCTGTTCATCTTCTGGTTCTTTTTGACCTACAACCGGCTGGTCACGTTGCGCGTCCGGGTGAAGAACGCCTTGTCGCAGATCGACGTCCAGCTCAAGCGCCGCTATGACCTGATCCCCAACCTGGTGGAGACGGTCAAGGGGTACATGCAGCATGAGCGCGGGACGCTCGAGAGCGTCATCAAGGCCCGCTCGCAGGCGATCGACGCCAAGGGCCTCAAGGACAAGGCCCAGGCCGAGAACTTCCTGAGCCAGACCCTGCGCTCGCTCTTCGCGGTCGTCGAGCGGTATCCGGACCTCAAGGCCAACCAGAACGTCCTGAAGCTCCAGGAGGAGCTCACCTCGACGGAGAACAAGATCGGCTTCGCCCGTCAGTACTACAACGATGAGACGGGGCGCTACAACACGCTCATCCAGATGGTGCCGGTCAACATCGTCGCCGGAACGATGAACTTCACCAAGAAGGAGTTCTTCGAGGTCGAAGACGCGGCCCAGCGCGAGGCGCCGAAGGTGAAGTTCTAACCACGGCTTCCTGCGATGCCTTTTTCCTTCATCGATATAGAGGAGAAGAAGACCCGTCTGATCGGGTTCCTGCTCTTCTTTATCATCGCGTTCTACTTCGTCACCGCCTACCTCATCCTGCTCGTCCTCAAAAACAGCGTCCTGGCCAATTTTTACGCGCGCACGCCGGGCCTCGGGTGGCCGACCGGCAAGGAGACACTCATCACCCTGGGGATCGCGCTCCTCATCGGCCTCATCCACTGGTCTTCCTCGACGAGCCATCTGATCCGCCGCATGTCGCTGGCCGTCGGGGCGACCGGGGTGGACGCCAAGGACACCTACCACCAGATGTTCAAGAACATCGTCGATGAGGTCAGTGTTGCCATCGGCGGCCGGCCGATCAAGGCGATGGTCATTCCGACCGTTGCGTGCAACGCCTTTGCGTTCGAGGACTTCGGCGGCCGCGCGGTCATCGGGGTGACGGAGGGGCTCTTGACGCGTCTGAGCCGCGCCCAGTTGGAAGCGGTGGTGGGCCACGAGGCCGGCCACGTCGTCAACGGCGACTGCCTGAGCACGACGGTGACGTGTTCGCTGGCCGAGCTCTATGAAGAGACGCTCAGCAAGATCACCAAGGGCTTCAGGTACTCCCGCGGCCGCGCCGGCGTCTTTATCCTCTTTGTCATGCTCATCATGGGCACGATGAAGCTCCTGAGCGCGCTCTTACGCTACTTCATCTCCCGCCAGAAGGAGTACCGCGCGGACGCGACGAGCGTGCGGCTGACCCGCGACCCCCTGAGCCTGGCGGAGGCGCTGCATCTCATTTCGCGCAATTGGCGCGGCATCGGTTCATCGGGGGAGTACCTCGAGTCCATCTTCATCATGAACCCGCGGCCCAGTACCTTTGACGAGAAGAAGGGGCCCGCCGCTAACCTCTTTTCCACGCACCCGCCCATCCGGGAGCGCATCCGTATCCTGGCGGATATGGGTCACTGCGACGCCGAGACGCTGGAGGAGAACCTGAAGAAGTTCCGGTGGGTCTCGCCGGTGGCCAAGCCCATCGTCAAGGCGGACGAGGACAAGGCCGCCGATAAAAAATGGATGGTCTTTAACGGCGAGCAGCAGTGGGAGGGGCCCTTTGGCCTCGAGCAGCTGCGCAAGCTGACGTTTCTGACGCCGGACTCGTGGATCTGCCCCCACGGCGAGCAGGCCGTCCGCCACGCCTACGAGCACGAGACGCTGATGCCGCTCTTCGGCGGCGAGGCCAAGGCGGAGGCGGGCGACCACCCGTGCCCGCACTGCCACACCGGCCTCGCCGAGGTCAGCTATGAGGGCGCGCCGGCCTGGCGCTGCGGATACTGCGAAGGCATCTTTGTGCAGCACGAAGCCATCTCGCGCATCCTCATCCGCCGCGACATGACCTTCTCCGAAGACGTCGTGCGCCTCGCCGAGGCCGCGACCAAGCAAAAAGACCTCTTCCAAAAGGGCCGCACGCGCACCAAGATCGAGAACCCTTTCGTCCTGAGCTGCCCGAAGTGCGCCAGCAAGATGCGCCGCCAGTTTTTCGTGTACTCGTACCCCGTCGAGATCGACCGCTGCCTCAAGTGCAGCGGCCTCTGGTTCGACAAGCAGGAGCTCGAGGTCCTGCAATACATCTACGAGCACAAAGACAAGTTCTTCGACGGCAAAGGCTTTTAGCAGGGGGTTGCCATGAAGCTGACGGAGAAGCAAAAGACTCTCGTCTTGTTCAGCGCGCACTTTTCGCCGGGCTTTCTGCTGATCCTCGCAGGGGTGCTGATCTCGTGGGAGGGGGTGCGGGGGCTCATGAGGTCCTACGGCCCGCCGGCCTGGCAGGATATCAAGGATTTGTTGGTGAGTTTCAAGCTTTTCGTCGTCATCCCGTCGCTGGCCGTCATCGCCGCTTATGTCTTTTGCTATCGGATCAAGAGGCGGGTCCACCGGGGGCTGATCCTCTACGCGGCGTGGCTGATCATCGGCCTTGCGTCTTCGTTTCTGGGCGCCATCTCCTGCGAGGGGACCTCGATGGCCGTGGTGGCCGGCGCGGTCCACTGGCGGAGGCTGTTCAGGGAGCTCTCCTCCGTCACGCTCTTCTTCCTGGCGTGGCACCACCTCTTCATCATCCCGTGGGTGTTCCTCTTCGTCTATTGCCTCAAGCACTTCCCCTGGCTCTTCGCCCGGCCGTCGGTCGAGGCCAGAGTTCTGACCGAGCGCCCGGCGGACGCGTGCTCGGCGACCATCAGCCGCCTGAAACCGCCGCGCAAAAAGTGAGACCGAGTAATCGGGGACGGTCCTATTTTGAATCTCACCAATTCAATCGGGTTGCGGGTCGCCAGGACCGGGGTCTACTGATCCCTTGCAAACAGGATGATTGCCGCCCCGTGCGGAAACCGCTTGACAGCGGGGCGGGTTTGTGCTACTTTTTAAAAATACATAACACCAATACCCATGGCAAAACTCACGCGATTCGGCATAGCGATGGAAGAGGCCCTGCTGCGTGACTTCGACAGGGAGATCAGGCGCAAGGGCTACACGAACCGCTCCGAGGCCTTCCGGGACCTCGTCCGGGAGTCTTTGGTCAAGGTCGAGTGGGCCTCCAACCGGGAGGTCGCGGGCGTCATCAGCATGGTCTACGACCACCACCACCGGGAGCTGGTCGCGCGGTTATTGGATATCCAACACGGCTCCCACGGCGTCATCGTGGCGACACAACACATCCATATGGACCATCACAACTGCCTGGAGGTCATCGTGACCAAGGGCAAGGCCGGCGACATCCAACACCTGGCCGAACGGCTCAAGGCCGCGCGCGGGGTCAAGCACGTCAACGTGAACATGGCGACGGTCGGCAGGGGGCTGATGTAGCGTATTATTTTTTTGCCTGTAAGTAGCACGATTATTTAAATCGTAATACGAGTGTGCCGCACGCGGCAGGAAGGAGGAGGGATATGAAGCGAGCTTTACCGGCGGCCCTGGTCCTGGCCGCCTTTGCCCTGGCGTTCCCCGCGGGGGCATACGCCGCCAGGCCCTTATCGACAGAAGACGCGGGGGTGGTGGACACCGGGCACGCGGAGGCGGAGGTCGGCTTCGAGTATGTCAAGCAGGCCGACGAGGAGATGAACCTGTCGTGCGTGCTCAAGTACGGCCTCGTCAACAATGTGGACGCGGGCGTAGAGGTCCCGTACCACTTTATCGACGTCAAGGCCGGCGATGACGTCGACGGCCTGGGCGACGTCAGCGTCTGTGCCAAGTATCACCTGTGGGACGAGGGCGACACCGCGCCTGCTGCGGCCGTGGTCTTTACCTTGAAGACGGCGACGGGCGATGAAGACGACGGCCTGGGTTCCGGTGAGCTCGACTACGGCCTCAATACCGCCCTGACGAAGGGGCTGGGATCGGTCACCGCCCACGCCAACGCCGGCTACACCTTTGTCGGCGGCGGGGAGGACGTCTTCTCGTACGGCCTCGCCATGGAGTATCCTTTAAGCGAGACCGTCAATATCGTCGGTGAGTTGACCGGCGAGACCGCCTTTGACGGCGACTTTGACGAGAACCCCTGTCAGGGCCTCGTCGGCTTGAACTGGGCGCTGGGTGAGACGGTCACCCTGGACGTCGGCGTGGGCTTCCCCATCTCCGACGCGAGCCCGGACCTCACCGTGACAACGGGCCTGACAGCGGCCTTTTAACCATCCCGGTCAAGGCAAAGCCTTGGGCAGGATAAACAAAAGGAGGCAATACATGTGTTATGCCGCACCGGTGATGGGCGCGATCGTCGCGTCCATCGCCTGGAAAAAGACGGGGAGTCCCAAGGCCTGGTGGCTGACCCTGCTCTTCTGGGGAGGGGCGCTCTTCGGCGTCGTGGACCATTGGTGGAACGGCGAGCTCTTCCTGATCTCTCCCGACATCGGCCGCGACCTGCTCCTGGGTGTCACGATCTCAGCCGTCATCCTGATGGTCTGGGGCCTGACGGTCGCGTGGGGCCGCAAAAACCCCACCCTCGCGCAGTACCTCTGCGCCCCGCCTGCGTAACGGCGACCCTTGCCTTTCCGGAAGGCCCGGCACGCCCGTGCCGGGCCTTTTTCTTGCGTGCCCAGCATGAGACTAAGCCTGGAGGTGAAAGTCCTCTGAGGGGACAGGTTGCAGGAACCTCAAGTGAACCGCAAGGCGATAAACCGCGAGGTTGGCGCTGGAAGAAGCGGGGAGCGAAAGTCCGAGCCGACGCACAGAAACCGGATAGGAGGCGGTGTCAACCGATTAGGCCTACTGGTTGGGGCGAGCGGGCAATTGACCGCAAAGCCCCTGCGACCAAAGGTTGACGGCGTAGATTCGGCGGTTGTGGATGGAAGGTTTAGAGTCTTACCTGGGGAGGCCTCGCGCTGGGCCTGAAAGGGCCACCGGCTGAGAATGGTGCGTCTGAAGCAGTGGAAGAAGGGCAGGACGAACCTGTCCTCCCCTATCCCGAATTATTGGCTTGCCCGATGGCGCCTGAACGATTAAGATAGGATGCGAGGAGAGTGCCGTGAAAGACCTTTTTTCCCATTACAAGGGCCAGGACCTTTGGTGCATCAAAGAGGACGGCTTTGACCGGGATATCCAGAATATCCGTGAAAGCCAGTTCTCTTTGGGCAACGGCTATCTGGGGACCCGGGGCACCCTGGAAGAAAAGCCTCCCGGCGCCCAGCCCGGGACGTATGTCACCGGCATCTACGACCGCATGACCTCCCAGGTCGCGGAGCTCGTCAACCTCCCCAACCCCTTCTTCATGAAATTCATCCTCAAGGGCGAGAAGCTCGGGGCCGCCTCCATGGACATCCTACAGCACGAGAGGGTCCTCGACATGCGCCAGGGGCTCCTCTTCAGACGCAACGTCTATACCGACATCAAGAACAGGCGTTACGACTACCAGTCGCTCCGGTTCGTCTCCAAACACGATAAAGAGCTGGGCGTCATGCAGATCACCCTGACGCCCTTGGACGATGACGCGGAGATCGAGCTGCAGAGCGGCGTCGACGTCTCCGTCCATAACGCCGGCGTCGTCTCGGAGGGCAGCAAGAGGCACTTCCGCATCAAGGAGTTGTTCTCCGAAGGTCCCGCCCCGTACATGCTGATCGAGACCCTTGAAAAACGCCACCAGGTCATCTATCGCAGCGGCTTCTATTATAAGACCGGTGCCAAGAAGGTCTTTGCCAAGGACGACGTCCTGAAGGTACGGCTGAAGAAAAAGCAGAGAGCCGTCTTCACCAAGATCTTTACCATCACCGCGTGCGGCGAAGGGGCGCCGGATCTTGAGAAGGCCCGTAAGGTCTCGCAGGCCGCCTTCCAGAGGGCCTTGCGGGCGCCTTTTGAGACGCTCTTGCGGCAGCACGCGGCGGCCTGGCTTAAGGTGTGGGAGAGGGCGGACGTGGTCATCGCGGGGACAGCCGATATCCAGAAGAACCTGCGCTTCAATATCTATCACATGCTCATCTGCGCCCACGCCGACGACGGCTTCTCCAGTATCGGCGCGCGCACGTTGAGCGGCGAAGGCTACCGCGGGCACGTCTTCTGGGACGCCGAGATCTTCCTGCTCCCTTTTTATGCTTACGTCCTGCCGGACGCCGCCAGGAACATGCTGCTGTATCGCTACCGCCGCCTGGACGAGGCCCGCAAGATCGCCAAAGAGCGGGGGTACCGGGGGGCGATGTTCCCCTGGGAGTCCGCCGGAACGGGCAAAGAGGAGACGCCCACGTGGGCGCGCGACCTGGACGGCAGGGTCATCCGCATCCGGACCAACGAGTTCGAGCAGCACATCACCGCGGACATCGCCTTTGCGGCCGCCCAGTATGCCGCCGTCTCCGGCGACGCGGACTTCACGCGAGATTACGGCGCCGAGATGATATGGGAGGCGGCCCGGTTCTGGGCGAGCCGCGTCGTCAAGGACAAAAAAGGGGGCTACGGGATCAGGGGCGTCATCGGGCCCGACGAGTTCCACGAGGACGTCGACAACAACGCCTACACCAACATGCTCGCCAAGTGGAACCTGTTGGCGGGGCACCGGCTCTACTTCGGCCTGAAGAAGGGCGGCGGCGGCCGGTTGCGGGCCCTTTGCTCAAAGATAGGCCTTACTGACAGGGAGGTCCGTCAGTGGAAGCGCATCGCCCCGCGGCTGGCGGTCCGGATGAGGAAGGACGGGGTCATCGAGCAGTTCGACGGGTACTTCAAAAAACGCGCCGTCAAGATCACCCAGCGCGACGAGAACGGCATCCCCCTGTCGCCCCGCGGGATCAAGGTCAGGGATTACCATAAGACGCAGCTCGTCAAACAGGCCGACGTCCTGATGCTGCTGTATCTGCTCTCCGGCTTCTACGGCAAGAAGACCAAGGTCCGCAACTTCTGGTATTACCTCGACCGGACCCTGCATAAATCTTCCCTGAGCGCGGCCGTCCACTGCCTGGCGGCTGTCGATGCCGGCGCGCTCACCCAGGCGTATCAATTTTTCAACGTGGCCCTGCGCGCGGACATCAGCAACCTCCACGGCAACACGGCCGAGGGCATCCACGCGGCCTCGCTGGGCGGGGTGTGGCAGTGCGTCGTCTGCGGTTTCGCTGGGGTGAGGATAAAAAATAACGAGCTCTGCGTCGATCCCTTCATGCCCAAGGCATGGAGGGAGATCCGTTGCTCCATCGTCTGGCGCAAGGACCCCGTTATCATCGAGACGAAGAACGATGGGGTCCGCATCAAGGTCGTGTCCCGGCGCAAGAAGGTGAAGATTAGGGTCTTCGGCAAGCTCCGCGACGTGACCGCCAACAAGGCAAGTCTCTTCCGCAGGAAGGTAGGGGACCGGCGGCGGGATTATTATCTATGAGGAGGAAATGATGGTAAAGGGTAGAAAATTGAATATCGCTCACCTGCACTGGGGATTTCCGCCCGTGATCGGCGGGGTCGAGACGCACCTGACCATCCTGCTGCCGCACTTTGTCGAGATGGGGCATTCGGTGAGCCTGTTGACCGGCACCGTCGAGGATTGCAAGGTCGAGGATGAGTTCAGGGGGGTCAAGATCTCCCGCGCGCCCATCATGGACCTGAACTGGCTGGCGCGCCGCGGGCTGGCCGGCATCGAAAACGAGATCAAAGAGGTGTTTGATTGTTTCGTCGATCAGAACAAGCCGGATGTCCTCCACGCGCACAACATGCACTACTTCAGCAAGGCCCACGCGCGCGCCCTGGAGACCCTGGCCGAAAAAAGAGGGATCCCCCTGATCCTGACGGCCCATAACGTCTGGGACGATGAGCAATTTTTTGAGTTGACGCGAAGGGTCAATTGGACGCACATCATCGCGGTGAGCCATTTTATCGAAAAAGAGTTGATCGGGATCGGGTGCCGCCACCGGCAGGTCACGGCGATCCACCACGGCATCGATGCCGAGATGTTCCGTCCGGACGTCGATCCGGCCCCCATGTATGAGAAATATCCTCAGCTGAAGGGAAAGAAGATAATCTTCCACCCGGCCCGCATGGGATTGGCAAAAGGCTGCGACGTCAGCATCAAGGCCCTGAAATTGGTGAAGGAAAAAGTCCCTGAGGCGTTGCTGGTCCTGGCCGGGACCAAGAATATCATCGATTGGAAACTGACGCAGCAGAAAGACATCGCCTACCTCGTCCATCTGGTCGAAGAGTTTGATTTGAGAAACGATGTCCTGATCGATAGTTATGATCTCAATGAGATGCCCATGCTTTATGCGGCTTCTTCGGTCTGCATTTATCCCTCGACGGCCTTTGAGCCTTTTGGCTTGACCATGCTTGAGGCGATGGCGTCGGGCCGGCCGATGGTGGTGACGAACGCCGGGGGGATGCCGGAGATCATCCAAAACGGCGTCAACGGCTATGTCGTTCCCATGAAGGGGTATGAAGAGCTCGCCGCGCATATCATCCGTCTCTTCAGCGACGATGACCTGAGGGAACGGCTCGGCAACACGGGGCGCAGGATGGTCGAGACGAGGTTCAAGAGTCAGGACGTTGCCCAAGCCACCCTGGCCATATACAGAAAACATACTTAGAGGAGAGGATATGATGGTCGCAGAGATATGGGGAGAGTTTTCTCAGAGGTTTCCTGTCCTGGCGCCCAAGATAGTCATGGGGTTGTTTGTCTTGTCGGTCTTTTGGCTCTTCGGTATCGTGGTCGATAAGATCATGTCTGTCGTCGGCCGCAGAGCCCATCTGCACAAAGATATCATCGTTCTCCTGGGCCGGTTCGGCCGGATCACGTTGATCCTATTGGGCCTGGTCAGCGCCTTGGGTACGGTCGGTGTCAACATCACCGCCCTGGTCGCCGGCCTGGGATTGACCGGCTTCGCTTTGGGGTTTGCCTTAAAAGACGCCCTTTCCAATATTCTCGCAGGCGTCCTTGTCCTCGTCTATCGGCCTTTTGAATACGGGGATCATATTTCTGTCGCCGGATTCGAGGGAGAGGTCGCCAAGATCGACCTGAGATACACCATGCTCAAAGGTGAAAAAAAAGAGATCCTCATCCCTAATTCCAGCTTGTTCAATAACCCTGTCGTCATCCGCCGGATAGGAGGGCATCATGGTCATGACTGATCTCGCTTTTTCGATGGCGTTCATCGTGGTGGCTCTCGTCATGGGGGTCCTCCTTGATTTTGTGGTCAAATTTCTGATCAAGCGGCTGATCAAGGCCCTGCCGTTGGGCGACCTGGAGATCCTCCTCAAGCATCTCAAGGGGCCTCTGCACTTCCTGATCCCGGCGTTGTGCGTCACCGTGGTCTCTCCCGTGCTCGTCCTGCGCGAGGATATCCTGGCCTTGGTCGGCTACACCATCAACCTCTGGGTGATCGCCTCCGTGGGGTGGCTCCTTTTAAAGATCACCTTGGCCGTCCGCGATATCATCCTGAGCCGGTACGATATCAAGGTCAAGGACAACCTGGAGGCGCGGCGCGTCACCACGCAGATGCGCGTGATCCAGCGCATGATAGGGGCGGTCATCATCCTCCTGACGGTCGCGTTCATGCTGATGATCTTCCCCGGGGTCCGCCAGATCGGCGTGAGCCTCCTGGCCTCTGCCGGGGTCTTCGGCATCGTGCTGGGCTTTGCCGCCCAGAAGACCCTCGGGAACTTCGTCGCGGGGATCCAGATCGCCCTGGCCCAGCCGATACGCCTGGACGACGTCGTCATCGTCGAGGGGGAGTGGGGGTGGATCGAGGAGATCACCCTCACGTACGTGGTCGTGCGCATCTGGGACCTGCGGCGCCTGGTCGTCCCCATCTCCCACTTCATCGAAAAGCCGTTCCAGAACTGGACCCGGGTCTCGGCGGACATACTGGGGAGCGTCTTCCTGTACGTCGATTACACCATCCCCGTCCAGGAGGTCCGCAACGAGTTGACCCGCCTGCTCAAGAGCAACCCCCACTGGGACAAAAAGGTGGACTGCCTGCAGGTCACGGAGCTGAAGGAACGCACCGTCGAGCTGCGCGCCCTGATGAGCTCCGTGAATTCGCCCACGGCCTGGAACCTGCGCTGCGAGGTGAGGGAAGGGCTCCTGCGCTTCGTCCAGCAAAAATTCCCTCAGGCCCTGCCCCGCACCCGCGTCGAGCTCGACCGGCTCCCCTCCGAGAAAAAATGAGAAAAATGGTCGGTGTTATATTCATGTGCGCATTCTTTCCTCTCCTTGCCGTAGCCGAGACCGCTGTCCCGGGAAAGACGGTGGCCGATGAGCTCCTGCAAAAAGACATCGCGCAGAAGATCGATGAGTTTCAGGCGGCGCTGGCGCCCGAATGTGAACATGAGATCACCGATACGCGGGTCAAAACTGTCTTCGAACTCCCTACCGGCCTGCTGATCGTTTTGGAAGAGTGGTTCGTGGTGAGCTGCGACAAGGAGTTCGTCTATCTGGTGGAGTTAAAAGAGGGCCGGGGAGGCGACGTCGATTTTACCGTCTCGACACCGAGGCTTGTGGTTTATAAGAACCTGGAGAACGGTGAATAAATGAAAATATCAGAAAAATCTGAGAGAATCTGCGATACTGTCAAAATCCTTCTTTGCCGTATCAAAAGATCGGATGACACACGATGAATGGATGATCAGGACATAGTCATCCCTATCGACGAATGTCGACTGATGTTTCGCTCTCGGCCCCATACCCCAGGTTTCAAATATGACCTCTCTATACTCACACGCGCCTCGAAAATAACTGTCAGTTTTTGTGATCTTACCTTCCAGCGGTCCAAACCTTTTGTACGCATGTTCGACATGATTTTTATAAATTTTTTCAAACGTGTTGAATCTGGTTTTTTTATTCACGACCACTTCCGTACCCCAACCCTTTTTATTATTATAGATCCCTTCCGTGCTATAACTTCCATCTGATTGCGCCGCATAATCCTTAAGGATCCTGGAATCATGTTCATGAAGAAACCAGCCCGGCGGGAACGTGAGCTCATATCCATATTCCCGATTTTTCAATATGGTCGTCGGCTCTTTCGAAGCGGTCCGCATCTCGTTCGAGCAGGCATTGACGAATAAAAGCGGGACCAAAAACAATAGAGCCAATATTCTTCTTTTCATTTTCCCCCCATCGTTAGAATATTATAATACACCCTAAGGATTTCAGGACCGGGTCCCCGCAACTGATTTTCCTTTGCCCCGCCCACCCTCGAGGCCTATAATATCCCTATTGCCAAGAGGGCCCATGTGCACCACACTCCAGCCCAAAATAGAGTTCTGTTAAAAACAGCCTAGACCCGAGCTACAACTTATCAGATATCAAGAGAATGGCAGCCGTAGTGAACGAAAATCATCGATACCTATTGCAGAACAGAAAGATGAAAGTTGCTTTTCACTACTGGTTCAAAAAAATAGTCTTATGTCCTTTGATGAATAGATGGTTGGATATCCGGGCCGAGGGCTTGGACAATCTGCCTGCGGGGCCCTGTATCATCGTCACGCACCATTGTTTATATTTTGATTCATGCGTTATCGGCGCTACGCTGGAAAGAAAACCGCATGGGTGGATAGATGAAGATGCTTTTTCAAAG
>SDBU01002407.1_pt1 | contig 24915 bp, 23 predicted proteins | sample 2277071 | NCBI WGS metagenome assembly SDBU01 (sample SAMN10397929, study PRJNA504765) | marine sediment metagenome | isolation source: marine sediment core GS08_GC12, 126 cmbsf | place: Arctic Ocean: Gakkel Ridge, Loki's castle | collected 2008
GCCACGGCTGGCTGATGCGGGCGCTGCAGATGCTGGTGATCGCCTGCCCTTGCGCTCTGGTGATCAGCACGCCGGTCAGCCTGGTGAGCGCCATGACCAATGCCGCTTCGCGCGGGGTGCTGATCAAGGGCGGGCGTTCCCTGGAGGCGCTGAGCCGAGTGAGGGTCTTTGCCCTCGACAAGACCGGCACCCTGACCGAGGGGCGTCCCGTCGTAACAGAGATCGTGGAGGTCTGTACCTGTGGGGAGTGCCCAGAGGATTGCGGTCTGCAACATGCCGCCTCGATCGAGGCGCAGTCATCTCACCCGCTGGCTCAGGCGTTGCTGGCGGAGGCTGCCGCGAGGGGGGTGGCGGTGCCGATTGCTCAGAGCGTCACCGTGCTGAGCGGGCGAGGGGTGGAGGGCATCGTGAACGGCGAGCAGGTCACGGTCGCCAGCCACGCCCACTTTGACGAGTATATCCCCCACCAGGCATCAGTGTGCCAGTTGGCCGACGAACTGACTGCCCAGGGCAAGACCGTGATTCTGGTTCGGCACGGCGACGAGGTGTGCGCCCTGTTTGGCGTGGCCGATGCGCCTCGCGCCAACGCGCGCCAAGCGGTGGCCGATCTGAAGGCCCATGATGACGTCCGCGTTGTTATGCTGACCGGCGACAACCCGACTGTGGCGGCGGAGATTGGCCGCCGGGTCGGGGTGGACGAGGTGCGCGCCGGGCTTCTGCCGGAGGAAAAGGTGTCTGCCATCGCAGCGCTGGCGGAGGAGTACGGAACTGTGGCGATGGTCGGCGACGGCGTGAACGATGCCCCGGCGCTGGCTCGGGCGGACGTGGGTATCGCCATGGGTGGTGCCGGCTCGGCCCAGGCGATGGAGACAGCCGACGTGGTCCTGATGGGCGATGATCTGGCTCAACTGCCCTTCATCGTGTGGCTCAGCCGCCAGACGAGAGGGATTGTGACAGCCAACATCGTGTTTGCTCTGGCAGTCAAGGCGGTCATATTTGCCCTGGCGACGGCGGGCCTGGCCACGTTGTGGATGGCGGTTGTGGCCGACGTTGGAGCATCGGTGGCGGTGATCTTGAACGGCATGCGATTGCGTCGGATGGGAACTTGATCTGTTCGCCGAGTTCCACGAGACGCCAGCGAAGCGCTGAAAGTGCTTGCCCGCTGGGAGCGTGCTCACGAACAACTGCTCAAGCACATCCACGACAAGTTATTGGAAGAGTATATGAACATGCTATGGGGTGGATAGATTGAGAAAGAGGTTTTGACGATGATTGCAGCACTGTTGATTGCCTTCCGCGAGGGGCTGGAAGCGGCCCTGATCGTGGGCATCGTGTTAAGTTATCTGAAGAAAATGGGCCACAGGCAGCGGGCTGCCGTGTGGTGGGGCGTGGTCTCAGCGGTGATAGCGAGTGTCGTCGCGGGAGTAGCCCTGCAAGTCCTGGGCGTCGCTTTCGAGGGGCGCGGTGAGCAACTGTTTGAAGGGATCACCATGCTTCTGGCCGCTGGGGTGCTCACCTGGATGATCTTTTGGATGCAGCGCCAGGGGCGGAGCATCCGCGCCGAACTGGAGGCGGATGTGCGCCAGGCAGTGACAGGCGGCAGCCGATGGGCGCTATTCGCTCTGGCGTTTGTGGCAGTGGTGCGTGAGGGGATTGAGACGGCCCTCTTCCTTACCGCAGCGGCCTTCAGCGCCACGCCGGCGGAGACCCTGATCGGCGGCGGCCTGGGACTGGCCGCGGCAGTGATGGTGGGTTGGCTTCTGTTCGCGGTCAGTGGGCGCCTGGACGTGCGGGCCTTCTTCCGCGTGACCAGCGTGCTGCTGATCCTGTTCGCGGCGGGGCTGGCGGCCCACGGTGTGCACGAACTTCAGGAGGCCGGCGTCTTGCCGGTGATCGTCGAGCACGTGTGGGACATTAATCACATCCTCGACGAGCGCGGCCCGGTAGGGACGCTCCTCAAGGTGCTGTTCGGCTACAATGGCAATCCGTCGCTGCTGGAGACGGTGAGCTATGTGGCCTACTACCTGATGATCGGTGTGGTCATTGGACTTGAACGGCGCATTATCAAAAATAAGCTGGAGTTCTCAGGAAGCGCTACAACCTGAGCGGACTCCCGCGTCTGTGGATTGATAACGGTGTCCTGAGCTTGTCGAAGGATGGAAGGAGAGGCAGAAATGGATCGAAAAGTGATCGTCTACACGCAAAGCGGCTGACTGTTCTGTGGGCGGGTGAAAGAGTTTCTTTCACAGCGAGGTGTCGAGTTCACTGAGCGCAACGTGGCCGAAGACGAGTCAGCTCTGGCCGAACTGGAGAAGTTGGGCGTGTTCACCACTCCGGTGACGGTGATTGACGGTGAGGTGGTGATCGGCTTCGACCAGGCCCGGCTGGACGCGCTGTTGAGCGCATAGCTAGGGGATAACGAGAGAGGAGGTGATCAAGATGGCAATAGACCCAGTCTGCAAGATGGAGGTTGATCCCAAGACTGCCCCGGCCAAGAGCGAGTACGAAGACAAGACCTACTACTTCTGCGCTCCGGGCTGCAAGGTGGCCTTTGACAAGGATCCGGAGAAGTACCTCAAGGGCGAGGGCGAACATGCGCACTGAGTGCGTTGTGGCAGGGGGGCGGGTCATCGAGGGCCCGCCACCCCTGCTGAACTGGAAACATGATCGTTAGAGGAGGTTTTGCGAAATGAGTAGAATCAATTGGACACAGGTGCTGGTCTTCGGAGCCGTCGTGCTGGTGGTGTTCGTCTTGGGCATCACTTTGCTGTCTGTCGTCTTTGGCGGCTGGGGGATGATGGGGGGTGGCGGCATGATGGGCGGCTGGTGCCCCTGGTGTAGCGGGACGGGGCGTTTCGGTGGCGGCGGGCTGATGGGCGGCCTCTTCGGCCTGATTTTCACCCTGCTGGGCTTGCTGATCCCCATCGGCCTGTTGGGGCTGCTGATCGTGGGCGGGGTCTGGCTGGTGCGCAACGTGGGCAGGGCGACTGCACCACCGGCCCCGGCTAAAACCTGCCCAGGCTGCGGACAGCCGGTCCAAGCTGGCTGGCGGAACTGCCCCTACTGCGGCGAGGAGCTATGAGATGAACGAGAATAAAACGCCCTGGCGGCTCATAGTAGGAGGCGGAGTGCTGGTCGGCCTGCTACTGGTGACTTGCCTGGCCCTGGTACTCAGATTCACTGGGCTGAGGGTAGGCGGAAGCTACCGCTCCAACGGCGAGCAAATCTACTTCACCGCCACCAGCCAGCGAGGTACATCAATCACTTCGGATATAAGCATGGGGATGATGGGGGGCGGGATGCAGACCTGCGCGAACTGTCACGGTCCCGATGGCCGCGGCGGGCGGGGGCGGGTGATGATGCGAGCCTTTGAGGCTCCCGACATCCGCTATGAATCGCTGATCTCTGGCGAGCACGGCGAGGGCCACGGCGAGGAAGAAGCCGTGCCATACACCGACGAAGACATCAAGCGGGCCATCACCGAGGGGATCGAGCCAGACGGTGAGTCGCTGAAGTGGCCCATGTCGCGCTGGACGATGAGCGACCAGGACCTGGACGACCTGTTGGAATTCCTGAAGACGCTGGACTGACCGTGGACTACAAAGCTACAATCCAGACTAAATCCCGTTACAATCGCATTGCTCCGGTTTACGACCTGATGGAGGCCATTGTCGAGCGCTTTGTTTACCGTCGGTGGCGAGAGAGGCTCTGGTCCAGGGTTGATGGAAACCGGATCCTGGAAGTGGGGGTGGGTACAGGTAAGAACCTCCCCTACTATCCCAAAGGAGTCCAGGTCACGGCCGTGGATTTGAGCGACAAGATGCTAGAAGTAGCACGGCGGCGGGCTGAGGGGTTGGACATCGAGGTTGACCTATATCTGATGGACGCTCAGAGGCTGGCGTTTCCCGACGCTGCCTTCGACGCTGTCGTGGCTATCTTTGTCTTCTGCTCGGTGCCCGACCCCGTTCTGGGACTGCGAGAACTGGGCCGGGTGGTCAGGCCCGGTGGACGGGTCATCTTGCTGGAGCACGTGCGGGTGAACAAGACGGTGATCGGTAGGCTGATGGATCTGCTCGATCCCCTGGTGGTGCGGCTGATGGGCCCGCACATTAACCGCCGCACGGTGGAGAACGTGAAGAAGGCCGGTCTGGAGATCGAGCGGGTAGAGGAGTTGATATCTGGCGGCCTGTTCAAGCTAATTGTCGCTCGAACGAAGCATAAGCAAATTGGAGGATAGAAATGCAGAAAAGAAGCGTTACCTTGGCTCTCAAAGAATACGTGGGCCCCGACTGCCCCTGCCGCCTGGAGGACCGCATCCAGGCGCTCCACGGCGTGCACGAGGTGCACATCAACCCGGTGGCCGACACGGTGCATCTGGTCTACGATTCCGACGTCGTGAGCCTGGAGCACCTGAAGCATACGCTGGCCCAACTGGGCTGCCCTTGCGAGGGTGAGGAGGAAGGGACGGCTCAGGCTCACATGGAGCACGAGTATACCAAAGCCGAGGGGCACGATCACCACGCCATGATGGAACAGGACTTTCGCCGTCGCTTCTGGGTGGTGCTGGCCCTCACCACCCCGGTGTTGCTGCTCTCTCCCACCATCCAGCAGTGGTTCGGCTTCTCGTTGACCTTCCCAGGCTATCGCTACCTGCTCTTCGCCATGGCTACGGTCATCACCTTCTACGGCACCTGGCCCTTCTACAAGAACGCTCGTAAGGCGCTGCGCACTGGCATACTTGACATGAGCGTGCTGGTCAGCATCGCCGTCTCGGCCGGCTACCTGTTCAGTGTCGGCTCCACCTTCTTCTTCACGGCGGTGGACTTCTACTGGGAGGTCAGCACCCTGGTGGCGGTGCTGCTGCTGGGCCACTGGCTGGAGATGCGCGCCGTGCGCGGCACCGCTGGTGCTCTCAAAGAGCTGACCAAGCTCATCCCGCCCACGGCCAACCGCGTGGTTGGCGACCGTGTAGAAGAGATTCCTACGTCTGAGATCCAAAAAGGCAATTTGTTGTTGGTGCGCCCTGGCGAAAAGGTGCCTATGGATGGCCGCGTCGTCGAGGGACAGAGCAGCGTCAACGAGGCCATGATCACCGGCGAATCGAAGCCGGTGACCAAAACTGTCGGCGATGAGGTGATCGGCGGCACGCTCAACGGCGAAGGCGCGCTGCGCATCCGCGTGGAGAAGACCGGCGAGGAGACGGCCCTGGCCCAGATCATCAACCTGGTCAAAGAGGCGCAGGCCTCCAAGCCGCCTGTGCAGCGGCTGGCCGACCGCGCTGCTCACTGGCTGACCATTATCGCCGTGGTGGTGGCGTTGATTACCTTTCTGTTTTGGTTCTTCATCAGTGCCCAATCGGCGGTCTTCGCCCTCACTCTGGCGGTGACGGTGCTGGTCATCGCCTGTCCCCACGCCCTGGGGCTGGCCATCCCCGTGGTGACGACCATCTCGACCTCGCTGGGCGCGCGCAACGGCATGCTCATCCGCAATGCCGAGGCCACCGAAACAGCGCGTCGCCTGGACGCCGTGATCTTCGACAAGACCGGCACGCTGACCAAAGGGGAGTTCGGCGTGACCGACGTGGTGCTGTTGGGGGATTGGGACGAGGAGACGCTTTTGCGCCGTGTGGCGGCGGTGGAGATCAACTCTGAGCACACCATTGCCCAGGGCATCGTGCGCGCCGCCCAGGAGCGGGGCTCGGTCAGAGACCTTCGCCCAACCTTGCCAGACCTTCGCCCAACCTTGCCGCAGGCGTCTGACTTCGAAGCGATACCCGGCAAGGGAGCGAAGGCCACTGTCGAAGGGAGTCATCTCTTCATCGGCAACCGAGCCTTGATGGAGCAGATCGGTGTGGCCGTGCCGCACGACCCGCGCCTGGCCGAACTCGGCAGACAGGGGAAGACAGTGGTCTACGCGGCAGCCGACGGTCACCTGCTGGGTGCCGTCGCTCTGGCCGACATGGTCCGCGACGAGTCACGGGAGGCGGTGCGGGCGTTGAAGAAGATGGGTCTCGAGGTGGCGATGCTCACCGGCGACAGCCAGGACGTGGCTGACTACGTGGCCGCCGAGTTGGGCCTGGACACCGTCTTCGCCGAGGTGAGGCCAGAGCAGAAGGCCGACAAGGTCAAGGAGCTACAGCGCCGGGGCAAAGTGGTGGCTATGGTAGGCGACGGCATCAACGACGCCCCCGCGCTGGTGCAGGCCGACGTGGGCATCGCCATCGGCGCCGGCACCGACGTTGCAGTGGAGTCGGCGCAGGTGGTGCTGATCAAGAACGATCCCCGCGACGTGGTGCGCCTCATCCGCCTCAGCCGGGCAACGATGAGCAAGATGACCCAGAACCTGGTCTGGGCCACGGCCTACAACGTCATCGCCATCCCGATGGCGGCGGGCCTGTTGCAACCGCTGGGCATCGTCTTGCGGCCCGAATGGGGCGCGCTGATTATGTCCGCCAGCACCGTCATCGTGGCGGTCAACGCGCTGCTACTGCGGCGGGCTTCACTGTGAATGGCTGGCGAACAAAGCCCAATCATCATCAGTGGAAAGATGGAGAACATGTTAGAGCATCAAACCAGAAGTCGCCAGATTGTCCGCATTGATGAAGAACTGTGCGACGGCTGTGGCGTGTGCGTTTCGCCGTGCGCCGAAGGCGCTATCCAGATCATCAATGGCAAGGCGCGTGTGGTGCGCGAAGAATTGTGCGACGGCGCTGGCTTTTGTCTGGGCGTCTGTCCCACCGGCGCGTTGAGCATTGAAGTACGAGAGGCAGTTGCTTTTGACGAGCACGCCGCTGAAATCGAAATGGAAAAGCGGGGCAAGACCTATATTGAGCAGACCTGTCACGTGTGTGGGCAGGGCGAGGATAGCCGGGTGCTGCTCCCCTGTCGCCAGGCTGGCGCCAGCCTGTGGGTCTGCACTCGTTGCCTGCCGGCGTTGATCCACGGATGAAAAGGGGGAGAGAAGGCAATGATCGAAATTCACTTGTATGGCGACCTGCGTCGCTATGCGCAGGAAAAGACGGCTAGCGGCCAGTCAGTCGTGCAACTACCCATAGGCAACAGTGAGACTGTGGGCAGTGTGCTGCGTGAGGTTGGCATTGATCCCACAGAGGTAGGCCAGATCTTTCTCAACCACAAGTTGCTCAACACTCGCTGTTCGATGGCCTTCTGGCTGGGCTATCAGTCCGCTAGGGAGCGTGTCCCCACCGGCGGGTCGTATCTCGATGCGCCAGTCCGCTCTGGTGACCGGCTGGGTGTCTTTCCAACGAATATGGCAATGCTGGTGGTATGAATAATGGGAACTGTACCGCTCTACGATCTCTTCAGCGCCGACTACGACCGCTTTGTCAACTGGAAGGAGCGGCTGGCGTATGAGCTCCCCTTCATTGAGCAGCAATTGACCGCCAGCGGCGCGCGGCGTGTATTGGACACGGCCTGCGGCACCGGGATGCACGCCATTGCCCTGGTGCAGCGGGGTTACGACGTGATCGGTGCAGACCTGAGCGTGGGCATGGTCGAGCGGGCGCGGGAGAACGCTGCCGCTGTGGACTCTGAGGCGCGCTTCGTCGTCGCCGGCTTTGGCGAGCTGGCGACGAAAGTGGAGGATGCCTTCGAAGCCTTGCTCTGTCTGGGCAACAGCCTGCCGCACGTGCTGACCGTCGGCGCGCTGCACGAGGCGTTGACCGACTTTGCGGCCGTTTTGCGACCCGGCGGACTGTTGCTCATCCAGAACCGCAACTTTGACGCCATCATGCGCGACCGTGTCCGCTGGATGGGGCCACAGTCTCACCGCGAGGGCAGCCGCGAGTGGCTCTTTATACGCTTCTACGATTTCAACCCGGAGGGCGCCCTGACTTTCAACATCCTGACGTTGCGGCGGGACGGGGCGGGCGAGTGGACACAGCAGATCGAAGCAACCACGTTGCGCCCGCTGCTGCACGCCGAGTTGCTGGACGCGGTCACAGCGGCCGGGTTCGGCGACGCTGCCTGCTACGGCGACATGCAGGGCGCGCCGTTCGATCCTGAGAACAGCGGCAATCTCATCGCCGTCGCCAAGAAGTTCGACACGGCAAGAAACCGCTAATGTCCAACCATAATCTATGGAGGGTTTGTCAATGGAACCAGTATACATGGAAGTGATCGTCCCTGTGGCGACCAGCTACTACCAGTGACCGTCTTGCGAGAGCATTTTCGACCTAGGGGGCCTAGGTCCAAAAGTACATGGCGAGATTCTGAACGAATATCCCAGTGACCTGTTGGAAGACGAGCGTCGCCTGGCCTATTGGGTGTGGGATCTATGTGACCGCTATGGAGACCGGTTACTCATTCGGGTCATTGATCCCCAGTCGGGGTTGGGCTTCTACAAATGTCTCCGCCACTGGGTGCGGCGCTACCCGGCTTTCATCATCGAAGGGCGCAAGCGGTACGTCGGCTGGAACCGCGAGGAACTGGAAACGGTGCTGCAAGAGACTATGGAGAGTCAGTAGAGATTGGACTTTGGACAAATCATATTTGACCCAATTCCAGTCAAACATGGCGCCGATTGACCACTACATGTAGTGGTGGATTGTCGACATGCCACTATATGCAGCTATGAAGATGCGTGCAGGACCGCCTCAACCACCTAAAAGCCACTTTGTCCAAAGTCCAATAGAGAGAAGGAGTAAATTATATGCGCATATATTAGCCGTCATCTCAGGCGAATACGGCCAGCGGCACGTGGACAACATCCGTGCCCACGGTCCCACAGACTGGGTGGTTGAAGTCTGGAAGGCGCCGCCGGTGCTACCGCCGGTGATAGGCTACCCTATGGTGGGAGGCATCCTGCTGGCCATCGGCTTCCTGGCTTTCCTGATCAACGTTGTCGCCACGCTGGGGTTGATCAACGTGATCAGCCTGTTTGTGCCCGAAAAGTGGCTGAAGTCTCGCTTGGATCCGGCAGGAGCCTAGCCGTAGGACGACGTGTTTTGGTCAGGGCGGTAGGGCCGTCCTGACCAAACGCTTTTGCGCTGCTTGGGGTTTTGCAAAACCCGGAAATGCGAAGTCTATTCGTAAAAAGCAAAGGAGGTAGTGTCATGAACGCAAGAAAGATAAAGGACGGCATCTACTGGGTGGGTGCTGTTGACTGGGATCGTCGGCTGTTCGACGACCTAATCCCCCTCCCCGACGGCACCAGTTATAACGCTTACCTGGTCCAGGGGAGCGAGAAAATGGCCCTGATAGACACGGTGGACCCCACCATGTCACACGTTCTGTTCGGCCGTCTGAACCAACTGGGCACTGAGCACCTTGATTACGTCATCGCCAACCACGCTGAGCAGGATCATTCGGGCACGCTGCCGCAGATTCTCGAGAGATACCCTGAGGCGCAGGTCGTCTGCACGTCCAAATGTAAGGGGATGTTGGTAGACTTGGGGCTGGCCCCGGAAGACCGCATTCTTGCGGTGGACGATGGCGCAACGCTATCGCTGGGGGATAGGACGCTCGAGTTCATCCACGCGCCGTGGGTTCACTGGCCTGAGACCATGCTAACCTATCTGCGGGAGGACAAAATCCTCTTCCCCGGCGACTTCTTCGGTTCCCACCTGGCCACCACCGACCTGTACGTCACCGACGAAGGGCGGGTTTACGAAGCGGCCAAGCGATACTATGCGGAAATCATGATGCCGTTCCGCAAGATCATCCAGAAGAATCTGAAAAAGGTGCAGGGGTACGAGATCTCCCTCATCGCCCCCAGTCACGGCCCGATGTACGACCGCCCTGAGTTCATCCTGGAGGCGTATCACGATTGGGTTTTCGGCGACCCGAAGAACATCGTCGTGCTGCCCTATATCTCGATGCACGGCACCACCCGCGAGATGGTAGGCTACCTGGTGGATGCCTTGATCGAGAAAGGGGTGACTGTGGAGCAGTTCAACCTGGCCGTCACCGATATCGGGAAACTGGCCATGGCGTTGGTGGACGCCGCCACCATCGTGATCGGATCGCCCACCGTCCTGACCGGCGCACATCCGAAGGTTGTCTACGCGGCCTACCTGGCGAACGCTTTGCGGCCCAAAGTGAAGTTCGTCTCGATCATCGGCTCCTACGGCTGGGGCAGCAAGATGGTGCAGCAACTGGCAGGTATGATCTCCAATCTGAAGGTGGAAATACTGGATCCGGTCGTGGTCAAGGGGTACCCCAGGGACGAGGATTTCGAGGCCCTGGATAAATTGGCAGCCACCATCGCGGAGAAACACAATACTCTGATCGGTTTTGAGACCTCCGAGTCGTAATGAGTAAAGCAAAGGAGTGAATTATATGCGCATCTTAGCAATCCTCTCAGGCGAGTACGGACAACGGCACGTGGACAACATCCGCGCCCACGGTCCTGCGGACTGGGTGGTCGAGGTCTGGCGGGCGCCGGCGGTGCTGCCGCCGGTGATAGACTACCCTGAGGATCACCTGCCCGATGAGCTCCCGCCGGCCGACCTGATCCTGTCCTTTGGCGAGCACCCCGGCGTGGCAGAGCTGCTGCCCGACATCGCGCGGATGACGGGCGGCCAGGCCGTGATCGCCGCGGTGGATAGCGAGGTCTGGCTGCCGCGCGGACTGGCCCGGCAACTGCGGGGCTGGCTCCAGGACATGGACGTGGTGGGCGTCACGCCCAAGCCCCTGTGCTCGCTGACCGACACGCACTACAGCATTGCTCGCCGCCAGCGGATCGAGTACGGCGATCCCCGCATCGCCGAATTTGCGCGCTACTTTGGCATGCCAGACCTGAGCATCACCGTAGACCCCGAATCGCGACTCATCACCTCGGCCGAGGTGCTGCGAGACGCGGTTTGTGGCTGCGCGCGCTACGTGGCCGTGCGATTGGTGGGCGTTTCGGCGGACGACGCCGAGGAGAAGGCCGGCCTGTTGCACCATCACTATCCCTGCCTGGCCACCATGGGAATAGACAGCGACTTCGGCGACACCCTGATGCACATCTCTGGCAATCTCTTGAAAAACAACGTCCGCGCCCAGGTCAAGCCGTTCAGGGACATACGCTACCTGAAAACGGCGGAGCGGAGCGAGTAGTCGCCGATAGGTTTCGGGTTTCGAGTTGAGTGAAAGTTCGGCATGGTTCATTTCTGGCCTAAAACGGCTTAGATCAGCTTTACACTTTTTGGGCGTGGTTAGCTATCAAGTGAAGCGTCAACGGCCTGAAAGTGCCCCAAAAGGGCATTTCCACGGCAAAAAGCAGTGTTTTGGGTGCCAGAACTTATTTGGCTGCTCCCCCTTTTCGAAAAAGTGTAAAGGTGTTTTTCGGCCCCTGTGAACCATGCCGAAAGTTCGCTCAGTATATCGCTGGGCTGCGATCCGTTTCCCTGTAAGATTCTACAACAACGAAGGCCACGAAAGCATTTCGCGCTTTTCGTGGCCTTTCGCGTGATTCGTGGTCCGAGCCGCCCCCTCACTCACACCTCTCTCCCCAATTCACCGCCACCAGCATGATGTCCACGATGTTTATACTGCAGTCGTCATTCAGGTCGTAGCGAGCCTCGTAGTTGGGCGTGCCGGGGTTGTTGTCTGGGTCGCGGTTATCACAAGAAGTGCGCCAGCGGCTGGCCACCAGCATGATGTCCACAACGTCCACATCGCCATCACCATCCACGTCGGCAGGGAGGCCGCAGACAGGTCGCGTGCTGTAGAAGATGTCCCAGTTGAAAGCAGAGACTTCCTCGGCCCAGGCAGCATGGACCGTGTTGCTGTTGAGAAACAGCGCCGGGTCGGAAATGCCGAAAACGTCGCTGGCCACCTGCTCGCGGGCAGCCCATGTGCCGGTGGCGGCGTATAGTTCGCGCCCCATGATGACGCTGCCCTCATCCCAGAGTAGAAATCCATTGCCGGCCGCGTTGATGCCCAACGCTGGGAATTTAGCGCTCTGCAACGTGCCAGACACATCGTTGGCCTGGGTCCAGTCGCCCAATTGACCTGATGAATAATAGATGGCCGTGTTGGAACCGAGGGCTTCCTGCCAGACGATGTGCACCGTGTTGTCGGGCGCCACAGCGAGGGAAGGGCCCGTCGAGGTCTCATTTGGCGTGGCGGAGATGTTCTCGGGAAGGGACCAGGAACCACCACTGAACTTCATGTGCCAGATCTCGTCAAGGCCGGTGTCTGCGTCCGGACTCTGCCAGGCCAGGTGAAGGATGCCGTCGGAGCCAATCGCCAGCGCCGGAGTAGTGCCCGTCCCATTGGGGATGGGGAACGTTGACCACGAGCTTCCATCGCTCGATTGCCCGTGATAGAGAGCCAGCGTCCCACCCGTGTTGTCCGCCCAGACGATGTGCAGGCTGTTGCCGGGCACGAAGGCGATGACGGGCGCAGAGGAGACTCCGGAGGTGACAGAGACGTTCACCGGCAACGTCCAGCCGCTGCCGTCCCAGCGGGCGTAGAAGACATCGAAGCTCCCCCCGATCTCGGAGACGAAGGTCATGTGCACCCCGTCGCTGCTATCGAGGGCCAACGATGGGCTGTCGCCCAGCACCGCCCCGGCCGGCGCCGACCATGGGCCACTGCCGCCGCTGGTGTGGTAGATGCTCTCTTCCTCTTCCCACACCGCGTGCACGGTTCCGTTCCCCGTGACCACCAACCTCGGCGCCCGGGAATCCGTGGCGGTGTTCGCCAGGTTCTCAGATGTCGCCCACACCTGTAGCGTGCTTGCAGCCAGGGATGGCGCTGCGACAGTCAGGGGGGCATCCCCAGCGGCGGCTGAGGACGCCCCGATCACGATAGCACTGCAAAGAAGAACGACGAGAAGGGAGGCTCTAATCATCAGTCACTCTCGAAGACCTTGATGCGTTGGGCTACCAGGGTGCCATCTTCCTGGCGCAGGGCGGTCACACGAACCAGAGCGCCTTCCTCGACCTCGCCGTGCTCGGTATCTATCACCGTGTCCGACGTGACCTCGATCAAAACACTGTCACCCTCTTCGGTGATGATGGTCCAGGTTCCTGTGTGATCATCAGGGTCAACGTTCCCAGGTAGACTGGCGATGATGCCGCGAACCTTCACCTGCTCATTGCCGTCGCTAGGGTCTTCGACCTCGATCTTGGTGGCGCGCACGGTCTGCGGTCCCACGCGGGCGCCCTTGACCTCGGCCAGCAGGCCCACCTGCGGGGTGGCGCCTGTGATGGTAGTGGTATCGGTGATGATGAGCACGGTAAAGCCGCCAACGACCCACATACCATCCTCGATGCGCTGGATGCGGCCTTTGAATTCGACCTCATCCTCGTCGTCATCGTCGTCCTCGACCTCGATGCGCGTGGCCAGCACGGAGCCGTCGTTCTGGAGGAAGCCCCGTACCTCCACATGGGCGCCCACTACCAGAACACCCTCGATGCGGGTGAGGTCGTCAATGAGCACTTCTCGGCCGTGCACCACGATCCACGCTGGGGGATATCGCTCCGTGTCCATGGCTTCGATAGTGCCGTGGAACTCCACCGGGCGCGGCGGGCGGTCCTCGTGCTTCTTAAGGTGCACCTTCAGGGCCAGGAGGGTGTCGCCCTCCTGACGGGCAGCGGTGACTTTAGCCCAGTCCCCCACTTCCGGCCTGAATCCCGGCGGCTTGATCTTAGTATTCTCATCAACCCTAAAAGTGGTGGTTCCCACCGTCCATTCGCCGATCAACCCCGCGTCAGGCAGGTCGGTGATCTCGCCTTCGAAGCGCACCCATCCATGCCCGGGACCATCGTGGTCCTCCTCCACTTCGATCTCGCTGGCCAGGATGCTGCCGTCCTCCTGAAGGACGCCCTTCCCCTTGATCTGCTGGCCGACTTCCAGGTCAGCAAACGTAATTGGCTCGTCATCAGCATCCTCGATCTTGGTGTTCTCATCCGTGACCACGGTGAGGGTGCGAGGGCCCATCTGGACCGTCAGAGTAGTAGTGACCTCGTACTTGGCCTCGATGGTGCCACGGAAACCAACTCGATCGTCGTCATCATCGTCGTGCTCCACGTGGATCTTGCGGGCGAGAACGCTGCCATCGTCCTGGAGGATGCCTTCCACTTCGACCTGCTGACCGACGGCCAGATCAGCGATGGTGCCCTCCCCATGCCCATGTCCGATGCGAATGCGCGTGTCAGCGTTGATGTGAACGGTCCACGTGGTCGCCGTGACAGCCGCCAGGGATTCTCCGTCATCTTCGTCGTCCTCGGTCTCCACGGTGATGGTGCCTGTGATCGGATCACTCCCAGGGGGGACGGTGACACTTATAATGGTGCCTTCGAACTTCACCTTATCATCGTCGTCATCGTCGGCCTTCTTGACCTTGAAGCCATTCGTCTTGGTGACGACCTCGGTGACGCCGTCGGTGATGACGGTGGTGACCGTCACGTCCCGCTTGCCCGCCTCCGCGTCAGCGCCGATAGTGATGTTCACCGTCAGCGAGGTGGCGTCGTGAACCGTCGTGCTGTTGACGGTGATGCCGTCTGGGGGGCTGAAGCTGACCGCTGTGCCCGTTGCGACGTTGGAGGGGGCGAAGGTCGCGGCGGAGATATCGGCTGGCTTCTCAGTGGGAGTCTTCTCTTGGGGCGTTTCCGTCAATGGGTCTGCCGACGAACTGGAAGTACTGGGATCGAAGTGAGTGTTCTTCCCTGTGATCGCCACGTCCAGCGTTTGGCCCGGCTTCCCTTTGTTGGGCTCGATGGCCTTGATCTTCGGCTCGTCGGCCGCCTCGACCTCGAAGCCGTGCTCCTTGGTGATGACCTCGGTGACGCCGTCGGTGATGATGGTGGTGACTGTCACATCCCGCTTGCCCACTGGCGCGTCGTCGGCGATAGTGATGGTCATCGTGAGGGTCGTGGCGCTGGTCACCGTGATATCACTGGTGATGGTGATGCCGTCTGGGGGGCTGAAGCTGACCTCCGAAGCGGCGTTGAAGTGTGTGTTCTCGCCGGTGATCAGCACATCCAGGGTTTGGCCCTGCTTCCCTTCGTCGGGCTCGATGTCCTCGATCTCCGGCTCGCCGGATTCAGTGGAACTTGCCACTTGGGGTAACTCCCCCACTCCCTCTGCGGCAACGCTGCCGCTAGCTCCGGCGGTCGAGAACGAGCCGAAGAGCGTGATGAGCGTTAAAGCGAAAATCAGCAGTAGAGTCGTCTTCCTTGTCATGGGTATCCTCCTTGTTGTTATGTTAGAGTTGCCGTGACAACCAAAGAAAAAAGCGCGCTGACAGTCTCGACCCTGACAGCGCGCCTACTTTCCTCCTGTCTTCGGCAACCCGGCGGTCGTATCAGTAATCAGTAACAGCACTCGGTAGCTAGGCTACTAATCACTGAAATAGACCCGTGGCTTTGCGTCCCTACCTTTCGGCAGGTTTGCCCTTATCGGTCAGGGTAGAATCAATTATCTTAGATTATTATAGCACAGTCGTGCGATCCTGTCAAGGATAGACCGATAGAGGATAGTCTCATTAAGTTATGCCCTTGAAGAGGGCGAAAAATACATATCTACCAAAACACTCTGATGGATGCCTCTACGACGCCTTTTGCCACACCTGCCAGAACAGCGTAAGACTGGCGATACCCAGCGCCAATAACCCCACCGACACCGCCCCGGACGGCGTTCCGGTCCCTGTGCTAGCGGTAAGGCTTTGCAGGGTGATGGCAGTAGGGCCTCCTCCATTGGAGCCAGACTCAAATGCGCCAATGTCACAGGCCGAACCACCCTGGCCAGCGCCATCCGCCCGCACGGCCCCGCGCTGGTCGGTGCTGGTCCCGGCAGCGCAGCCGTTGGTGCCATCGGGGATCTGGTCAATTGCTGGGCTGGTGGCTTGCAGGGCGTGGGTTTGGGTGGGGCCGCCATTGTCGGCCAGGGGAGACAGGATGGGGTCCTGGCCGGTGATGTTGCCCGTCGTGTCGCCAGTTATGGTACATTCCGCATGGACGGTCTGGATGAGGTTGTAGCCCTCGGAGGTGAGCGTGCCCTTACAGTCGGAAGCCTGCCCGTCGAGGGTTGTGTTGCAGGCGACGATGGTGTTCTTGAAAGAGACCGGAATCAGGGAATCGCTGTACACCCCGCCAGCACCGCTGCCCGTGTTGTTGACGACGGTGCTGCTATTGAGCGTCAGCCAGTGACCGTTGAAGATGCCGCCGCCGTCCGCATCATAGCCGATGCCGTTGGCGATGTTGCCGCTGACGGTGCTGTTGGTGAGCATCAGCGTGGCACGATAGTCGGCGATGCCTCCACCCAAACCCAAGTAAGGAACTCTTCTTTTTTGAAGATAACGTGTCATCGCTAGACCCCCGAAAGCTTTGATACACAGGGGATCGCCCTGGCCAGACCCATCACACCCTGTTGGGCATATCCGAGAGACCATAGCAACCCCGGCTCGCCCGGGAGGCGAGCCAGGGTTGCTTGCCGGTTGTCTTATCGGTCGGTTATGGGACGGTAATGGTAGTACCGTCGCTGTCAGTATCGGGATCGGTGTTTAGGCTCGCATCATAGGTCAGGCTCGCATGGAGCACGTTGTCCACCGTCAACGAGACGGAGGGAGTCTTTTCCATTACTTTGCTGGTGACGCCTAAACACATACCACCAGAGGTTGTACAGCTACCTTGCTGTTGCTTTTGCTCACCCTCTTTTGTCCACGCCCAGGTGAAGTTGACTGTAGCACCATCAATCAAGGCGCCGGTGTCATCTTTGATTGCGATGTCGACCAGGGCTCGCCACTTACCCTCTTCGAGGGTGTCAACACTTCCATCCAGATCGGCCACATGTATGGTGCCAGCAGGACCAGGAGGTGGCGGTGGAGGTGGTGGCGGTGGAGGTGGTGGCGGAGGTGGCGGTGGAGGTGGCGGAGGTGGCGGAGGCGGAGGTGGTGGTGTGCCGCCTGGGTTGTTGATGACAGAGGAGGTTATGCATGGCAAACTAGTATTGCCAGGGTTATACACATACCAGGGATCGCTCAGCACGTCGGTCACGTTGAAGGTGACGGATGCACTGTCACCTGGCTCAACCTTTTCGAGGGTCACGGTGCACTGGCCGGCACCATTGGTGATGCACTTCATGTCCCCAGCAGTGCTCCAGACCCCGACGACCTCAGCACCCGCAATCGAGCTCCATCCATCTGACACGGTGACGGTGACCTGGGCGCCCCACGTCTCGGCGGGGATGTCCACGCCAACCAGGCTAACCACGCACATGTCCACCGTGACTGGCGGAGGCGGAGGAACTACATCCGTCTCATCATTGTCTGTAGCAGATGTACAGCCTGGGTCAGCCGGGTAGTCCACCAAGCCGTCTGCATCGTTGTCTATTCCATCTGAGCATTGTGGCGGAGGCGGAGGTGGCGGAGGCGGAGGTGGCCCGTCATTTTCATAAGCGCCAATGTCACAGATTGCCAGGCCGTCGCTGTCACCGTCGAAAGGCCGCAAGTGACCACGCTGGTCAGTCGCCGCACAGGCATTGCCAGCGTCAATGGCCGAGCTGCCGATTTGCAGGGCGTGGGTTTCGGTGGCGCCGCCATAGTTGGCCAGGGGAGACAGCATGGGGTCCTGGCCGGTGATGTTGTTGGTCGTGACGCCGCCAATGGTGCAACCAGCGGTGTTCTGGATCAGGTTGTAGTCCTGCGATGTAATGGCGCCGAAGCTGAAACAATCAGAGGATGCTCCACCGGCACCGGTGTTGCCGGCGATGAGCGTATTCTTGATATTGACCGTGGCTGCGGCGCCGTAGATCCCGCCTCCGCTGCCGAGCTCGGCCGCGTTGTTCGCGATGGTGGCGTTGTTCAGCGTCAGCGTACCCCAGAGGCTGTAGATGCCGCCTCCGCCGCCACCGGCTTGGTTGGTGGTATTGCCGCTGACGGTGCTGTTGGCCAGCGTCACCGTGCCCTGCCTGTTGGAGATTCCGCCACCCTGCTCGGCCGTATTGCCGCTGACGGTGCTGTTGATCAGTGTAAGGTTGGCGGTCCAGCCGTAGTTATAGATGCCACCGCCGATGTCGGTCGTATTGCCGCTGACGGTACTGTTGTTGACGGTCAGCGTACCCTGGTTGTTATAGATGCCGCCACCGGCGCCCCTCTGGGCGGTGTTGCCGCTGACGATGCTGCTGTTGAGCGTCAGCGTGCCCCAGGTGTTGTAGATGCCGCCGCCGGTGATGTAACTACCGTTGGTAATGGTGACATCATTGATCTCGACGGTGTTAGTGGCGAGGATATGCAACACCCGGTCTATCCCGCCGCCATTGATGATGGTGCTGGCGGCCCCCGCACCGTTAATGATCAGGTTACCTGCAATATCCAGATCGCCGGTGGCGTTGCCGTTTTCGCTCGCGCCGGGCAGCGCCAGGATGTAGGTACCGGCGGGGAGGTTTATGGTGTCGTCGCCGCTGCCGGCGGTGCAGGCATCCACGGCGCTATCGGTGTTGGCGGACTGGATGGCTTCGCGCAGCGAGCAGTCGCCGTCGCCATTCAGTTCGTCGGCGGTGGTGCTAACGGTGATGGTGGACCCGCCCCCACCCGCGGCCTCTAACAATTTCGCCGTCGGCGTGAGAAACAACATCACACCTATCATTCCCAGTACAAACAGTCTACTACCTATCCATTTCATGCTGTGCTTGCGCATGATACTATCTCCTTTCTTCGTCTTCAACTGCGTTAGTTGAGTTGGTTTGCTACCTTCAGTTCTACGAGAATCTTACATGACAACATCTCCTTTCTTCTGTCTGTATTGTCTTCCTCTTCCGTCTGCGGGCCAAGCCGAGTTTTCCTCAGAACGGGCCTACCCTCTCACCCAGTTCTCCGGGGTGAGAGGGTAGAAGGGTTAGGCCGTGTATTGCTTCTCAGGGCTGCTCAGCCTCGATCTCCAAGGCTGTATTGGTGGCAGGATCGTACATTACCTTCACTTTGTCCCCAAATTGCAGATCGTAAACGGTCGCACTGTTGCCATCCTTCGTGATTGCGGTTTCGGTTGTCACCGTGAACGTTTCATATCCCTGGTCACCGACAGCCGTGATCTCTCCTGGCGGGTTAGTCTGGTAAATGCCGCCTTCAAACTCTGCCGGCCCGGCGTTTTCGCCTCCGTCATTGCCTCCGCCATCGCCGCCGTCATCGCCACCGCCGCCGCCGCCGCCATCGCCACCGCTACAAGCATCGGGATTCTCACTCCGTTTGGCCCGGAACGTCCATCGATCCCAATAGACTTGCCACGGGCCGCTACCGGCGTTATAGAGGCAGGCCTCGTACTTGAAAACGGACTCCTTGATGCATTCGCCTTCCAGCCTCGCCAAGGAGGGGACCGACGCTTCACCCGGTTCGATCCTCATTGGGTAATGACCGAAGTACGGATGTAGACGTGCCCAGGATGCCGCTTCCCAGTCAATGAAGTCGAGCTCTAACACCGACGCCGCCCCCCCCCGACGTTGTGTACCAGATCGTACCGGTATAACCATCTGTCTCAACGCGGTCAACAAAAGAGTTCTCCGGCATCGACACTTCCTGCAGAAGTGCAGGACACTCGAGCGTATTGCGGCTTTGAGCGTTGGCGACACTTGAGGGCGACACGAGCGTCAGGAGCAACAGAACGCCTATCATTCCCAGGACAAACGCGCCACCAATCCATTTCATACGGTGCTTTCTCATAGCACTATCTCCTTTCTCCATCTTCATATGGTGCTTTCTCATTGCTATAGATGTTCAGATAATGATTTGGACATTTGGCCCGTTTTTCACGCTTGCTGAAAGGTCATTTTGTCCAAAACATTATCTGAAGGACTATATCTCCTTTCTTCATTATCTTCCACTGCGTTAGTTAAGTTGGATCGTCACCTTCACTACTACTTAAGATACTCTCATGGACACCTCCTTGTCCCGCCTGTGGCGGTCTTCTTCATCATCCCGTCTGCGAGCGAAGCCAAGTTTTCCCTACAGCCGGGGCAGGCAACACTCCAACGTTCCACAATCACAGTAGCGCGCCCTTCTACCATGTATATGCTGGGAACTGTCCAAAAAAATACAGCCTACAACCAACAAGCCCCCTTGCCCATCCCTGCTATCTGTGGTATATTTCAGGTGTAGCAAAGAACCCTGACCCATATGTCAGCCGTATCCCATTCGTGTGTACCGAACAACCCTTATCTTAGCCATCGTGCCATGTCTGATACCGACCGGAAACTGATCATTGCTTGTCGCCGAGGCGACGAGCGTGCCTGGGAGACCCTCATTGCTCGCTACGAGCGCCTCGTCTTCTCCATCGCCCGCCGTCACGGCCTCTCAGCGGAAGACGCTGCCGACGTCACGCAGACGGTCTTCATCATCCTGCTGCAGAGCATAGACCGACTGCCGGACGACGTCAACCTGGGCGGCTGGTTGACCACCGTGACCCGCCGCCACACCTGGCGCGCCTCCGCCCGACTGGGCCGGGAGCTACCCGGCGAGAAAGAAGACGTCGCCGAGAGTGCCACCCTGCTCGGCCGCCAGACCTCTAACCCTATTGACCGCTGGGAGACGCTGCAAGCAATACACGAAGCGCTAAACCGCCTGGGCGGGCGCTGCCGGCAGCTCTTGCTGGCCCTGTACTTCGACCCGACCGAGCCCTCCTATGCTGAAGTGGCCGTCCGCCTAAACATGTCTGTAGGTAGCATCGGTCCCACCCGCGCCCGCTGCCTGACCAAGCTCAAGGCCCTCCTCGAAGAGGATGGCTGATACGTATTTTTCGTCCTCTCCACGAGCATAACTGAGTGAGAGCATGATGTCCGAACCATCAAGGAGGAGAGAGATGCCCTCGCAGACACGGATTCCATTTGAAACCCTGGCCGACCTGGTGGACGGTCGCCTCTCGGAGGGCGAGGCGGCCGAAGTGAGGCGCCGGCTGGCCAATGCTGACCAGCGCACCCAAGCTGACCTTGCCTGGCTGCAAGCCCTGACTACACTCCGCCGGGCGATGCCCCTCGAAGCCCCGCCCGAGCGGGTGCGGGAGACTTTGCGCACCCACTTCCGCCGCTGGGCCGAAGGGCGACACCGACCGAGCCTCTTTCAACGCCTGGTGGCTCAACTGACCTTCGACAGCCGGCTCCAGCCGGCTCTGGTCGGCGCCCGAGGTGGGCCGACCGAGCCTGGCCAACTGCTCTACACCACTGACCGGATGGACATTGAGCTTCATCTCCTGCCAGCAGGCGCGGGCCGGGTGCGCATCCTGGGTCAGGCACTGGCCCGCGACCCGGACTTGAACGTGGCTAACTGCGCGGTGCAGTTGCTAGCAGGGGAACGAGAGATTGGCCTGACCAGCACCAGTCAACTGGGCGAGTTTACCTTCGAAGCCGTCCCCGGCGGCGACTACAGGCTCGTCCTGGTGAGCGAGGAGGGAGAAGTCGAGCTTGAGCACCTTGACCTCACCGCTGGCCGAACTGATTGATGGTCTGCTGGCCCAACCAGACCTTGAAGCCAGGGCCGCTTTCCTGCGCCAACGAGGGCGGTACGACGCTGAGACCCTGGAAGCGTTGGCCACGGCCGGCGACACTCTGGTGCGGGACGACCGCATCCGTGGCGCCCGGCTGGCAGAGGTGCTGATCGAGCTGGCCGAGAGGTTGCCGGCTCCCCTGGCCGCCCCTCAGGCCCGCTATCTGCGCGCCCAGGCCCATGCCCTGGCAGGTGAGTGGACTCAAGCCCTGCCCCTCATTGCTGCCGCCCGTAAGGGCTTCCTGACTGCCGGTCAGCCACAGGACGCCGTCCGCACCAGCGTGGGTGAGATGCATGCCCTGGCTGGCCTGGGCCGCTACCCGGAGGCGCTGGCTGCTGGGGAGCGGGCCCTCGCTAAGACCGCGGATCCCTTTATAACTGCCCTGGTGGCTCAAAACCAGGGGATGATCTGCGATCTGATGGGACGCTATGATGATGCCCTGGCTGCCTACGACTGGGCCGCCGCTGGCTACGCGGCGCTCGATCAGACCGAGCGGCTCGGCCACGTCCACAACAACCGCGGCGTAGTGCTCCTCAGCCTGGGCCGGGGATGTGAGGCTGTCCAGGCCTTCCAGGAAGCAGCGGCCATCTTCGCTGCCAGAGACCTGACCCTCCTCACCGCTCAGGCCGACCACAATCGCGGCGCGGCTCTGTCGCTGATGGGCGATTTTCGCGCCGCGCTGGAGACATTTGAGACCGCACGGCGGACCTTCGAGTCGTTGGGGCCTGGCGTCGAGCGTGACACCGTGGACCTGGACACCGCCACCGCGTACCTGGCTCTCAATCTCTATCCAGAGGCACTGGCAACCTGCGACGAGGCGCTGGCTGGCTTTCGCGCCGCCTCCATGCCCTACGAGCAAGGCCAGGCCTTGGTCCGCCGGGCGGCGGCCCTGACCGCGCTGAGGCAGCTAGCCGCGGCCGAAGCCGCGCTGGCGGAGGCGGAAACCATCTTCCGCGAGCTAGACAACGAACCCTGGCTGGCCATCGTCTGGCTGGAACAGGCCGCCCTCTGGGAGTTAATGGAGCGTGGCGATGAAGCCTTAACTGTTGCCCAGGGCACCCTGGCCCTCTGCGAGCGACTGGGCCTGGCTGTGCAGGGCACCTACGCTCACCTGCGCCTGGCCGATTTGCTCATCGTCGAAGAGCCAGAGACCGCGCGGGCTCACCTGGAGAAGGCGCTGGTCCAAGCCGAGGCGCTGGCCCTGCCCCAACTACGCTATCGAGCTCACGCCCGCCTGGGCCGGCTGCATCGGCTCCAGGGGCAGACTGACGAAGCCCTGAACCACCTGACCCAGGCCATAGAGGAGATCGAGCGCCTGCGAGCCACGCTGCCCCAGGAGACCCTCCGTACTGCCTTTCTGCGGGACAAACTGACACCTTACGAGGACTTGATACAGTTGTGTCTAGCCCGCGGCGATGAAAATGGGCTGCGGCTGGCCTTCGCCGTCGCCGAGCGGGCCCGGTCGCGAGCCCTGCTAGACCTGCTGGCCGGTAGCATTGATACCCGGCTTCAGGCCGCTGACGCCGACGACGCCGACGCAGCTTTGCAGCAGCGGTTGGAGTCGCTGCGGGCCGATCTGGACCTGATTTACAACGAGCTGTTGGCTGCCGATACCGACGCCGCAAAGGACGATCAGCGCGGTCCCCGCCTGGCCCAGCTCCGGAGTCAGGCGCACCAGCATGAGCAGGAGATCACCCGCCTGCGACTGCGCCTGGAGGCTGTTGGCCCCGGTTATCTCGACATGGCGCAACCGCTCTCACTGGAAGCGATCCAGGCCACGCTGTCCCCAGGGGCGCGCCTGCTGGCCTACTACATCGCCGGCGACGAACTGATGGCCTTCGTCGTCAGCCCTCGTGCGGAAGTGAGGGTCCACCGTCGGCTGACCACGCCAGGCGAACTGGCGCCGGCCCTGGACCGGCTGGGGATGCAGTGGAATCGCTTTCGCCTCGGCGCCGAGCACGTGGCCCGCCATCGGGAAACCCTGGAGCAAAGTGCCCGCGCTATCCTGGCTGACCTCTACGACCAGTTGATGCGGCCCCTGGCCGACGACCTGGATAGCAAGCAGCTCATCATCGTCCCCTACGGGCCGCTGCACGGGGTACCCTTCCATGCCCTGTACGACGGCCAGAGCTACCTGATCGAACACTGCGAGATTTCTTATGCTCCCAGCGCCACGGTCATGGCGCGCTGTCAGGCCAGGCCACGCCGGCCGCTGGAACTGGCACTGGTGGTCGGCGTCCCCGATGCTAGCATCCCCCATGTCGCCCAGGAGGCCGAGACCGTGGCAGCCCTGTTCCCTGGAGCGCGGCTCCTACAGGGCCATGAAGCTACGATGCCCGCACTGCGGGCCGCGGCAGCAGGCCGGGACCTGCTGCACCTGGCCTGTCACGGACTGTTCCGGGCCGATAACCCCCTCTTCTCTGCCCTACGGCTGGGAGACGGCTGGCTGACCGTGGCCGAGGCAGCCGAGTTGGGGCTGGAGGCCGGGTTGGTGACCCTGAGCGCCTGCGAATCCGGACGCAGCCGGGTGGTAGAGGGAGACGAGTTGCTAGGATTGGCGCGGGCCTTCCTGGGGGGCGGGGCGGCATCGCTGGTAGTCAGCTTGTGGCTCGTCAACGATGCCAGCACCGGCCGGTTGATGGAGGAGTTCTACCGTTGCTTGCAGGCTGGTCAATCAAAGGCCGCCGCCCTGCGGGTCGCCCAACGGGCACTGCTGGCCACCGAGCTCCATCCCTACTACTGGGCGCCTTTCGTACTGGTGGGCCAGTGCTGAGTTTGACATGTTGGAGGTGATAATGATGCTTCACCGTGTTAGGTTTTTGAAGGCGCTTGTCATTCTGCTGACGCTGCTGGGGCTGTTGGTGGGAGCTTCCTACGCCCAAGAGCCAGAGCCTTATCATGATGCGCCGGGCCAGGCCGTGACCCATCTGCAACCAGGCGCGGGCATCCACTACGACGGCGGTGATAACGAGGAGCACGAGCTCTACGGCTTTGTGGAGAGCATGCCAGAGGGCGGCTTCATCGGCACCTGGGTGGTGAATGGCACCAGCTTCGAGGCCACGGCTTCCACCGAGTTCAACGAGGATGACGGGCCACTGCAAGTGTGGGCCTACGTCAAAGTCAATTACTACGTCTCAGGTGGCGTCAACTATGCTACCTGGATCGAGACCGAGGACGGCGGTGAATACGAGGAGCACGAGCTCTACGGCTTTGTGGACAGCATGCCAGAGGGCGGCTTCATCGGCACCTGGGTGGTGAATGGCACCAGTTTCGAGGCTACAGCTTTCACCGGCTTCCTTGAGGATGACGGGCCGCTGGAAGAAGGGGCCTACGTCAAAGTCAAGTACTACGTCTCAGGTGACGTCAACTATGCTATCTTGATCGAGACCGAGGGCTACTATACTGGCAACGGTCATAAAGTAACATTTTCGAAGGTCTGGAATTTGAGGGTCAATAAGCTGGCAAGTTCTTGCTTATATTCCCCATCGGTTTCA
>SDBU01002408.1_pt1 | contig 24913 bp, 19 predicted proteins | sample 2277071 | NCBI WGS metagenome assembly SDBU01 (sample SAMN10397929, study PRJNA504765) | marine sediment metagenome | isolation source: marine sediment core GS08_GC12, 126 cmbsf | place: Arctic Ocean: Gakkel Ridge, Loki's castle | collected 2008
TGTGATCCCGCGCTCTTTCTCTTCCGGCGCCTTGTCTATCTCATCAAACGCCATGAAGGTGCCGAACCCCTGCATCGCCGCCACTTTCGTGATCGCCGCTGTTAAGGTCGTCTTCCCGTGGTCAATGTGCCCTATTGTGCCCACATTCACGTGCGGTTTCGTTCGTTTAAATTTCTCTTTCGCCATTAGTCTTCTCCTGACCTAAAACAAATACCGTTTCTTATTTATTACAATTATTATCTGGTGAGTTCATTCACCTACTACAATTTTTTGTGATAATTCCTTTGATACTTTTGAATAATGATCAAATTCCATCGTAAAAGCACCCCGCCCTTTGGTCGCGGACCGAAGTTCAGTCGCATAACCAAACATCTCAGCCAGGGGAACCATTGCCCGCACACCTTGAGTTCCTCCGGGATGAACATCCATTCCCTGAACATCTCCCCGGCGGGAATTAACCTGTCCAATTATATCACCCAGAAAATCTTCGGGAATAACAATTTCCACTTTCATGATCGGTTCCTGCAAGACGGGTGAACCTTTTTGAATACCCTGCCGGAACGCCATCGAACCGGCCATTTTAAACGCCAGGTCGCTGGAATCCACTTCGTGGGATGATCCATCTACCAGGGTAACTTTCACATCTGTCACCGGATATCCAGCCAGTACTCCTGATTCCGCGGCAGCCCGTACACCCTTTTCAACAGCAGAAATATATTCTCTGGGAATAGCTCCACCTCTAATCTCTTCCTCAAATATAATGCCGCTTCCAACACCACCGGGCTCTAAATTTAGCACAACATGTCCGTATTGACCGTGACCGCCGGTTTGCTTAACATGACGGTAATTCACTTTTTCCACCGGACGGGTTATCGATTCCTTATAGGCAACACGCGGTCGACCGACTCTTGCCTGAACCCTAAATTCACGCAGCATTCGGTCTACCAGTACTTCCAGATGTAATTCTCCCATGCCAGAAATCAAGGTTTGCCCGGTATCTCCATCAACACGGACTTGGAAAGTTGGATCTTCCTCAGATAATTTTTTCAGGGCAGTGGCCAATCTGTCCTGATCGGCAGTTGTTTTGGGTTCAATCGCAACCATAATTACCGGATCCGGGAAAGATATTGTTTCCAGGATAATCGGAGAATCAATCTCACACAGTGTATCCCCTGTAAAACTGTTCTTTAATCCCAGCACTGCTGCGATATCACCTGCACCGGCTTTTTCAATATCCTCTCGCCGATCAGCATACATTCTAATTAATCGACCGATGCGCTCGCGTTTCTGTTTACCGGGATTATAGACTGTAGTACCCTGTTCAATCATTCCCGAGTAAATCCGGATATAAGCTAAACGGCCCACATAAGGATCTGTAACGATCTTAAATACCAATCCGCTGAGCGGTTCGTCATCATCTGGTTTTCTGGTGAGCGTTTCATTGGTTTTGGGATCACTGCCTTGCACAGGTGGGATATCTAGCGGGGATGGTAAATAATCAACAACTGCATCTAATAACGGCTGCACACCAGTGCTGGTCAGAGAACTGCCGCAGAGAACCGGAGTGATTTGATTATTAATTACCGCTTTCCGAAGGGCACTCTTTAATTCATCCTCACTAATCACATCCTCTTCCAAAAATTTCACTGTCAATTCTTCATTCGTCTCAGCAATTGCTTCAATCAGCTGGTTCCGGGATAAATCTACCTGTTCTTTCAAATCAGCTGGTATGTCAATCTCTACTGGAGCACTTCCAGACTGGTCTTCCCAGATAAAAGCCTTTTGGGAGATCAGGTCAATCACACCACGGAACTGATCCTCTACACCGATTGGGACCTGAAGCGCAATCGCGTTCGCTCCCAGCCTTTCGCGGATCATGTCTATTGTACGTTCATAGGATGCGCCTACCCGGTCCATTTTGTTTATTAAACAAATTCTGGGAACACGGTAAAGATCTGCCTGGCGCCAGACTGTTTCGCTCTGGGGTTCAACACCCTGTACTGCATCAAAAACAACAATCCCTCCATCTAATACTCGGAGGGACCGTTGAACCTCTGCCGTAAAGTCGATATGGCCTGGGGTATCAATAAGATTGATAAGATGACCCTTCCAAACAGCAGATACTGCAGCAGAAACGATCGTGATACCCCGTTCACGCTCCTGCTCCATCCAATCGGTAACTGTTGTTCCATCATCGACAGATCCGATTTTATGCGTTTTTCCTGTGTAATACAGAATCCGCTCAGTCGTGGTTGTTTTTCCCGCGTCTATGTGGGCAATGATGCCAATATTTCGGAACTGCTCTAATGCGTATTTTCTTGCCATACAAACCTAAATCAAATACCTTGGGTTATCTAAACCCTGAAATGTGAAAATGCCCGGTTGGCTTTTGCCATCCGGTGGGCTTCTTCCCGCTTCCGGATTGCAAGTCCTTCATTATTGTATGCATTCAATAGTTCATCCGCCAAGCATTCATCGAAAGGTTGACCTTTCCGGGACCGGGCGGCTTCCAGAAGCCAACGGGTCGCTAATGTAAATTGGCGGTGAGTCGGTACTTCCATCGGAATCTGGTATGTAGCGCCACCGATTCGCCGGGGGCGAACCTCCATGCGGGGCGAAGCATTCTGAATAGCCTGTTCAAACAATTCGACCGGATCTTTGCCGGTCTTTTCAGCCATGATTTCTAACGCATCGTATACCAGAGTCGCGGCTACTCTCTTTTTACCTCTTTTCAGGACATGATTGATGAACGTCTGTATCTTTACATTGTTGTAGCGTACATCCGGCTCAATCTTTCTCCTGTCAGCTCTTCTCCGTCTCATCAGTTATCTCCATCAATCTAATGATCAATTTGTGTTTCAGAAAATCCAGCCTTAAGACTGTTTTGTTCCGTATTTTGAACGTCCCTGTTTGCGGTCTTCCACACCACTGGAGTCCAGTACACCGCGAACAATATGATAGCGAACACCAGGGAGATCCTTCACTCGTCCACCGCGGATCAGGACTACAGAGTGCTCTTGAAGACCATGGCCTTCGCCTGGAATATAGGCAGTAACCTCAATACCATTGGTCAACCGAACACGGGCAATTTTCCGCAGGGCTGAATTCGGTTTTTTAGGGGTCATTGTTCGCACCAGTGTGCACACACCCCGTTTTTGAGGAGCACCTTTATCCTGACGAATTCTCCGCTGCTTCATCGTATTAAACGTATAACGAAGCGCAGGAGCTTTGCTCTTGGTTTTTTTATCTGTGCGTCCTTTGCGGACTAATTGATTAATTGTTGGCACATTTGCCTCCGTACTAATCCAATTCACTCTTCAAATTTCAAGGCCATCGATTCTGCTTGATGGCCTTGGATCGCTCTTAAACCGTTATTCAATCAATCGTTTCTGCCCACTTATGTTTTTATTGGGCAACGACTAGGAATTTTAGCACGCTCTTTTCAGAGCGTCAAGCCAGTCTATCCATCAATATATTTCACTTTAAGCTGGAAATTGCTTTTTAGCGGTTTCCCAGCCCCAGCAATCCTGTACTCATACGCGGAATTTGCGCCCGGCTGTCTTCCTTCCCAAAACTTATTATTTCACCCTCATCTGTGACTGCTTCAATTGCCAGACCAAGACTCTGCATTTCTTTCACTAGAACTCTGAACGATGCGGGAATACCCACCTCATCAATCGGCTCTCCTTTTACGATTGCCTCATAGGCCTGAACACGGCCGACAACATCATCTGATTTTATAGTCAGCATTTCCTGCAGCGTATGAGCCGCACCATAAGCTTCTAAAGCCCAAACTTCCATTTCTCCGAAGCGCTGACCACCGAACTGGGCTTTACCACCCAACGGCTGCTGTGATACCAGGCTGTAGGGACCAGTAGACCTGGCATGGACTTTGTCCTCAACCAGGTGATGCAATTTAAGGATGTTCATCACACCTACTGTAACTTGATTGTGATAGGGTTTACCGGTTTTTCCATCAAAGACTATTTGTCTTCCAAACAACGGCAGGGGAACTCCGGTCTTTGTCATCAGTTCAGTTGCCCGTTCTTTTAAGTCTTCCAGATTTAATTTGTCAACTTTCTTCGATTCTTTTCCGGAAACGTGTTTGATCCACAACTTCAGGCAGGCTTCCACAGCCCGGTCATCCTGGGCATCGCGTTTATTATAAGGAATTTCCTTATCTTCAAAGAAAAGAATTTGGTCCGGTTCATACCCTTTTTCTCGAAGCCATTCCTGCAGAACTGACCTTCTGGCATAGGTTTCATCCGAAACGAGTTTATAGACGTCGTAACCACGATCACCGAGCCAGTTTTCCAGGAAGAGGCGTCGTACCTCATTATTATCCTGAATATCATGAGGTTCATAATCAAAACCGCTCAACCACTCCCAGGATTTTTGTTCTGTTTCTGTCCAGGCCTGTTCAATCATCCAGGTTCGTGCCAGTTCAGCTTCAATTTCGTTTTCCCGCGCACCATCAAAAACAGGAGTGATTGCTCTGAATCCTAATTTCATTGCAGCCCATCCTAAATGGGCTTCTAGAATCTGCCCGATATTCATCCTGCCAGGAACACCTGTTGGGCTTAAGAGCATATCCAACGGTGTACCATCCTCAAGATAAGGCATATCCTCAACCGGAACAACAGTTGAGACAACACCTTTATTTCCATGACGACCGGCAATTTTGTCACCTGCTGTTATGCGCCGTTTCTGGGCTACAAAAACACGGACCATTTTTTCAACACCGGCAGATAAATCGGCATTGTCTTCCCGGGTGAATACATTTACCTCAATAACTTTTCCGCGTTCTCCATGCGGCATGCGCAGCGATGTGTCTTTTACATCCCGTGATTTTTCACCGAAAATCGCCCGCAGCAATCGTTCTTCTGGAGATAATTCTTTTTCACCTTTAGGCGATATCTTTCCAACCAGGATATCGTTTGGACCAACTTCCGCGCCGATACGGATCACGCCAGTTTCATCCAGATCCTTCAGAGCTTCTTCACCAACATTGGGTATATCCCGGGTGATTTCTTCCGGGCCCAGTCGAGTGTCCCTGGATTCAACTTCATGCTCTTCAATATGAATGGAGGTATAAATGTCATCTTGGGGGAGGTGTTCAGAAATCACAACAGAATCCTCAAAATTTGCCCCTTCCCAAGACAGAAAGGCAACAGTGATATTCTGGCCCAACGCCAGGTTCCCATTAATTGTCGAAGAGGAATCGGCAATGACATCACCTTTTTTCACCAACTGGCTTTTTTGTACAATCGGCCGCTGGTCAATACAGGTGCTTTGGTTTGAACGCTCGTACTTCCAGAGTTTGTATTCTTTGTTCTCGTTTTTTGAATTCCGGATAATTACCTTATCCCCTACCACGGAAATAACTTCCCCATCTTCAGCCGCGAGAAGCACCTGTCCGGAATCCATTGCGGCTGGTTTTTCCATACCAGTTGATACACGGGGAATTTCAGGGCGTAACAGCGGCACACCTTGTGCCTGCATATTGGAGCCCATCAAGGCCCGGTTAGCATCGTCATGGGATAAGAAAGGAATCAGCGCAGCACTGATGCCAACAATCTGGTTTGGTGCCACGTCAATATATTCAATATCGGTTGGTTTTACAAACAAGAAGTCAGAGTGATGCCGGGCGGATACACGCTCTTTAATGAATTCAAAATGGTCATTTATCTCAGCGGTAGCCTGAGCGATGACAAATCTGTCTTCAGCATCTGCTGCCAGATATTCGATCTCTTCTGATATGAATGGGGTTATCAACACATGATCAATTTTCGCTTTCTTCATGGCGGAAGCCATCTTGTCCGTCACCCGTTCACCAGCGGCTGCGATGACTTTCTTGGAGGTGGGATGAACCACATCCTCTCTGAGCTGGGATCCGATAATCTCAGAATCTTTGGGAGAGGCAGTCTGGCGGACCTTACGGTACGGCGTTTCAATAAAACCGTAATCATTTACCCGTGCATAAGCAGCAAATCTACCGATCAACCCGATGTTCGGTCCTTCGGGTGTCTCAATCGGACAGATGCGGCCATAGTGAGATTGATGCACGTCACGCACGTCAAACCCTGCCCGTTGGCGGTGAAGGCCACCCGGACCCAGAGCTGATAATGTCCGTTTATGGCGCAGTTCGGAGAGCGGATTAGTTTGGTCCATAAACTGAGACAGCTGACTGGAACCGAAAAATTCACGCAATGACGCGACTACAGGACGAATGTTCACCAGAGTAATCGGTGACATTTTTTTCTTCCCTCGGATAGACATCCGTTCGCGGATCACACGCTCCATCCGGCGCATACCCACTCTTAATTTGTTTTGAATTAGCTCATCCACTGTTTTAATTCGGCGGTTGCCCAGATGATCAATATCATCAGGATCTACCATATTGTTGTTAATCTCAATCATCCGGCGGATCAAATAGTAGATATCCCATTTTGTAATTGTGAGATGATCGATAGGAACTTTTCCTTCCAGGTCGTATTTCTGATTCAACTTATAACGGCCGACGAGTTCTAAATTGTAGCGGCGGTCATTAAACAGCTGATCCTCCAGGAAATCACGGGCGTTCTCTACTGTTGCCGGATCGCCGGGACGCATGCGTTTAAAGAAATCAATTAACGCTATCTCCGCGATGGTCATGCCCTTAGGAACTTCCCACTCCGGTTCCTGTGCAAAACAGGCAGGAATGAACATCCGGTCAGGGTTGGTATCGATATCCTCAAAGAGAGCAATTAATTCTTCATCTGTTCCTTCATTAATAGGAGAATCTTTCAGCCCATCATCCACGGCAGCCAGGGCCCGCAGGAAAATGGTCACCGGAATCGTCCGCTGACGGTTAAACCGGATAGTTAAATAACCGGTTTTTCTGGTTTCAAATTCCATCCAGGCGCCCCGGTCAGGAATCAATTTTGATACTGCCAGGCGGCGGCCAGAAGTCCGGTCAACTTCTGCCTCAAAATACACCCCGGGGGAGCGGATCAATTGGGAAACAATAACCCTTTCCGTACCGTTGATGATGAAGGTTCCCTTATCAGTCATCTCTGGGAATTCACCCATAAAAATTTCCTGCTTGATTGGTTCCGGCACCTTTGCGCCAGCCAGAAGCACGGAAACATACAGAGATGAACCGTAGGTTAAATCACGTTCGACGCATTCCTGGACAGAATATTCCGGATCTTCAAACCGGTAATTCAAATCCCATTGTTCTGCTTCGGGGGTTTCACTTGGAAAATACAATTTCATCTTCCCGTTATAGGATTCAATGGGAGAGATCTCATGAAACAGTTCTTTGACTCTTGTTTCTTTTAATCGTTTAAACGACTCCAGTTGAACCGCGATAAGGGGAGGTAATGGATAACGATAACTAATTCGAGCGTAATTCTTGGCTTTATCTACTTGAGCCATATATTCTCCTGATTACCTTTTCTACTTGACCAAACTGTCCACTAAAGGTTACTATACCGTTAAGATGCCCCGGTCTCAACCAGGGCAATCAGTTGTGCTATTGAATCTAAATGCGGATACTGTTTAATTCCAACAAGTATCCCTGAATTCATTTGTCATTAACCCAGATATATAATTATAATAATTTTGCCGGTATCGGTCAAGGCATGCTGGGTTTACTCCGTTTATCCAAACGGGATAAAAAAATATTCAAAAAAGGGTTTTTTAAGTATGAATTCAAATCAGGAGTACAGATCAGGGTTTATCGCGGTGATGGGAAGACCCAACGTAGGGAAATCCACCCTGCTTAACCGGCTGTTGAATCAAAAAATTGCAGCAGTCTCCCCAAAACCCCAAACGACCAGGCTGCAGCAATTTGGCATCTTATCCCTGCCAGACGCACAATTAATTTTCATCGATACTCCCGGACTGCATCATCCCCAGCACAAATTAGGTCAATTCATGAACCAAGATGCCCGCCTCGCGCTCGAAGATGCTGATACGGCGCTGGTTGTGTTTGATGTCAGTTTTCCACCCTCTGAAGAAGATCATCTCTTTGGAGAAGTCATAAAAGAAGTGAAGAATCAACCGACGGTATTTCTTGCTCTCAACAAGACCGATAAAGTTACACCCGCGCAACTTAAGGAACATAAGGACCGTTATCAGGCATTATTGCCGGAGGCAGAACTTATCCCGGTATCTGCTATCACAGGTGATAACATTGATTTGCTGCTTGCAGCTTTAAAAGATTCCTTACCAGAAGGACCTCAACTGTACCCTGAAGATCAGATTACGGATCTATACGAGCGGGATATTGCCGCCGACATGATCCGGGCCGCATCCATGCTGCATCTTCAGCGTGAGCTTCCCCATGTCATCGCAGTAAGAATAGATGAATATAACGAAAGGGGGAATCACGGCGCCTACATTGAAGCCACAATATTTGTTGAGCGGGACTCTCAAAAAGGCATCATCATTGGAGAGGGGGGGAGAATGATTAAACGGATAGGCTCTACTGCCCGGAAAGAGATAGAAGCCATGAGCGGACGAAAAGTGTTTTTAAAACTACGGGTGAAAGTGAAGAAAAACTGGCGGAATGATATCAACGCTCTCCGCTTATTTGGATTTAAGAAATAAAATCCTGTTCAATAAAATCGTTATCTGATCCTCTTGGGCTAGTAAGAATTTTTGGATTAAAACAAGCTAAGCTTAATCCTCTACAACCTTGAAGGTATAAGTTAATTCGCTCTGATTGTTTGCATAATCCACAACTACAATCCGCAATTCAATATCCCCCAGGATCATCTGCCAGGGAAAAACAAAGGGAGGTACTTCCCTGCTCGAAACTTTGTCAGAATTTATATAGAAAACTACCCTTTGGATTTCGTTATTATTCTCAAATACCGCCTCAAAGAGCAGTTCCTTTTCTTCTTCAAAAGGAATTATTTCTCCATCCAGATTGGATCTTAAACTTATCTCCGGAGGGGTATTATCCACTGAAACTACCAGGGAGACCTTTTCAACCTGCAGATGCTCCCGCACTAGAACCAGCTGCAAGGCATAGAGTCCATCTTCAATGTTATCTGTATCCCAGATCCCCAATCTTTCATTATCAACCGGTGAGAGGATATCTGCTCCAATCTGGAGCCAGGAAGTAGGGTTCATACCCTTTCCGTACTGAAGCCTGGCAGAATTAAAACCATCTTCCGGTATGGACCCAATGATCCGTACCTTTCCATGCACAAAAGAAAAATTATCCGGATATGAAATCAAAAAATGCTCACTTGTTTCCAGGTTTTCCAGGTCGTATACAACAGGCGGCGTTTGTACTCCGGTTTGTTCCGCCCAATCCTCCGCTTCCGGGGGGATGGCGAGATAAACTTTCTTTTCTATCTGCTCGGCAGGTGTAAATACGGAGGCGAGCAAACTTGTCTCGCGATTTACTTCCAAAACCTGAAAAAGTGTGTCCGCTTGTTGAGGTTCATTTCCTTGAATAAAAATTTCTCTAAGAACTTTTGGACAGTATTCGGTGGGCAGCATGCCTGAGGGATAACACACATCAAGTGTGATCATCCCATCCGGTATCTGCCAATCCTCAATAGCGAGGTCTCTGGCAGTATATTGCGTAATCGCCCGCCATAAACCGGAAGTAATCTGTTGATAATCGGACTGAGAAAGGATTCCTTGCTCGCCAAAATTACCAGCCCAAACAGTTGTCACTACCTGGGGAGTATAACCAACTACCCAGCCTGATAAAGAACCGCTAACGTTTCCCACCTTTATTCCTGCAGGTCGTCCGATAAGAAACAGATCATTTTCTTTAGTATTAGATCTGGCATCCTCACTACTGAGGACATGGTTGATCAGAAATGTCAGTTGTTCACTGATAACCTTTTTCTCAACTTGCTGTGTTTGATCCATCCATACCACGCCAAAAGAATCCTCGATCCTCACTAGCGCGGTGGGGTGAATCCCGAGGCTAGAGTTACCATCGGGTTTGCCCCTCAACACACCTTGATTCGCAAATACACCATAGCCCTGGGCAATATCAACTATCTCTAACCTGGTACTGCCCGGAAAATAGGTACACTCCTGGCAGCTCTCCACCGGAATAGAAAACCCAAACAAAGCCAGTGTGTTTTCTACCTGAAGATTTCCATAAGAATCCCACAGCTGTTTTGCTGGTGACAAGTAATCATTCACTAAAGCGGACCGCATGCTCACTGGACCAAGATAATCAATTTGCCCTTCAATTCCCGGGTGTAACTCTTCACTAGAGAAGACTTCCTCAGTGAGGGGAATGTCCCAAACTAAGGAAGCAGGATCAAAACCATGTCTGAATGAATTTAAGTAAATAAAGGGTGTAATAAGAGATCCAGGAAGTTTGGGCTCAAATATACTGCCATAACCAATCCGATTCGACGTCTCTACCATAGCTAGAATTTGTCCCCCCCTGGGATCCAGAAGTACAAGGTCGATTTCAAAATCTTCATCAGTTTTCAATACAGGTCCTGAATACCTTGGCAGCAACCTGGATGCCTGACAAGTATCTTCCAGTTGGGGATCATCTCCATAGATCCTCTTCAACATGACCTTGGATGTACATTCCAGTTCACCCTGCAGATCACTGTCAAGAGAAGATATGATCTTGAATCCCCCCCTTAACATCCGATCGAGAGGTATAATTCCACTAGCTTCCTCAAGAATATATTCTACATAAGCTGGCATAGGGGGGTTTATCGCCATATCCGGATCAGCATAAATAAGCTCTTTTCTTTCAGCCTGACCGGCATCTTGATTAGAAATTTGCTCCGCAAATACCATATCCTTTAATAAAAGTTCCTGGTTTTCTTTAGCAGCAGTTGGTGCATCATATGGATTTAGGGAGGGATATTTTGCCACTGCAGCAAGCAAGGCAGATTCTGCCAGATCTAAGTTTTCAACCGATTTCCCAAAATAAAACCTGGCTGCCTGATTAACGCCATAAATTTGATTTCCATAATAAGCGCTGTTTAAATACCATTCCAATACCTTTTCCCGTCCATACCTGGCAACGATCTGGTCTGCCAATAGATTGATTCGAATCTGCCGGTAAGGGTGATCGATTTCTTCCCATAATAAAAGATCTCTGACAAGTTTTTGCGGAATTGGATCTGCCCGGTTATTAAGTAAATTACTCAGAAAATTATTGGGTCTTAGAAAATAATCCGGATCTGTGGCTGTCAACGTTGCTGTCACCAGAACTTCCGGGATATCCGTGTAAAAAAGAGTGTTGCCGTCGGTTAGCCTAATATTCTGCCGGTAGTCAATTACGGGGTTCTCAAAACGCCACAAGACAGTTTCCCCGTTTTGATCATAGATTTTTGTGGGTTCCAAGAGTGATCCTCTTGGTGCATCCAATAAACTTTCCAGCATCACAGGAGATGGCAGGTCCTCCGTAATTACAGAGTAACGAAAGACCAATAAAAATGCCAGGATAGTTGCTGCTAGACTAATGATAACAGTTATCAATAAACCGATCGTTCCCAGTGGATTGAATCGATCTTCTCTACGCTTATTATTCCTGAACCGCACGATATGCGATTGAATATCCATAGGGTCTAAAAATCCCAAAATTCTCAAGCACTATTTTCAGAGAATTCTTTAAATTTTTGCCTTCAATAATCGGGGCTTTCATTCATGAAGTACGAGAGCATTTCAGGTATAGTGAAGGTAGTTTAGATAACCAGAAATGATCCCAGGCTCAATTCTGTTGAATCACCCGGGAGACATAATCCAGAAGCTCCTGGGCTGATTCCAGATTCTTCTCGCTGGGTCCTCCCAGCATCGTAGCCAATTCCTTTATCCGCTCTTCACCGGAAATTTCCTGGACCTGAATATATGAACGACCGCCTTCTATATCTTTTGAGACCTGATAATGCTGTTGTCCAAATCCGGCTAATTGCGGTAGATGGGTGATGCAAATCACCTGGTGTTTTTCGGTTAACCGGTAGAGTTTTTCTCCCACAACTGCACCAATCCGCCCCCCAATTCCCTGATCGATTTCGTCAAATACCAGTGTGGAGATGTTATCTGCCTGGGCAAGAACATTCTTAATAGCAAGCATCAGCCTGGCTGTTTCTCCACCAGAGGCTGTTTTCGCCAGGGGTTTTAAACCCTCTCCTGGATTGGCTTCGATCAGGAATTCCACTTTCTCCAATCCATTCGAATAATACGCGACTCGCTGCCCCTCTTCTGTGAGGACTCCCTCTGGATCTTCTCTGGATTTAAAATCAACTTCAAACCGGGACCCCCCCATCTTTAAATCATTGAGCTGCGTTTCCAGTTCGGAAGCCAGAACCAGCGCTCCCTGTTTTCTGCCGCGGGACAGTTCACCACCCCGCTGACGTAGTTCCTCGAGAAGCCGGCCTTCCAGCCCCTCTAATTCCTTTATCCTGGTACTTCGGTTCGTGATTTCTAACAGCTCCTCCTGAGACTGATTCTGATAAGCGATGATCTCGGGAATAGTATCTCCGTATTTCCGCTGTAAGCCGCGAATCAATTCCAACCGATCCTGTACATTTTCCAGTTCATTAGGATCAAACTCGAGGCTCTCAAGGTAAGCTCGCAGATCTTTTCCGACCTCAAATAAACCTTCACTTAACTCCCCGGTTTTTTCATTAAGTGCAGCCAAGCCCGGATCTGTTTTTGATAAATCCTCCACCAAGCTCACTATTTGACCTACTAGATCCATTACAGTGGGTTGATGCCCTGGAGCATCATCAAGCAGGATCAGGATATTCTGACTCAGACCAGCCAATTTTTCTGCATTCGCCAACCTGTTTCTGCGTTCTACTAAAATTTGTTCTTCACCATCTTCAAGTCCAGCCTGTTCAATTTCCTCAACCTGGAATGCCAGCAGTTCCTTCCTTTTCTCTGCTTCCTGATCAGACTTCCTCAGCCTGTTCAACCCTGCCTGGATATCTTTCAGTTCTGAGTAAATCTCCTGGTATTTTGATAGAAGATCAGTTGTGCCAGAAAAACGATCCAACAATCCGAGGTGCTGATTTACCCTCATCAATGACAGGTGTTCCGACTGTCCATGAATATCAACCAGATATTCGCCAAGTTCAACAAGCACTCCAACATTGGTTCTGTGTCCATTCACCCGGGCTGTATTCCGTTTATCCTTTCGCAATTCCCTGGTTAGTGTAATGTATTCGGAACCCTCGAGAATCTCTTCTTTTTCAAGCAGCTGAATGATTGGGTCCTTTACACTTTGAGGGATTTTAAACACTGCTTCTACACTGGCAATCTCACTACCTTTCCTTAATGTAGTCATATCGACCCGCTGTCCCAATAACATGTCCAGCGCCCCCATGATAATCGATTTCCCGGCTCCTGTTTCCCCGGTTAAAATAATTAATCCCGGTTTAAATTCCAGGTTCAGCGCCTCAATAATAGCGAAGTTCTTTATACGCAGTTCAAGAAGCATTTTATTTTCTTAGCTGATAAAACACATTTGAAGTGATGATGATAGAGTAAAAAAGATACCAGATCAGTGAATAAATTCCCCCACTGGCTGCAAAACCCACCGCCCTGATATAGGGAACGGCTATGATGACCCAGGTAATTATCGGAGGAAGGCTGAAAAGTAAAGCGGCGATGCTCATTACAAATTTCAACAGGGGAGATCGACGATTATTGATGGCTTTTTTAACCGCCCAAACAACTAAGAACCCGGCTCCCATGGCAATTAAAATCGTATAAAAACCCCGAAGAAAAGTCAGCTGGCTGCCTAAAAACGAAATCACCCCTGTGATGGCAAAGGCGATAAGATAGTCATACCATTTGGTTGTAATAAATATCTTCTGCTGAGAGCGAATGCATTCCGAGCAGCGGTATCCTGTTGGCGTATGGTTGGCGCATTTTATGCAGATTGGACGATCGCACCGGTTACACCGTAACTGAGTTTCGCGTTTTGGATGAAATGTACAAGTTAGAGGAGCGTTTATTTCAGACATTATTTTTCTTTATTGATGGATTTTGATCCATATATGGAATTAAATTCCGGTAGAAATAACCCGGATCTTGGAAACGAATAAACTGGACTACATAGTCGCTGGTCTGGATTTCTACTCGATCACCAGTTTTCATCTTGATGGGCTGTTGGCCATCTATACTTATCACTGCCTGATGCGAAGTATGAACAGTGACTGAGACTAATACATTTTCAGATAAAACCAGCGATTGCTCAATGGAAAGATGGGGAGCAACGGGAACCAGGAGAATATTCCTCAATTCAGGGGAAAGAATTGGACCACCAGCTGCCATCGCATAAGCTGTTGATCCTGTGGCCGTTGAGATTATAACCCCATCTGCAACAGTCGTACTGAGATGCCTGTTATTAATGAAGATCTCAAGCTGAATAGGGCGGATGGTTTCTCCCCGGCTGATCACGGCATCGTTAAGGGCATTCCATTCCCCCTGTTTCTGATCACCCCGGAATAAAGTTACCAGCAGCATCATGCGCTTTTCTAACCAGTAATCTCCCTGTAATACACGCTGCAGAGCATTCTGCCATTCATCCTTCTGGATCTCGGTCAAAAAACCATAATGCCCCAGATTGATACCCAAAATCGGTATATTGGAGGGAGCGCTGATGTGACCTGCCCGAAGCATAGTCCCATCCCCTCCCAGGGCGATCAATAAATCCTGACAGCCATCGCAGATGCCTTCCCGGAGTTTGTTTTCATCCATGCGTCCCAGGAGTACCTTTTTTCCATCATTCTCCAAATAAGCGGCAATTTTTTCAGCGAGTGTAAATGCTTGATGGTTTTTTGGATGGACAGCAATTGCTATCTTGCGGAAATCGGTCAGCTCATTTTTCATTGCTCTGTATTATATCTATCCTGCCCTTGAAAACAAGGTTTCCGGGTTTCCCTCGGAATGGAATTGATTATTCTTCTGACGGTTGGAATAATCTGTCCGCCAGTGAAGAGGCGCCGGGGATAGAGATTTCTCCGAAGTTAGTCTCATACTTGGCAAGATTATCTCCCAGAGCTTTATAAATCAACTTTGCACTCAATGGACTTACTAAAACCCGGGATTTAAAGGTCGGACCTTTTAATCCGGGAAGCATCTGCGCAAAGTCAAAAATAAACTCTGAAGGCGAATGTGTGATCCTGACCAGGTTTGCATACACCGCGTCCATATCAGGCGGAATGGTGATTCTTGGTCCTTTTTTTTCAGGTTCTGCCTTTGTCATATATTCAACCTTTTAGAAACCTGGACTCCACAGTTATAATCTATTAAAACGGGATATCATCCTCGTCCACCGGCTCGGACATTGCTCCCGGTTCACTAGCCTGGTAGGCCTGGTCTTCTGATCGGCTCGATAAAAAGAGAACATTTTGAGCTGTAATTTCAAAATTTGCCCCAGGGCTGCCGTCATTTCGGGTCCAGATATTAGGCCCTCCAGTATCCGGGTCCGGACGCAGTCGTCCTTCTACCAAGACCTTGCTGCCTTGCTTTAGGTACTGGTTTACAGATTCTGCTTGGGCTCCCCATACCGATACTCTGAACCAGGTGGTCTCATCAACCTTCTGCCCGTTAGAATCGTTATACCTACGGTTCGTTGCGACAGATATATTCGTCACCGCCTGTCCACTCGGCAAATACCTCATTTCTGGATCCCGTCCTAAGTTCCCAATGATAGTTATCTTTTGATACACTTTCTTTCCTCCTTCATTGTTAGAAATGAAACTCTACCTATACCAGGGAGTTAATAATCCCCTCAACAGGTATTATACATCCTCTTCAAATTTTTAAAGATCGTATGGCAGGTAAAGAAAAGCTTGTTTTCTTTATTTTAGTTTCTCTTTCAGCTGGAAATATCAGGCTGTACTTTTTCTCCCTGTTTGCCTGGTCATTATTTCGGTATTACCTCCCGAACGATCAAATCTGAAAAACTTATTGTGACCGCAGTCTCCCCTACTGATCGGGCAAACACTCCAAAAGAACCCAGGCGCAATTCTTGATCGACAATAGTAAATTGGGGCTCACCATTTACAAAAACCCGGATTTCATCCTGGAGAGCAAGAACCTCAAGCTTCGATACACTTGGAGCCCCCGCAGGAACCGATGCACTTCTGGTCCAGGGGTAAAGCACGAATGTTCCCTCGCCCACAATCTTATCCATCCGGACCTCTCCGTCACAGGAAAGGGCAAAGCGGTAATATTGATTCCTCCCGAAAACCCGAAACAAAAACCCGTACTCATCCCTGCCGGTACACAAAACCGGATTGGCTGTGATCTCTGCATAAAAATCCTGCAGATCCGGCTTCTCAAGCGTCCCGACCAACAGCGATCCGGGTTCATTAATAATGATATTGATCTCACCATTGGAAATATTAATTTGCCCCCTGTCAGTTTGAGGAACTGTCCATTGATCTGAAGAGAGAAATTTATCCTGAAAAATGATTTCCCCAATCTCTGACATTAATTCCTGGGTCGGGGTGACGGCAATGGTTGGTAATTGCTCCGGTGTGGGCGAGGAAGGAAACCACTCAATCGTAGGAGTTGGAGAAGAGGTAATCGTGGAGGTAGCAGTCGGAAGCGGCTCCGGGGTGGAAATCGACAGACAAGCGCATAATACAATAAGCGGAAGATTTATCCAGATCTTTTTCATAATCAACTTAACGAATGATTACCTGGGACCGCTCCGGTCCAACCGAAATAATTTTAATCGGCAATGCCGTCAATTCTTCTATCCGGATTATATAGCTCTGAGCCTGCTCCGAAAGTCCGTCCCAGGAACGGATAGAACTAACATCATCGTCCCATCCCGGAATATCTTCATATACGGGTTGATATTGTGAAAGGTCTGCAGGTCCCCATGGCAGGTTGTTGTAAATTTCATCTCCGTCCTGGTAGCTGGTGCAAATTTTCAAGGAGTCTAATCCGGACAATATATCAAGTTTTGTGATTGCCAATTCAGTTATCCCATTCACGCGGACTGCATAACGCAGCAGTACAGCATCTAACCAGCCAACCCTGCGCGGTCTTCCGGTAGTGGTTCCAAATTCGTCCCAATCATTTTCTCCAGTTCCCCTTAATCTTACAGCCGCATCCCCAAACAATTCTGTGGGGAACGGTCCCTCCCCCACCCGGGTCTGAAATGCTTTAACCACACCGATTACTCGTTTTGCTGTTCCTATTCCCAATCCTAAGCCCACCAGAGCTCCCGGTGCAGTTGGAGTCGAGCTTGTCACATAGGGATAAGTCCCATGATCTAGATCAAGCAACGTTCCCTGAGCCCCTTCCGCCAGGATGGATTTACCCTGTTCCAGTGCTTTATATGCAAATAAACCCACCTCAGTGATATAGGGAGCCAAAATATCTGCATAACCGCGATAATCTCTGGCGATCTTTTCAGCATCCAAGGGTGTCTGCATTTTAAATGCACTAAGCTGGGAATTTACCTGGTTGATGTGATCTTTTACAGCAGCTTCAAATTTCCCAGGGGTTAACATTTGCTCCATTCTCAAACCGGACCGGGTAACTTTTGCCGTATAAGCAGGACCAATACCTCGTTTTGTGGTACCAATCTTCTGATTTCCCCTGGCTTGCTCAAGCGCTGTATCTAGGGCGATATGACCGGGTGTAATCAGGTGGGCGGCATGAGAGATTTTAATTCTATCGTTAGTTATTGGGACACCGGACTGGCGAACCTGATCCATCTCATTCAGAAGAATCGCCGGGTTTATTACCATGCCATTCCCCAACAATCCAATTGTATGAGGATGCACGATGCCCGAAGGCAGCAAGTGCAGTTTAAAAATCCTATCCTCCACTGTAACAGTATGCCCGGCATTATCCCCGCCATAATAGCGGGCAACCATATCAGCCTCAACTGCCAGCAAATCTACAATTCTGCCTTTGCCTTCGTCTCCCCATTGAGCCCCAACAACGATTGAAAACGGCATATTTTTCTCCCGGGGAAATAATATGATTTCTCTCACTTGAAAATCAATATATATTCCCGTATCGCAATTTATGATTAAACGTTAAAATCATTCTAGCACAACAAATCAAACTCAGTGAATCATGATAAGAAGAGGGTTTCTTCCGCCACAACTAAAAGGAGTGGTATATGCCAAAAAGGACGGTATTAATTACGGGGGCTAGTGGTGAAATCGGACAGGCTTTAATAAAATCCCTGGCTGGTGATGAACTCACGTCCCTGATAACCGTTGATCTCAAACCACTTCCAGATGAGCTAAGGGAAAAATCGACCCATTTTGTTGGTGATTTACTCGATAAGGAATTGCTTTCTCTGCTGGAAGAAAAATATGATTTTAACCTGATTTTTCATCTGGCTGCTATTTTATCAACAACTGCTGAATATAATCCGCATCTGGCCCATAAAGTCAACACCTGCAGCACAATTGATTTACTGGAGATGGCTACCCGTCAATCACAAGAACAATCCAATCCCGTTAAGTTCCTTTTTCCCAGTTCAATTGCCGTTTATGGATTGCCTGACCTGGAAACCAAAAAACAGTTCATGGCAATAAAAGAACATGATTGGACCGAACCAACAACCATGTATGGTTGTTCAAAACTTTATTGTGAAAAGGTGGGAATTTATTACAGCGACTATTATCAACAGCTGTCAGATCAGGAACTAATCCGACTTGATTTTCGAGCACTGCGGTTTCCCGGTATAATCAGCGCTTTTACGATTCCCAGCGGTGGGACAAGTGATTTTGGTCCGGAGATGATTCATTTTGCCGCGCAGGGCAAACCCTATGATTGTTTTGTCCGAGCTAATGTCCGGATTCCATTTATGGTCATGCCAGATGCAGTGCGGGCCCTGCTGATGTTAGCTAACGCGCCAAAGGAAAATCTTCAGACCCGGATATATAATGTGACCAGTTTCAGCTTCTCTGCCCAGGATTTTAAAGATCTGGTCCAGAATAGTTTTCCAGGAGCTGAGATCAATTTTAAACCCGATCCCAAAAGGCAGGCAATCGTTGATACCTGGCCGGCGGATATTGACGACAGCGCTGCCCGGAATGATTGGAATTGGAAACCTGAATACAATGTCATGGACGCCTGCCAAGATTATCTGCTGAAAAATATATCTAAACTGTACAATCTCTAAAAATAATATGTCCTATTTGATATCAAGCGATCCGTAATCCGCTCAGGATTACGGATCGTTATTTATGGTTATATTGTAGTATGATGGTAAAAGATTCATTTCAGAACAAACCCACATCTATTGGTGAAAAATCCAGACATGGCTAACCAAACATCTCCTCAGATTCCCGGACCGATCGCTCTTTTTGGATCCGGCGAAACATCAACCAGCGGACAAAAAATATTTGATTTCCTGTTTAAAAAAATCGCTGTCTCGCCCCTGGTGAGTATCTTAGAAACCCCGGCCGGTTTTGAATTAAATTCTGAAAAAGTGGCCAGGAATGTGGCTGAATTTATCCAAGATCATCTGAAGAACTATAAACCTCGGACAAAGGTAATTCCAGCCCGGAAAAAAGGGACGGATTTCAGCCCTGACAATCCAGATATTGCACTGCCCATCCTGGAATCAGATCTGATTTTCATGGGACCGGGTAGTCCTACCTATGCTGTACGGCATCTGGAAAAAACCCTTGTTTGGGAATATATAATTACCCGCCACCGGATGGGAGCAGCATTGGCGCTATCAAGCGCTACAACAATTGCTATCAGTTCTTCAACTCTTCCGGTATACGAAATCTACAAAGTCGGCCAGGATATACACTGGCAACCGGGACTAAATTTCTTTTCACCATTCCAACTTTCTCTGGTTTTTATTCCCCATTGGAACAATACTGATGGTGGAGTTGATCTAGATACCAGCCGCTGTTTTATGGGGCGATCCAGATTCGACGCATTATTAAATTTACTTCCTTCCGGGCAAGTGGTGATAGGGATCGATGAGCATACCGGGCTGATCATAGATTTTCAGAATGCCTGCATCCATGTGATTGGTTCTGGGAATGTAACCCTCCTCTCAGAAGACTCTGAACGTATTTTCCCGGGCGGCAGTGCGATTAATCTTTCTGAACTGGGAGATTACAAACTCCCTGATCCCCAAACTGGCATATCGCCAGCCAGTTGGAAGACAGCTCTTAAAATCCAACAAGAGGCAACCGACAGGGTGATTCCTCCCAAAGATCTCCTCGAGTTGGCAGAAAAGCGAGAACAAGCCCGGAAAGAAAAAGACTGGCAGGCCGCGGATAATCTCCGCTTAAAGATTGAAGAGAAAGGCTGGACCATTCAGGATTCAACGCATGGTTTTATATTAGAGAAGATATAAAATTAGAACTTGGAACGGATCAAGATACCCCGCTTGATTAGTAGTTTAGAACTCGGACACAGGAAAGGAGTATTACCGGATGCAGAAAAAACCAACCCTTGGATATATCGGATTGGGCTTGATGGGAAAACCTATGGCCTTAAATCTATTAAAGGCAGGCTACCCGCTGGTTGTTCATAATCGCAGCCGCGAAGTAGTAAAATCCCTGGTCAAAGAAGGCGCAGAAGAAGCTTTTTCACCCCGGGAAGTCGCCTCTCTGGTAGATATTGTATTCACAAATCTTCCAGACTCCCCCGATGTGGATTTGGTAACCTTGGGAGAAAACGGAATTCTTGAAGGTGTAAAAGAAGGGTTAATCTATGTTGATCATTCCACGATCAAACCTTCATTGGCTAGAAAAATCGCTCAGAAATTCGAGGCTGTGGGCGCTTTCTCTCTGGATGCGCCGGTAAGCGGTGGAGATATCGGAGCCCAAAAAGGAACCCTGGCGATTATGGTCGGCGGTCCTAAACTAGCATTAGAGAAAGTGTTTCCCATTTTTGAAGTTGTTGGAAAATCCATCACCCATGTCGGTGATGCTGGATCGGGCCAAATTGCGAAAGCAGCCAACCAGATTATGGTTGCAGCTCAAATGGTTGCGATGGCAGAGCTGCTAATCCTGTCGAAAAAATCAGGGGCTGATCCTGCAAAAGTTGTTCAAGCAATTCAGGGCGGAGCTGCCCAGTGTTGGACACTGGACGTAAAACCTAATAGGTTGTTTTCAGGGAATCGAGAGCCTGGTTTTAAAGCCTATATGCAGGAAAAAGATTTGAGGATCGTCATGGATACTGCCCGGGAGTACGGTATCCCTCTCCCCTCTGCCGGGATCCATACCCAGCTGTATTCAGCAATGCTCCAGATGGGTATGAGGGATCTGGATAACTCCGCAGTAATCGGCGTACTGGAAAACCTGGCTTCCATCACTTTACTAGAGTAACCATCAATGATTCTGGAATTTAAAAGGTCTAATCTACAATTGAGGGCATGAATCGTTTCCGCTTGAATGACTTCAGAATCATTCCAACAATTCAATCACCATTTGGAGCTTATATCTTAAATACTGTAACCCAGCGGAGGACCTTCCTTCAACTGGGTTTCCTGCTATAAAGGTATAATCCAGGCATAATTAAACACAACAAAGAGTGATTATGAAAAAGGCTCGAGGATTTATCAAGAAACTGTCATTGGAAAAAAAGGCTCTAAAAGATTATTTACTTATCCTTCTTGGGTCTACTTTGCAAGCAATTTCACTGCGGGTTTTTCTTATACCCGCTAAACTGGCCAGCGGCGGAGTCAGCGGCTTGTCACAGATTATCAACCATTTTACTGGCTGGCCAATAGGGCTGATGGTTCTAATCGGAAACATTCCTTTATTCATCATGGGTTGGGGATTTCTGGGAGGTCGCCGATTTGCAGCCAGAACTGTTATTGCAATCCTCACGTTCTCGGTTCTGATAGATATCCCATTGTCCTTTTTGCCAGCAAATGGAATAACAAAAGATATCGTGTTAAATGCCCTTTATGGGGGAGTTGTCAGCGGCATTGGATTTGGCCTGGTGTATCGTGGTAGAGGGACCAGCGGCGGCTCGGATATCCTGGCTCGGATATTAAGCAGCTGGCGGGGGATCCCGGTCACACAAAGCTATTTAATCACTGATGCAGTGGTTATCTTCCTGGCCGGCATTGCCTTCAGCTGGGAAAATGCGTTATATGCGCTGGTAATGCTTTACGTCAGCGGGATAGCCGCAGAATCGATCAGCCAGGGTTCAAATATACTCCGGACAGGATTGATCATAACAGCTTCGCCAGATCCTATTATTAACGAAATCTTCACCCGCTTAAAAAGAGGTGTCACAATTATGGATGGAAGGGGTGGTTATTCAGGTGAGGAAAAATCAATTCTTTTATGTGTAGTTACTCGGGCGGAAATCCCCCACCTGAAAGCATTAACCAGGGAATTGGACCCCAAAGCGTTTTTGATCATAGGTCAGGCGCATGAGGTCCGGGGAGAGGGTTTTTTGCCCATGGGGGAAGAATAAATTCTCTCACAAATTCATGCAACTTTATTTAATTAACTCCGTATATTGGTACAGGGCATCCCGCAAGGAGAAGTTTAGTGTGTAACACCGAGCAGCAATGGATTGCTGAAGCAAAAACCGGCAATAAAGATGCGTTTGCAAAATTAGTCGAAAAGTATCAGAAACCGGTCTACAGTGTTTGTTATCGGATGTTGGGTACACCTACGGCAGCGGAAGATGCTACCCAGGAAGCTTTTATCCGAGCTTATCAAGCAATTGGCCGATACGATACTTCCCGATCCTTTGCAACCTGGGTTTTATCAATTGCCTCAAACTACAGCATCGACCAGCTGAGGAAAAAGAAAGTAACAATTCTGTCAATGGATAACGAAAAACATTCCTGGCTTGCACCGCCCGACCCGGGTCCCAGTCCGGAAAAAGCTGCTCTAGAGAAAGAAAAACTTGGACAAATCCAGTCTCTCCTGACAGATCTTAATGAAGTAGACCGGGCTGCTGTAATTCTTCAATACTGGCACGATTATTCTTACGAGGAAATCGCAGATACTTTAGATCTTAGCAGCAGTGCGGTAAAAAGCCGTTTATTCCGTGCCAGACGTTTAATGGCAGAAAAGTGGCAAGAAATGCAGTTGCCCTCTGTGCCAGCAGTACCTTCAACTGCAAAAAGGATTGCACATGAAACATCAACAATATGAAACCTGGATTCTGCTGGATACTGAACTCGAACAAGATCAGCATCGTGATCTCCAAGTTCATCTAAAGCAGTGCTCCCAATGCCAATCCCTTTACCGGGCAACACATCAAATTGCGCATCTCTTCAAGAACAGCCCGGTTCCTGAACCCACCCCCGGATTCAGTACACGCTGGATAACCAGGATGGAAAAGGTTGAGAACAGGAAAAACCGGTTAATTCTGGGAACAACAATCAGTGTTATTTCTATAGCAACCCTGCTGCTGCTTTCAAGTGTTGGTATTCAAATCAGGGCAGGAATAGCATATTTTCCGCAATTAATGCTGGAAATGATTACTTTAGTCGCCAAATGGATAATTTTCCTGAATCAATTAAGGGATATCGTCTCTCCCTTATTCAGGATTGGTATGAAATTAATTTCACCCGTCTGGTTGTATACTCTTGGTTTCAGCCTGAGTGGGATTACTGGTGCCTGGATGCTCTCGCTTATCAAATCCAGGACAATACAGAGGGAGTTGCGCTCATGAAAAACATTACCCGATTCATCTTATTGCTGCTGCTCATCACCGTAGTTATCATTCCCGCGACAGTATCTGCATCCGGGTTCGCGGATGATAAAGTTGTCTTTGGGGGAAACTTTACTCTGAGATCAGGCGAGGTATTAAACGGTGACCTGATTGTACTTGGAGGGAATATTGTATTAGAAGTTTCCTCAACGGTTAACGGAGATACAGTTGTCCTTGGCGGCAATATAACCTCAAATGGAACAATTAACGGCAATCTGGTTGCCATGGGCGGAATCGTTGAACTCCTGGATCAAGCTCGGATCAACGGAGATCTCACCGTTCTCGGTGGCAGTTATGAACAGGCAGAAGGTGCTGTCATCAGTGGGAACATCATCACAGAAGAGAATGTTCCCTTTGAGTTCAACTGGCCGAACAGGATTGCTTTATTTGATGGGAATTTCCCTGCTATGCAATTCCAGCAGCTGCCGTTAGTCTCCGCCTCCTGGTTCTTATTCCGGATTCTGATCTGGACCGGATTGGCTATCCTGATGGCTCTGTTTATCCAAGATCAGGCAGCAGTCATCAACCGGACCGCATTTGGTCAACCCTTTATGTCAATTCTGGTTGGATTAGGAGTAATATTGATCGCACCCCTGGTCATGCTCGCGTTGATCATAACTATCCTGCTCAGTCCAGTCAGTTTGCTCGGTATTTTTGCCCTGGTTGCGGCCTGGGTTATCGGTCTGGTCGCCTTGAGTATTGAAATCGGAAGGAAACTGGCAGAAGCTCTCAATCAATCCTGGCCTGCCCCTCTTATGGCTGGTCTCGGTATGTTCATCCTTTCACTTTTCTTTAATGGTTTCAACCATGTTGTACCCTGTGTAGGCTGGCTGCCAAAATTTGTATTAGGACTCTGGGTAATGGGCGCTGTAATACTGACTAGATTTGGCACTCGAGAATATCCAGAAACTGACACTATTGAACAAGTTGAACCTGTCCTTGAGCAGATTCCGCCAGCGTTTGCTCCTGAAGAAAAACCGGAACCGGTTGTGGTTAAAGCGACAAAAGCAGCAAGGGAACTTGCCGAAACAGAAAGTCTTGACCTGAGCAAAATCAAAGGCACAGGGACTGATGGGAAAATCACTTTGACTGATGTAAAGAAGGCTCTGAAAGATTAATAAAACTTAGAATAAATATTTTTCTGAGTCACCATCCATCAAATATAAAGCCCCGGCCTGCATGAACTGAACCCTAGAAACAGGACACAAAATAAAAAGCACCTCTCGTATAATATAGTAAGGGAGGTGTTTTTGTATGGGAAGAAAAAAAGGCAGTAAAG